>Ga0114931_10000662_pt1 | contig 42802 bp, 46 predicted proteins | sample 2SBtaG_FD_89579 | JGI IMG/M metagenome (GOLD analysis project Ga0114931, IMG submission 89579) | Deep subsurface microbial communities from Kolumbo volcano to uncover new lineages of life (NeLLi) - 2SBTROV14_V59a metaG | ecosystem: Environmental > Aquatic > Marine > Volcanic | place: Kolumbo... | reverse complement strand
TAAAACCTCGAACACTTTCCTGAATGAACCACAGTAACCGCCCAAAACTGCCGATTCGCAATATATCTACATGATTTATTGTGTGAATTCCGGGAAACGGGGGTTTTCGGGCTGGCACTAACTATAGTGTTGCAAGTATTTCCTCGGCTCGACAGAAGCAACGCGGCCAAATGGACAATGATGACCCGGATTAACCCTTTTTGAATTTGTCCCCTCCGATGTGCCGCTGCGCATTCACTCGGATTTTCCAGCAGCCATGAATAGTGGGATGGCGTTCAAAATCCTTGGGCAAGGTTTGCCGGCTGATATCCTCAATGCCATAGCCCACCAACGCTTCTTTGTCCATTTTAAAACGCCGGCGATTATTGGAAAAAACCAATAAGCCGTTGTCGTCCAGCAAACCGGCGGCCTGTTGAATCAACATGACATGATCCCGCTGCACGTCAAAGGTAATCCGCATGCGTTTCGAACTGGAGAAACTCGGCGGATCCAAAAATATCAATCCGTATCGGCGGTTATGGAATTTGGCAGCAGCGGCCAGCCACGTCAGGCAGTCCACCTGCTCATAGCGGTGCCTGGAATCGATAAAGCCATTTAACGACATATTGCGCTTGGACCACTGCAAATAGGTTTTTGACATATCCACGGTGGTAGTCTACCGGGCATTGCCGCCGGCGGCATACACCGTCGCGCTGCCTGTGTAGGCGAATAAATTCAGGAAATGGCGCCCTTCGGCCCACTCAGCCAACATGGACCGGGTGATGCGGTGGTCCAGAAACAATCCGGTATCCAGGTAATCGGTAAAATTCACGTGAAATCGCCAACCACCTTCTATAACCTGATGAAAATCCCCTCGATCGGCAAGCTTCTGGTATTGGGACGAGCCCTTTTGCTGGCGGCGGACTTTGACATAGATTTGGGTTTCCGGCACTTGCAAGGCATCTCCGACCACCGCGACCGCCTGGCGTAGCCGAGCACTTGCCACGGCGGTGTCCACATGGGCCGGCGCCTCGTACTCCTGCATATGCACCCAGCGTTTATCGCCCTCATAGACGTCTACAGCCATCGCATATTCGGGAATATCGGCATCATACAAACGATAACAATGCACGGCATGACGCTGAAGCCAGCGCTTAAGGTGCTTGCTGTTTTTTTTCAAGCGGTTAGCAAGCATTTCGGCGCCTGCGGGTGTGACGGGCGCGGTCATCGACGGTATGCTAGTAATACCTGACGGTATTCCAACTCACAAACATGATGCTTTTTGCTATAATTCAGCTCAACCATCCGTCAAATCTTACTGTCACCGGGTGGCTTACGCAACATTGGACGTCACAATAAGCCATATCAAACATTGAGGCATATATGATCGACCGAAGTGCTTACCTAGCCGTTTTACTGGTGGGGATTTTTCTCAGCTTGCAGGCATGTACGGACTCCATTACTAAGCAGTATATATCAGGTGTCGCCGCAGCCGGAACACCGCTCGCCGGCGTTATCAGCGTCAAGGACTCGGCGGGTAATGAGCGAACAGCGAACACTAACGCCAGCGGTGCCTTTACGATCAATGTCACCTTTATGCAGGCACCCATGGTGCTGCGATCGGACGGCAAATTAGGCGGCCGTGATTTTATACTGCAAGCGCCGGTGTTGGCGACGGATATCGACGGCACCGTTAACATCACTCCCTTAACGGACCTGATACTGGCCAACATCGCCGCCGGCGACGCAGCCGCCTTCTATGACACCGGCGATTTCGGCGCGGTGACCTTATCCGCGGTGGATGCCCAGGAAAACCTGTTGCAACAACGCTTACAGGCGTTATTGGATGATGCAGGCGTGAATTCCGATATTGACTTGCGTACATCCCCATTTAGCGCCGATCACAGCGGCTTGGACGCCGTATTGGATATTGTTGACCTGCAGATTAGCGGCACTACCGTAACCATCACCAACCGGTTTGATAACGTCCAAATTGTCGATGACCTGACCGATGCCACCGACAACACCGCGCTGACCTTAACCACGTCATTTCAAGGTGACTTTGAAAAACTGCTCGGCATTGTCAATTTCGTGGACAGTATTGGCAGCCTGTTTACTGATGCCGCTCCGGCCGCCACGGATCCATCCCTGCTGGCGCTGTTTAGTGATAATTATTTACACGATCAAACCGACCGCGATAGCTTTCTTAACGGTACTAAGGGCTGGCTGTCCACGGATTTTTCGGGTTCCGAAGTAACCTTGTCCCAAATACATATACTTGATACCGCGAATGACTACGCCGACATCACCATCGACTTTTTTAAGAATCAGGAAGTAAACAGCTACCGTGTCCCCTTGGCTTACGATCAGACACGGGGTTGGCGCCTTCAGGGTAATCAGTTTGCGATGCCCATTGAACTGGCCAGTCAGGCCGTACAAATCTTTACACGCAACAATAATAATTTTCTACCACCCACCGCCCAGTCGGGCATCCACTATTTCCTGGATCCCGCGAACACCACGATCACCGCTGGCATGCTGTCAGGACCAGGGCTTGGTCCGAACGGCGTGGCCTTTACGGCTTGCCAGCCTAACGACGCCAATCCCAGCCCGTTGGCGGAAAACTGTGCCGGATTTAACATGATTGCCCTCGACGATCAAACCATAGCCGGTTTATCCGCGACCGGTCGTTATGCCTTCAGCCAAACCGGCGCCGGTGATGCCGTCATCTATTTATCACAACCCCTGTCTAATCCGGGCAGCCTGAGTTACCCCGAACTGGCCGACCCGTCAAAGTCGGCATTGGCTTCAGCCACTACGGGAGTCCTGGAGTTGGTGGTCAATCTGCCGGCCGGCTTGGAAGCTGACGGGATCACGTTGGAGTATATTTTTTCGCCCTCGGAAACGTTTGTCAGTGACCCACAAACCTATACCGACGGGCAAACCGTGACATTTACCCTGCCGGCGGATACCACATTCATTGATCAACTGATTATCGAGGCAAAGGACACCCAGGAGAGGTTGTATAAATCCGTTTACACGGTTTCACGAACGCTGACGCCGTAAATGCATAAGCGCCACGCATCATCCTTTCCCGCGACAATACCGTTATCGGCTTAGAAGCCATTCACGTGTGTAAAGCGCTGAAAAAACCGCGTTTGGAAAACAGACAACCGAATGGCTAATTGGGATTATCCAACTTGGACTCGAAATCGCCGCCGGTTTCCTCAATACTGATATCCAGATAAGCCTGCTTGTTGTCTTCGTTTTCGAAGTATATTTTCAGCGCGGCGTCGCCTTCGCCTTCAACAACAAACGGGTGGTGCTGACTCTCATGACGGGATCCTCCTGTTTGGAAAGAACATGACACAATCGCCTATATACCCAAGTATATAATTTAATACTTTTTTCACCGATCAATCCCGTTATTCGAACAATTTTCTTGCGGTATTTTGAGCCAAAAAACACAAACAATTCAATTAGTTCCAGCCTGCCACCAAGGATTCTAACAGGGCCTCCATTCGCTCCTGCTCAATAGGAAATGCAAGGGTATGTTTGACGTCGAACCGGTCACTCATTTTCTGAAAATGATGAGCATGCTATTGGTCATAAAAAATAATCACTTGGATGTCCGGCATCCCCTGCAGCACTGACATCAATGTTTCCAAACTGCTGGTTCGATCGCGAAAATCCGACTGGTAGTTAAATTCCGCCACCACAACATCCGGCTTTTGCTGTTTTATTTGGCGAACAGCCTTGCGGACACTGTTGAGAATCGTCACCGTGAAACCGTATTGCTCATACAATGCTTTGAAGTTCGGATAGCCACCCAACTCCACAATAGCTAACAGGCTTTTTTCCGACATCACCACTACCCCGTCATATTCGGTTACAATAACCGCGATGATCAACATGACCTGACCGAACGCATATGGACGAAGAGCAATACCGGCGAGCGTACTCCCAGCTGAATCCCATACGTTGCGTTTATGAAAAATCCATCAATTCCAGGCGCACCCGCTGCAGCCTGTCCCACCGATTTTGCCTGGCTGACCGGGAAGGGGTATCCTGTCTGGACGCCGACAAGCAAGCTCGTTGCACCGCTTTTCTTCGCTGCTTAAGACCCAAGGCCATGTTTGCCTTGCAACTGACTAAACTGCCAGGTCCGCTTCCCCATGCCAAGGAAATCAAAATACAAACCGGGGGAATCCTAGGCATCAAAGAGCTCCTCCAGAATAACACCGAGGTGATGGACATCAATGCACTGCTGGACCAATTGCAGTCCCAATACGGCGATTTTGATCACATACCGCTTGATCCTGTCATCCGTACATTGGCTCACTATAAGGACCGGCAAAAAAAGATTCGGCGCTAGTGTAGTGTATTAAACGCCATACACCGATAAGTACTTTCATTCGGGCGCCCCACCCCGTGCGGGCCCGCCCAAGTTCCACAGCTTCGTAGGCAGCAGCTTGGCAACCCTGGGAGCAACCCTGGGACATGGGATCGGCCATGTCCTGCGGCCTGTACTTCCCTGTGACGCAGGGCTGGAACGGGCTTGTTCCCGAACTTTCCGCAATGACAGCCACACCCGCAACAGCCAATCATGCCAGGGCTCATCGCGGGTTACGGAAATGACCGCATCAGGTAAACGACGGCAAGCACGAATTCTTTATATGTATCTGAGCGTGGAAACCTGGCATAACCCGGTTTCCCATGCCCGAAACGCTGTAAGTCCCTAGCCCAGCTTTTTCTTGATAGCGTTGATTACAGTTTCACTGGACGTCGCATCCACGGTAAGCAACAAGCCTTCCTTATCGTAAAAGTCGATCAACGGGGCGGTTTTTTCATTATAGGTGGACAGCCGTTTGCTGATGGCTTGTTCCGTTTCATCTTCGCGCTGTACTACCGGGCTACCGCACTTGTCGCATTCGCCTTCTTTTTTAGGCGGATTGCTTTTGACATTGTAAATCGCTTGACAGGCGGCGTTCGAACAGGTTCGCCGAGTCGTGAGACGATCCAGGATAACATCTCTGGGCACATCGATATTAACAGCCATATCCAGACTAATACTCAAACGGCTGACAAGTTCCTTTAATGCGTTCGCTTGTGGAATAGTTCGCGGAAAGCCATCCAACAAAAAACCCTTTTGGCAATCGGGTTCCTGCAGGCGTTTCTCCATAATGCCCATAATTAACTCATCGGGCACCAAATCACCCCGTTTCATATAGGCTTCCGCTTCCTTACCCAGGCTTGTACCCGCCTGTACCGCGCCCCGCAGAATATCACCCGTCGAAATCTGGACCGAACCGTCAATTTCCGTCAGCAATTTCGCGACGGTCCCTTTACCTGCTCCAGGCGCCCCCAACAATATTAATTTCATAAGCCTTATCTCTCGCAAATTCGTTTCAGGCGCTCAATCTAATCAACCCGCCCCACTTGTGCAAGTGCCATTTTTCAGCGCCGTTGATATATACTGATTAGATCTATCTATATGCGGATAAATTCACCATGAGGTCAGCCAAAAAGCTACTCTATTTTGCCGACCCGATGTGCTCCTGGTGCTGGGGATTTTCACCATTGATAGACCGCATTCGCACCGATTACCCCGTTTTGGATATCGAATTAATCGTCGGCGGCCTGCGCGCCGGATTTAAAGACCCACTGGGCACCGCGATGCGCGAGGAAATCCTCCATCATTGGCGACAGGTTGCACGTACGACTGGACAGACGTTTACGTTTGAAAACGCCCTGCCCGTGGAATTTGTTTACGACACGGAACCGGCCTGCCGGGCGGTAGTGGCGGTTCGCCGTATTCAACCCGACGCCGGATTGGACTTTCTCGCCGCCGTCCATCGGGCGTTTTACGTCGATCTACGTGATGTCAGGCAGACGGCGATCCTACAGGACATCGCCGCCGTACACGTTGATGGCGATGAATTTGCCGATTGCTATACCGATGAACTGACACGACTGCAAACCCGGCATGACTTTGAAAAAACCCGGGGATTCGGTATCCGGGGATTTCCCAGTTTGGTTGTGCACGATGAACGGGGCTATGTCAAATTGTCGCAGGGTTACCGGCCATTGGCGCACCTGCAACCTTTGTTAAACGCCTGGCTTGAAAAAGTACCCAAACAAACAAACTAGCAAACTAGCCAACTAGCCCGGATATTTCATACATTTGCACGTGCACGCCAAGCGTGCAACATGCGCTGTAACGATGGTGCAATTTTGTTTAAGTCACACAGAGTAAAACGCCGTACCGCGCCAACATACAGACCGACTAAACTGTAACCTGGACTCAGTACGACGGCATGAAAAATAGAGCCCGATAGATTAGCAGCATAGAAACCATAACAAGAAACCAAGGCCATACATGCGAGATCGTCTTTTTGATTCGAGCCATTGCTGTCTGCTCTCCCTGTTTACAAACACACGCTGAACCGATGAAGGCGAACGATTGTAGCGGGCTTTTTTTTGAATTACCACCGCCGAAACAAATTTTTTGAATTGTTTTTTTTATTACTGACGATAACCATGTTTGCCCCCGTTAAATGGTTCAAATTCTTTCATTTTTTTCCGTCATGAATAAGCTATGCATAGTCTGTTTACAACATGTTGATAACTTCCGCAAAGCATTGGGAAACAGCTGTTTATGGGAGTTATCCACAACTTGTCCAGCAACTTTTCACAAGCTATTAGACCACATAAGTATCGAGGCCCCTGGAACACGGAAGGGTTCGACACAAGCTATGTTATGATTTTCGCAATCCTGCAAAGAGCGTTGTGCGAATTACCGCGCAAACACCGGTTGTCATTATCGGCCGTAATGGCCAATGGCGAAAAATGTACGCCCGCGATGAAAACCTTCTCGGCTTTGTGCCGGACCACGGCATTCGACCGCTGGCACGTCAATAATCGGCAATTACCAGCTACCCATTTGATCAACGGTTTGTTCGACAATGCGCTCAATCTTGTCGTCGGCAATACCCAATACCGTCGCGGAATCGGGCACCGGCTCATGGAATGTTTCGCCCTGTAACGCGGCTTGTGTCGCCTTACCAACCCAATCGGCCAAGGCAACCACGTGACAAATGGTATTATCGTCGCATTCGCAACTGTGCGGATCATGGTGATAAATAATGCCGCGCACAATGATGTCCGGCAGGTTCCAGTGTTGGGCGATTAGTCCGCCCAGTTCACCATGGTGCACCTGCAACACCTCCATTTCCGCCTCCTTGGCGATATGCCGACCATGAGTGGCTTCGTCCAATACGGCAATTTCATCGGAACCCAGATACCTGGCCAGTACCACTTTGCCGATGTCATGCAATAACGCCGCGGTTGGTGCTTCCGCGGCTATATCCACCTTGGCATAACGTGTGATACCGCCCACGGCAAGACGCGCGGCTTGCGCGTGCTTCCACAAATCGCCTTCACGCAAGCCATAGGCCGGAATCGGTACATCCAGTTGTTTTTGCGAACCCGCCGCTACCGCCATGGCCAGAATACTTCCCACCCCCAGCCTGACCACGGCGGCATGGATGGTACCGACCTGGTCACGCCCGCCCATGGCCGCGGAGTTGGCCATACGCAGTAAACGGGAAGTCAACGGCCCATCCGCCGACAACACCTTCTCGATGGTCGCAATAGACGATTGTTCATTCGACAACAATTCAATCAGCCTGGTAACCGTATGCGGCAGTGGTTCCAATTTGTTGGCACTGTGAATTACCGATTCTATATTAATCACGCTCTTTGTCTCGCCGATGATTGAGAATGGGTGTCCTTTAGTGTATATCCGGAAATCGATGGATACCGTTTCAAGTCAAATTTGTTAGTTACACTGATGGCGGATTCCGTGGCGCTTAGAAACACCAATCCGTCCGGCCGCAGAATTTTGGACATCTTGTCAAAGATTTCTATTTTTTTGTCGCGTGAAAAATAAATCAACACATTTCGAATAAAGATGATGTCAAGTTTCGGAAAATTTATGAACTGCCCGTTCAAATTGACTTTTCGAAATTCCACCATATTCTTAATTTCATCCTTGATTTTCCACTTGTCGCCGTCTTTGATAAAGAAGCGAGTCAACATATCTCTTGGCAAACCCCGATTGATATCAATTTGATTGTAGCTGCCGTCCTTCGCCGTTTGCAGAACTTTGTCCGAAATATCGCTGGCGATAAAGTTCATACGCCAACCGCTTAACAAAGGTAAATAGGCACGCAATGCCATGGCAATGGAATAAGGTTCCTGGCCGCTTGAACAGGCCGCGCACCACAAATTCAGGGTTTTAATTGATTTGCGTTTCTCCATTAATTCCGGGATGACACTTTTACGCAGTTCATCAAACAGCGCAACCTCCCGAAAGAAAAATGTTTCATTGGTGGTCAGGGCATCAATAACTTTTGCCTGTAACATGCTGTTACCGGCGCGCAGTTGCGCGACCAGATCTTCCAAGTCCTGGAGATGTTCACTGCGCAGCAAAGGGGACAAACGAGCCTCCATGACATAGCTTTTTGACGGATCCAAAACGATCGCCACTTCCCTTAGAACAAGATCCGCAATAAATTGATGGGTATCGGGCCGAATGGCCATATTATTCCGATGCTCCGTATTTGGCGCTTTTCATTGACCGGCCGTCTCATAGCGATGAACGTCAAGCCCCGGGGCGCCATCCAGTTCTTCCAACAGCACATCGGGATCCGGACAATTAAACAACATGACCTGTTTAAAGTGTTCATAGCTGTTTAAATCGGTGGCGATAAATCTTACGGCAAAACCTTCATCGGTCAAACGGCTTACCTGGGCGACAAAGGTGATAGCAATCACTTCCGGCTCCTGCTGTAAATACACTTTCGCATCACCGCGCTGGCCCAACACGCATTCATCGCAGTCAAATCCGTCTATGACAAACAGCGCTCCGCTGAAACTGATATTGCTGGTTTGACCCAGGTATCGGCCACCGGCGGATAGAACTATTTCCGCTTTGAAAGCCAACGACAGCCGTGAGTGTTTACGTTGATTATCACTGGACATAAGAAGCACTTCACAGAGTTATTTATATATAAATCGGCATCGCGCCGGAAAAAAAAAGCCCCTGTGAAGGGGCTTCTCCGTGACATTTTGAGACAGTCACTGCTGCGTGCTCACGGGCACGGTGCCTGGCGTATGCCATGGCCGCTAATAAGAGCGTCTTCGCCACCACCATAGGGGCAATGCAAACAGCAGCAGCCACGGCCCGATCGCGCCGCCGCTACCGGATCCGTGGTAACTGGGGCGCGGCGTATGAGCCATCGGCAACTGCTGATCAACGCGTCGCGACACAGGCGGCTGCCCGGTACGTTGACTGGCGGCGGCCTGCTCCACAGCCAGGCGTTTTTTATTGTGCCGTTCGATACCCCGTTCGGTAAAAACCTCATCACCAACCACCAACATGGAAGTATAGTCGCTGACCAAACCGAATTCCTTGGCTGTATCGATTACCGCCTGCTTGAGATCCGCGTCCTCGCCAAAGTCCCGGATGTCGTCCATGCTGTCCTCAATTTTGGCATACGCCCATAATCGTTCAATTTGCGGGTTGTCAAGTGCGACCTCGGGAAAGGTAAACTGTGTTTTATAGGTTTTCGGCTGCCCGGAAATCTTGCCCTGCAAACGAACCTGCGCTACTCCGCCCTGCCAATAATGACCAAACAACACCAGTTGCTGGCCACGATACAGGCTGCCGATCTGGCTGGGAGTCAAATCTTTTACCTCGACATCCGTCACTGAGAGCTTCGCGCCATGCAATGCCTGGTGCGTGACTTTACTGGACATCTCCAGAATTTTTCCAACAATATCATCACTATTGGAAACATTGCTGGAGAAGCCATGGGATGCCTTGGTCAATGCGCCCAATAAGGGCTCATTGGCGCTATTACCCATAATCGCGGTAAATAAACGTACATCCTTGGACTGGATCAGCTTGATAAAGGTCTTCTGTTCCGTCACCCCCACATTGGCTTCACCATCGGTTACCAGGACGATTGCGCTGGTGCGATCCGACTGCAGGGCGCGAAGCCCCTGTTCCAGACCGGCATACAAATTGGTTCCGCCGGAGGCGGATACCGCGCCGACTTTATCGCTGTAACGTTCCACCGCTTCGCGGGTGGCGTTGACAAATCCAGGTGTTAATTCACGGGCGCTGTTGTTGAACAATACGATATGAAACCGGTCGTTAGCGCGCATTTTCCCCAATGCCAACTTAATTGCCTGCGCCAGACTGGCCAATTTATCGCGCATGGAGCCGGAAATATCCAAAACAAATACCCAGTCCTTGCCCTCTTGTATAGCCCGTAAATCATCCCCGGGCGTCACCACAAGCATAAAGGTCCCACGGCCAGATTGGGTCGGTTTATAGGCCACCAAATCAACGGAACCGGGTAAACCGTCGCGCAGGCGCCAGTACACAACAATATCTTTATCCAGGCTGTAAGCCCTTCCCTGGCCTGTCTCATCCGATTGCGACATATTCAAGGTCCAGACACCCGGCGCTTGTTGGTTGATTTGCGCCGTGGCAAGACCCGGTGCACGCAAGGCTTCAACCGGATAAGCCGATTTCAACGTCAAATGAAAATCAAACGCTGTGCGTACTTTTTCGTTGGCGGTCCAAAAGGCCAATTTCTGTTCATCCACACCGCCATCTTCCAGTGGGTAAACATAACGCCCGATGCCGGTATCCACATGGGCGGGCTGATAGTACACCAGTCGAAGTCGAATATCCTGTTGGGCTCGCACCGGAAAAACAGTAATCTCAAACGTATAGTGAGCGTTTTTTTCGGTCAAACCGGCTTCCCGCCCCGCAGCCTTTTCTTGCTGATAGATTTTCCTGGCTTGTTGCTTTTCGACCACCTCGCCGCTGACCGGATGACCGTCAATCCACATGGTGAATTCCGCCACCGAACCATGTTTGGGCACTGGAAACGAGTAAACGGCTTCCAAGTCACGGTCGTGGGGATTATGAAAAACCTGCTCGATACGGGTACGAACGTAGCCGTCCTCGATGAGTACATCGACGCTCTGCGAGGTAATTTCAAGAGCCGGCAGACTCCCATCAGCGGGGGTTAGCAAACCCGCCGCATGGACACTGGCGGCAAACATTGCGCTAGAAAGCAGCATGACAACACTCAGTCTATTCATGTCGAATCTCCGTAAATGAACATTGTTCAGTATATTCAGTGTACGCATAAAATGAACAGTGTTCAAGAAAATTTTACCCGCGCCATTTCAATAGGTTGTAATCATTCGGGGGGACTTGCCTAAACCAGGTACCCGGAAGGCCCACGGGTGCCGCCAGGAAAAACTAACAATGCATGAAATATCAGTTAGTTGCATGTGAGAAATCTGCGTGATGCAGCATCTTTCCTCTAGGCACCCGGGTTTTGCACAGCCATTCAGGCAAAGCGTTTTTGCTACCATTGACCGGCTTATAACCATTTGCCGCGAATACCCATCAGTAAGCTGGCGTGGACACCTGATCGACCGGAACCGGGTTGATTTTCGGTCTCCAGCTTCTCGCCTTTGAATGTGACGTTACTTTCGCCGGTAGGCGCCTTGACGCCGAAAATGACGGCCTATTGCTTTGTTGCTTCTGCACCAGGGCGAACAAACCTAAAATTCGAAAATCGCCAACCCCTTCGGCGCTACCCAAGTCCTCCACGCCTTCCTCGCCCCCGTGGCCGTGTTCTTTAATGTTGTTTCGACTGATGAAAGGCAATTGGGCCAACACGGTAAAGCGGGGGTGTTGCACCGTACGCAAAGCTCAAGGAGGTATTGGATAAATCACCTACGCTGTGTAATCCCTCAATACCGGCTTGGTCAAACCCCTCCAACTGGTCATTGGTAAACGCGTCGAACTTCTGTATCTCAGTACAAATGCCGAGTCCCCAGGATCTGACACAATTATGGGACGAAAAAAATCCCGCCTTGAAGGCGGGAAATGTAGGCTGCCTGTATCAAGGCCATGGGTCAGGCACGATTTGGATCGGAACCTGCTTGCTCGGCCAGTTTGGCTAGCTTGGCTTGATAGTATTTCCAGCGTTTTCGAATTGACCGTACGTACACCGACTCACTGGCACGAACCCAACCGTGGGGAGCGACGCTGGCAAGCTCCGGATCGGCCAACATCACTAAAGCTTTTTCCACATGACCCAACCAAAGGTTGGGGTTATATCTCAAGGTACGTGCCAGCCGACGTGCATCCATAATATGGCCAAGCCCCGCATTGTATAAAGCCAATACAAACCAGACTGGACCATGGTGGCGGCACAGATGTATCAGGAAAGCAGCTTTGATCCCCGTGCCCGCTCAAAGGCCGGGCAGTGGGATTGATGCAGTTAATGCCGGCCACAACGAATTTTTATGGTATGATTTGCATCTACGACAGTGTTTCAACCGCCATTCCCATAAACAATCAAGGACATATAGAACATACTGATTCTTAAGAAACACTGATGTACCCGTTCGGCAACATATTGAGTTGCCATGCACCGATGAGCGGCCCGGCTCGGGTTCTTTCATCCGGGTGCCCCGCCCTGCGTTGGCGGCAGCTTGGCAGCCCTGGGAAACGGGATCGGCCATATCCGGCGGACTTTGACTCCTGAAACAGGGGCGAAACGCTTATTCAACCATTAAATTCAATACCGTACACTGGGATCAAAATAAAACGGCATACCCGTCAAGCGGGTAATACCCCGGGGTAAGTCAAATGTAAGTTCGTTTTGGTTAAAGTCACCTCTATGACAGCAACAACGGAATATCGATGATGAAAAGCTATTTCGCCTCTAGTTTGATCTTTTTCGGATTCCTGGTAGTCGCGCTGGTGGTAACCGAGGGCAGTTTTACGTGGTGGGCGTAAAGGGAGATAGCATGAACAATAATCAAGTCACTATTACAGAATTATTACGCGATAAGAACGCACAGGATTTAAACAAGATCATGGATTTGGCCTATGGCCGTTTGATGCAAATCGCCAAATCGCTGCTCCGACGTGAACCCAGTGGGCATACACTGCAAACAGGCGGCTTGGTTCATGAAGCCTATATGCGGTTTTTAAATTTGGATCGTATGCAGTGGCGTGATAGAAGCCATTTTTACGCTGTCTGGACGGGTATTATGCGGCGGGTTCTTATTGATCATGCACGCGGTCATAAAGCTGCCAAGCGTGGCGGCCACGCCGCGATGGTTACATTTGATGACCAGATCGCCGATCCACACAACGCTGTGGACATACTGGCGCTCGACGAAGCACTGACGCGCTTGGCCGCAGTCGATACCACCCAATGCGATGTGGTGGCATTGCGCTTTTTCGGGGGTCTTTCGGTAGAAGAAGCGGCCCATACCTTGAATATTTCGCCGGCAACGGTCAAACGCAAATGGACCGTTGCACAAGCTTGGTTATACCGGGAATTGAACACGCAAACTCATGCAACCCAACATTGAAAATCTGCTGATTGCCGTACTGGATCACGACGGCGATCAGCGCCGATATTTGAAAGATCTGTGCGCGGACGACTCGTCGCTGTACCGTGAACTGTCGTCCCTATATGAAGCGGCGTGTCAAGCCAAGGGGTTTCTGTCCAGCCCACCCGTGGTTGCGCATTTTCAGGAAAATCTCAGTGGTGAAAGACTTGGCGCTTATCGCCTGCTAAGCAAATTGGGGCAAGGCGGCATGGGCACAGTATACCTCGCTGAACGGGCTGATGGTCAGTATCGGCAAAAGGTGGCCGTCAAACTCATTTCCAACCATATCGACAGCCTCGCGGCCCAGCGTTTTCGCGATGAACGGCAGATCCTTGCCGGCATGAACCATCAACATATTGCTCGGTTGATGGACGGCGGTGAACACACGGATGGGCGACCGTACTTGGTGATGGAATTAATCGAAGGCAAACCCATCGATAGTTATTGCAATGAGCATGATTTGACCATCCTTGAACGTCTGGCTATATTTGAGCAGGTATGCCAGGCCGTACAATATGCCCACGACAAGGGTGTTGTACATCGGGATCTTAAACCGGCCAACCTCTTTGTCACTGAACAAGGACAGGTTAAATTATTTGATTTTGGCATCGCCAAACCCTTGAATGTCCCGCAAAATAGCCAGTCCAGGCATATGACGCCGGCCTATGCCGCCCCCGAACAGATTTTCGGTGGCGTTATCGGACCTTACACCGATGTCTATGCATTGGGTGTGATTTTGTATGAATTATTAACCGGGCAACGCCCGGACTATGCTATACAGCCACCCGGTCAGTTGCTGCAACCTGCGCTACGGCGTCGCTGGCAATGCCTGGATACCGTGATACAAACCGCGCTGCACTACAAACCCGATCAACGCTATGGATCGGTACAGGCATTTAACAAAGCCTTGCAAGCTTGCGTGGCAAACCCAACACAACGCAGAATAAACCGATACCGGGTCGGCCTGGTTTATGGAGCAATCACATTGGCCACAGCCGCTGGTTTGGTGGCGGCTGTGGTATTATTGGAACCTTTTCCTCCCGTACCGGCACCCGTTGCTGCATTGACGCCCGCTCCCGTACCGCCGCCAATCGCCCATTCGACGGCCGGACCCGTATCAACCCCATTGAGCGCCATGCCGGTAGTGACCGCCAATGCACCGGACAACCAGCCCTGCCCTTTTAACCCAAAGGCCGCGCAACTTACATCTCACGTCCGGTGTATGTTAAACCGGGCCCACCTATTAAATGAAAAGTCCGACCCGCAGGCTCTGAAAGTCCTGGATACTTTGGATCATCAACTATCGGGGATTGTTTCCATACCCCGAAACCTGGCTAAATTACATGCGATTTTTTATAAGGAAAAGGCGCAAGCCTTGGCAAATAGCAGGAAATGGCTGAGCGCGGTGGAGAATCAAAAGGTTTATGTGCGCATGCTGCGCCGGCAAAAACAAGCCGGCATGATTAAAGCCGACGCGCTGGAGACCTTGGGCGATTACCTTCAAAAAGTCAACCACCTGTTTAATGCCGGCCGCGCCTATCGCATGTCTCTAAGGCTGTGGATTAAAAAATTGGGCACGCAAACCGACGGCCGTAAAGATATCTTGTTTTTCAAATTGGCCAGACTGGCTCACCTCAATCCATCGCAGGCCAATCATAGCGCTTGCTATTACTTCCAAAAGATTCGCCAGCCAAGCAATATTCCACCTGTGTCCGTGGATTTCACAAAGATACGCAAGAAACTCTCAAACAGTTGCCATAAGAACCTGGCCCGATCATAGCACCCCTATATCGATTACTCTCTTTCCGCCACACGAATTTTTGCAGCACTATAATCCCCATGGGGAATATAAAGCAGCTCGGCGATCTTGCGCACCATATGCTCTTCGTACATGTCCAGATGAGCGTCGGCAAATGCTATTTCCCACAGTCTTAAGTGACGGTGAACAGGACCCATTTAACAAAGCATTGAAGGCGGCCATCGTTCAACATAGGAAGTTTTGGCAGGATGACGAATACGACTCCCACGACTGGATTGCCTTACCGCTATTGGCGGCTGCGGTTTTAGCCCATGATCATGCCGGATACAAAATCTCCGATCCATCCGATTATGTGCCTTCCTGGATCATCGACCAGTAATATACGCCATGGGAAGACACCGAGATTTCCCTGTGTCGACAATAGCCATGCTTTATTTCATGCCTTCATGCAGTAGAAAATCCCGCCAGGCAAGGGGCGGGCTCCATTGTTGCAGGTAATCCAGCTGTTGCTGTTCATCGAGACTGCGCCAGTAAGGCCGCCAAATACTCATTAGCCAAGCTTCGCCGCCGCCTTGGCGCCACCCCACCCACCAGGGAAACTGCCCCGGATACACTACCCAAGGTGGTTGAATGTCCACACCAGGCCATTTCATCGTTTCCATATCGGTACTCACTGATTGTCCGTGTCGTAGCTTAACCGGAATCGGTTAATTTTTGATGACAATTCGGCGTAGCAACAAACTGTTTACAATATCGAAATGCTTTCTCTAACATAACAGCAACAACCTGAGATCACAATAGCAGCCTATTCAATGCCAGTCACGGTTTCACAGCCGCGGGCCATCCGGCATCGAGCTACCGTTGACCGACAAACGGATAACAATCGCAATAATCGAACCCAAGCCACTATACACATACACGGGTGAGCTCAGGACTTTTTACCAATAAGTTCAATTTGGTAACCATCGGGGTCCTTAACAAAAGCGATAACGGTGGTACCGGCATTCATGGGTCCTGCTTCACGGAGAATATGGCCGCCGCTCTTTTTTATTTCGTCAGCCGCTTTGTACACATCATCCACCTCCAAGGCAATATGGCCGAATCCGTCTCCAAGCTGGTAGTTATCGGTTCCCCAATTGTAGGTCAATTCAATGGCGGTCGCTTTGTCCTCGTCATCATACCCCAAAAACGCCAAAGTAAACTCGCCGTCTGGATATTCCTTGCTGCGTAATAATTTCATACCGAGCACCTGCGTATAAAACGCAATTGAGCGTTCGAGATTTCCCACCCGTAACATGGTATGTAAAATGCGCACGATAACCTCCGTCGTATAAAGATTGATAGCTGCATGGTACTGGGACGGCACCGACAACGCAATTTGCCTGTTTTGCGTGCAGTTATTCATTGTCACGATGATTCTTGTCGACACCCTAAAGCAGTCCAAAAAAGTTGGTTGGGCACGGCACCAGATCGGCAAGTTTCGGTAAATGGAATGGATAGATTTTTTCCAACCTTTAATAATAGCCAACTGCACGGATCAAGCAACCCGGAAAATAACTGATGTCGCCATCAGCCGTACTACCGGTACGTTTTATTCCGTTGCACTTTGGTGGTAATATGATCCGGCGCCTTCCATGTCAAACAATAAGCAATGATCTCCGGGATAGCCATGAAACAGTTTCTGATACTTTGGGTGGTATTGCAGTGTTCGGCCTGCGTGCAATTGCAGACCGTCAATAAAAATTTTCGCATCGACCCTTCCGCCGATACCGGACTGGTGGTACTGTCCGCGGACTTGCGTCACAGTTGTTTTTATTTGCGACCGATCCTGGAATTCTATAACGAAATGCATGAAAACTGGATTCACCTGGATTTCCAGAAACGCGTGCGAATTAAAACAGGCGTCGACTCCTTGGGCTTGTTTCACATTCTCGAGTTGCCCGCCGGCCGTTATTTCTTTGACGCTATGCGCATCGACGTGTATGAAGGTCATATCGCCGATGAAGGCGCTGTCGTGGCCACGGCCAGAAATACCCAGCCACTGAACTATGAATTCAATGTTCAACCCCATGCCATCACCTATTTGGGCCGGGCAAATATCAGCGTGTTGGGTTGCGTTAACGATGTACATGTCGATATCGTCGATCGCCGCAAAGAAGACCTACGGCGCATGGCCGGTTACTTGAAGCATTACTCTGAACGGGATGTGCGCTTCCAAATGATTCATGAATCCAACCAGCCCCACAAACCCGTCAGCAACGGCCGGCTGGCCGTGCGTTAATGTCTGGATATGACGCGTTGGATACGTTACTGCAGCGATTGATGGACAGCTTGCGCGCAATCAAAAACCCCAAGGCCGATCGGGTTGCCGCGTTACTCGCGCAATGGCCCGAGGACCGGGAAAGCGTCATGGACCAGCTCAATGGCAATGACTTTTGGGCGGGTGCCGGCTCACTGGCCGCCGAAACAATGATGGACAATCCCGGTTGGGATCCATCAACTTGGCAATACACCATTGCCGATTTACGTGACACCTTAATTTCGATTGGTGAAATGCTGATGCAACGGGGAAAGGAAAATCCCGGCATCTCGTCATGGATATTGGCGTTTAAAAACTGGCAACGCGCCGGATTCTGACTTTACCGGCCATAAACTAAACTTTTCAATCTAAACCGTCCGCTATTCAGGCTTTATTCAGCCGCGGTCGATAATAATGGTATCAAGGATGACCATTACAAAGGCAAAACCCATGTTTATACGGATCCTCTCATTATGGTTACTGATCAGCCTGCCGGCTTATGCCGCTGAAGGCGCCGCTGAAGGCTTATCGGTTTACGACGTGTTTAACGGTATAAGTCTGGTTGGTGTGGTTATTTTGGTCATGGTAACGCGGTTTGTCATACGCCTGTTGTCAATGACGTTTACCGTCGCCATTGTAGCAGCCGGAATCGGTATGACGCTGCTCTGGTCGCAATATGGAGGCGGGCAGCTACCGGCAATATCCCCATGGCTTGACCCTTACCTGAGCCCATGGCTGGCAAACCTGTAATCGCAACGCTTGACCTATTCACCACCCGACAACGCCGCCACCAATGCCAAATCGCCGGGTTTAACCGAGTCCAGATTTTGCGCTCGTCTTCTTTCCGTTTGATACGCTGTTTTCGTTGTCGTTTCATAACTCCACCCAGTGCGGTTGCCGTACTTGTCCAGCACAAGCATGCCAAATGGAGGGCATAATGTTCAGCAATTTATTGATTATTTGCCGGGTGTGGTACTAGGGTCTTCAAGGTCCAAAACTATTTCCGTATGGTGAAGTCCGCGCTTGTCTTTTCCGGGAGTAAGTTTTGGTGTGTTGGACTTGGCACGCTTGTGCGCCACTTTTTTGGTTTTTTTCCGAGCCATCGTCAACCCTCCTTGGCGGCTCCTATTTGTCGGGAGTCATCGCGGCGATCACAAAGACAAACTGGGTGGGATCCACCAACTCGCCGTCTTTTCGCACCGGCTGAAGAATACTATATGCAGTTTGATCGGGGTTAAACAAAAACTTTATCGACAACGGTTCGCGCATGGTTAAATCCAACGCATAGCCTTGTTTCATCTGCCGCCAACCGTGCACTTGAATTTTTTTATGGTCATCGAATTCAGCCTGCCGAATAAGGTTGATAAAACTTTCCACACTCAGCGCGAAATCCCGTGTATCCGCCCGGACGCGCAGTTCGGAACGAAGAAAACCTTCGACAGGCTGCACATAATGGGTAGCCGGCAAGTGCAAGTGATCAGCCAGTGCATCATAACAACGTAATCGCAGCAATGTGTCGGATTCCTTGCGGCAGTCAGCCACACTTTGTTCCACTGTTGACTGTGCTTGCAGTGAATGCATACCGGCGTAAAAAACAAATAACAAAGAGAGGCTGGAGATGGCAAAACGGATTGGCAACATTGCATCAGTATGCCGTCGCGGACGGGTAATTTCAACTGTCACTAAACGGGAATAAACCAGGCTCCGGCGTGATCTTCCATAACACGCCCCTGCTTGATGGTACCCACAGCCGCCAGCTCAATTTGGGTTTTTTGCTCGTACACAGCCTGCTCCAGCTCGGACAAATTGCGATTATGCAGTCGGCACGGTTCCAGCCGGCATACTTTCCGTTCGTGAATCGCCGCAAAACAAGCTTGGTAACAGCCATGGTGAAATGGTACCTTGACCGCGAAATGACCCGATTTTTCGTGCATGAATTGCAGCTTCTGACGCAGCGCACGGTTGATGGCTTCCATACGCCGCCTGGCCCGCACATAACGGTCATATCCGTGGTGGCTGGGCTGCTTGGGGCAGTGCACCGATTCGCCCACGGTTTGTATATGCTCATAGTGGGTAAGCGGCAAGTCGCCAGCCCAGCCAATTTCGGCAACGCCGCTGGCACGATTTACACGCAGTACATATAACCTTATAAAAGCCATCGATATATAGCGTAGCGCAAATACGGATTTTATTGCATATCTGGTTTGGAGGTACGGTCTTGGTTGGCAGGATAAACGTTGTTAAACAGATATTTATACTCAATCCAATTCATATTTCAGAGGCAAAAAAAAGCATTGTTTTCATTTTGAAGTATAAGTAGATTCAAATATTTGATAGAATCAATGCCCGCGGATAAGAGCTCGTGCCGGGGGGGGACTTGCGCTAGGCGCATACCTGAACCTTGTCCCTAGTTTATTGATTTAAAAAGTAAAAATTAGCATGTACACAAAGTGCACGCATTGTGACACGTCGTTTGAAGTTGGCGCCCGAATTCTAAGGTCGGCTCAGGGAATGGTGCGTTGTGGCCAGTGTAAAATCATATTCAACGCCATGCTTTATCTGGTTGACGATGCTTGCGACTATACCGCCGGATCAAATGACGAGCATATCGGCGGCGTCATGACTGTCACAACTTCGCCCGCCACCAGCGCCCACGGGGATCCTTCCCGGATGTCCAAATCCGCGCTGGACGTCATTAGAAGTAAATCCGAGGCCACGGTTAACTGGCTAAAACAAGCGCCCAAGCGATTTCGCATCAACAATTTGGAAGATGGTGAAAGCGAACACTCCTGGAAAAACCGTTTTTCCAATCTCAGCGAAAAACTCGCCTATCGATTAGCCGAGTTTCACCGCAGCCTAATTCACGATGAACAACAGCAAACCGGTGGTGGCATGCAGGCACTGCAATCGCCGGGGCAGCATGGTCGGCATATCCACACCCGGCAAATCAAACCCACTAACCAAGGATTCGATCCGGTACAGTTGGATCAGGAGTTCCATTTTCAAACCGATGCCGTTCGCGGTGATCAGCTGCTGCACCCCGAGCTACAACAGACACCGCCGCCGCCGCCGGACCAACTGCTGCACCCGGAAATTCAACGCGAACCCAAAATGCCGCCGCCCGATATGCGTCGCCGGCTAAAACCGCCGGTGGATGCCGGTGGCATGCCGGAAGAGTTGTTGCGAAAAAAACAGCGCGAGCAAAGAATTCAGAACCAACCGCCGACTGAAGTCGATCCGCTGGATCAGCTGAAAATTTTCGATGATATGGATGACTCCCAGTTTGAAGAAAATTTATGGTTGGAGTATTTCGCCAACGATAACCAACAGCCGGAAAATAAAGACGATACGCGTGAACAAGGACAAGAGCTAGGCCATCGGACGCCGCCTGTCCCGCACCCACGACCCAAGCCCGAGCCTGTGCAAGCCCCGTCAAACCAACAGCAATACCAGAAGCCGCAAGCGCAACAGGATCCGGGTAGCGCGATTGACTTTGAAATGCAGTCCGCTTTCGATGAACCATTTCCAAACGCGCCGGCACTGGCGCCCTATGGATACCGAAGGCACAGTGATATGCAGCCCATGCAGGACAGCCTGCCAACATCCATTAACACTTCGCCATCGCAACCTTGGCAGACCGGGCAGACCGACATCTACAACGGCCATTTTACCCTGGAGTCTGACGGTTCCACCTATGCACCGGTCCAATCCATGGATACCGACACCGCCCATTCACCGGCCCAATCATTGGATACCCTGCGTGAACTGTATGAAAATGAACAGAATCCTTTTTTACGTTCGGCTGCGGTTCGGGGCTTGAATGATCAACTGATACTTGCCGAAATCGCCTTAAACGATAACACCAGCATGGTTCGAATTGCCGCACTGGAAAATCTGACCGACCCCGATCTACTGTTGGAAATTCTGGAAAGCGACCCTAGTCCGGAGGTACAAAAAGCCGCTATCGAAAAACTTAAAATGATACAGCCCTATCAACGTTGAATCCCTTTTTACGACCATCATGAAGGCATTGCCGGATCATCCTGTTCAATCAGTCGTTGCAAGCGATTGCGCCAGCGGCGGATCCACAGGTTTACCAATGTGTTTGAACCAACCAGAAGAAATGAACACACGACCATGCGGTATAACCACAGTCGATTGACTTTTACCGGTTGCGCCGCCTGCAACCAGCCCCGCGACGATAACAATTTACACATGGTGGCAAAAGCGATCATTAGCGGCCATATACTGGCCAGCCGCAGACGAAACTCCCGGCGCGGTAACGACATCACATATTGTTGCGCCGCATGCGTAAACACGATGAATGTATTACTCCAACGCCGCAATAACGGCCGGCTCTTGCTGTCGGCAACCGGTTGACGCAATGCATAGACCGTCATGCCAAACTCGACCAACTCGTCTTCGGGTAAATAGCATCGACCCATGCGAAGGTCCGATGCAGCATCCCGCAAAACATTCACCAACTGCAAAGCTTTGCCGTATTCCACACTACGTTCGACGGCTTTATTCACATCCCACCGGCCCAACGACGGTACGTGCAAATGCAGCATACGGGTCCAAAACTCACCCACGCAGCCGGCGACATGATAGGTATACGACTCCAACGCGGCCGCGTTTGGCAATGCGGAAATTTGTCCGCTTTTTTCGGGCGGAAAAACCTTTAAATCGCCTTCCATGCCGCCTACCAGCGTAAGCAATACCTGTCGGCTGATTTTTTTTTCGTCCGCCGGCAAATGGCGAAAATGATTCATTGCCAAGGGCATGGCAGCCAACAGGCGGGCCTCCGGCGCACTGACCTGGCTGTGGGAAATATGCTCCTGAATATGCTCAATAAAAACATTATCATCGGCATCGAGGTTACGCCTGAACGCATTGAGAAAATACAAACGTTTGTGGGTTGCAATGGCCTGGGTGTCGGCAATGGTATCGGCAGCACGAGCCAACAAATAGACCAATCCGACAGGATACCGCAAATCACGCGGCAACATGCGTAAGCTAAGATAAAAACTTCGCGCGACCTGCGACAGCAAGCCCATAAATTGCTGGTACTCGGATTCCATACCGACATTATGCAATAAATCGCTTCCCGTCCGCAGTCTTATCCGTGAAGGCAAAAATAGTTTGTGCGGCTAACTAAATCTAGTGTCGTGTCGTGTCTCCTATAAAACGTGCATTGAAAAAGCCAATCAAGGGGCCGGTGCAAGGCGCAGATCGGGCAAGTGTTCTACTGCAACGCGGCAATCGTGCCTTCAGCAGCTTCCCGCCGCGCAAGATACAACCGTGAGCACCCAACGCCATACCGGCTAGCCGCCAAGGACTTGCAGTGCCTGCATAGCGATTTCTCGAACATCGGGATTTTCGTCATGCTGCAGCTCCTGTAAATACGTTACCGCCTTGCTGTCCCCGGTCAATCCCAGTAAATAAGCAGCATCCGCCCTGACCGCCGCATGATCCACCCGAGACATGTCCCCCAGTTGCTCCATACTCCCCGCCAACAGGTCGGAACCCTGAATCGATTCGCACACCGCGCTAACCCCAATTCGCGCATTCATATTGCGGTTGGGATCCGCTGCAATGGACAGCAATTCATGCATACGAGGCGGGTGGGCTCTGACGTCCCGTTCAACCGCGGCTAATCGGCCGGCGCTAAGCATATAATCGAAATAATTGGCCATGCCCTGTTCCGATTGGCTTTCCCGTATCCATTGTTGCAGTTCCGCCTCACGCATGGCTCCCTCTAGCTCAAATTCGCCTAACCGCAGCCAAGGCACCGATCGTACGCCCATGGCGGCGGCGATCTCCGGCAGCACGGCTACGTTGACAACCTCCAACCTGCCGATGGCTCCTTTTTTCACCAACTCACCCAAGGCCCCTAATGCAGTCGCACAATGAGGACACCCAGGACCCACCAGTAACAATGCCTGAGGTGGTTTAGCGGACACCTTGAGTTACTCCGGCATAGCGGCGGGCTTTCGCCGAGCACCCCGGCAAACCGGCAGCCTGGCCCAGCCAAAAAGCACGCCTTGCCAGGACCGCCCTTGTACGCAACGACAAAGACAGGTAAGCCATCAAATCAACTCTATATTCGGAACAAACCAGGCCAGTATGCAAAATACCGTGGCACATGCATTTAGCGGGCAAACTTCATACCCGGCTTAAAATCAAAAATCTCGTCCAGTTTAAATTCGGCAATAAGCCGGTGTACCGCTTCAATACCATGTTCGCGCTCGACTTCGCCCAGAATCAGTTTGGCGGCGTTGCGATTATAACCGCTGCCGAACCCGACCTGAACTTGAATCAATTCACGGGCCTTGTCAATCGTCATGGTTACCTCCAAAACGGCCCGGCGATAGCGCCGGGCCTATCATTACACGTCGAACGTGTTCTTTAATTTTTTTGCCACCGGGACGTTTTTCAGTTCCACATATTGAGGCAAACCGTTTTTATACGGTGGATAGTCCTCACCTTTGATCAACGGTGCCAAGTATTTTCGGCATTTCGCGGTGATATGGAAACCGTCCTTGTCTATATAGTCACGCGGCATCATCTTTTCCACATTCGCCACGTCAGCTAGCTTCGCCATATCGATCTTCCACTTGTACGGATCACTGGAAACCCGTTTAATAACCGGCATCACCGCATTGTGGCCCTTTAAGGCAAAAGTCACCGCCGCTTTACCCACGGCATAGGCTTGGTCGACATCGGTTTTAGACGCAATATGGCGTGCCGCGCGTTGTAAATAATCCGCTACCGCCCAATGGTATTTATAACCCAAAGCGTCTTTGATCATATTGGCGATCGTCGGCGCGACCCCACCCAATTGGGCGTGACCGAACGCATCTTTGCCACCGGCTTCGGCAAGAAACTGGCCGTCCGGATTACGCACACCTTCGGAGACGACGATCGCGCAATAACCATGTTTTTTAACTGTTTTATCAACTTTGGCTAAAAAGGCCTCACGATCAAAACTGATTTCGGGAAATAAAATGATATGGGGGGAATCGCCGTCCTTTTCCGCCGCCAGCCCGCCGGCCGCGGCTATCCAACCGGCGTGTCGACCCATGACCTCCAGTACAAATATTTTTGTGGAGGTCTTTGCCATGGATGCCACATCGAAACCCGCTTCACGTATGGACACCGCGATATACTTTGCCACTGAACCGAAGCCGGGGCAATTGTCGGTAATCGGCAGGTCATTGTCCACGGTCTTGGGTATGCCGATGCAGGTGATGGGATATCCCATTTTTTCGCTCAACTGGGAAACTTTATGGGCGGTATCCTGAGAGTCTCCGCCGCCATTATAGAAAAAATAACCGATATTATGAGCCTGAAACACTTCAATCAGGCGCTCGTATTGGGCTTTGTTCTCCTCCAGGCCCTTTAACTTATAACGGCATGAACCAAAAGCACCGGACGGCGTATGTCGCAGGGAGGCTATGGCTTTGGCGGACTCCTTGCTGGTATAGATAAGATCCTCGGTCAGGGCACCGATAATGCCATTGCGACCTGCATATACTTTACCAATCTTGCTTTTAAACTTGCGCGCGGTTTCGATTAAACCACAGGCACTGGCATTAATCACCGCCGTGACACCACCGGATTGCGCATAAAAGGCATTTTTTACTTGAGCTTTTTTACGGGTCGAGGTCCTTGCGACACTACGGCCTGTTTTACGGGTGGTTTTACGTGCTGTTTTCTTTTTTACTCTGGGCATCATCCCTCCTGAAACTCGTGTGAATAACTAAAATAGCATTGGGTAAACAAAGGTGACCATTTTCCTTAAAATTTTACGTTCAATCCAGCTTTTTAAACTTATCCAGACTTTCTATCCGGTCATAGAGAATTTGGATTGAGCGTATTCAATTAGCTGTGGCATTTTTTTGCAACAAAGGGTATGGTTGTACCTGCGTAAATTCATACTATATGATTTTTACGTTTGGTGGTAACACCCCATATTCTATAAAATTTTTTCTTAAGTATATCTCCTGTCAATCCACAGGGTGGCTCCGCATCAACGGGGCATTGTTGTGGACGGGTTCAGGTAAAATTTAAGTTAACGTTAACGACGGTTGTAGCCAGGGGAACAATAATGCCGGAAGTCATATCAACCAATCAAACCATCGTCGTGATCGGCGGCGGTATCAGCGGCATCACTTCCGCTGTGGAAGCCGCGGAATGCGGAAAGGAAGTTATCCTACTTGAAAAAAACCCCAGTATCGGCGGACGCGTTACCCAACTCTATAAATACTTCCCGAAACTGTGTTTTCCCACCTGCGGTATGGAAATCAACTTACGCCGAATCAAAGCGCTAAGCAACCTGCGTGTGATTAGCATGGCCGAAGTGGCTAAAGTGGAAGGCGAACCCGGTAACTATAAGCTCAGTGTTAAAATCACACCGCGTTACGTGAACGAAAATTGTACCGCCTGCGGCGCTTGTAGCGACGCGGTAACATCGGCATTCGATGATGATTTCAACTACGGGTTAAAAAAGCGCAAAGGCGCCTATATCAGCCACAATCTGGCCTATCCTCAGCGTTATGTATTGGACCCGCGCATTATCGGCAGCGACGACGCGGAAAAAGCCAAAGCAGCATGCAAATATGATGCAATCGACCTGGACATGACCGAACAAAACCTTCAAATCAGTGCCGGCGCGATCATTTGGGCCACTGGATGGCGACCATACGATGCCGGAAAAATTCAACCGTACGGCTATGATCGCTATAAAAATGTTATCACCAGTGTTGAATTCGAGCGCATGATGGACCCTTTCGGTCCCACCGGCGGTAAACTGGTTCGACCTTCCGACGGTAAAGAAGCAAAAAACGTGGCGTTTATTCAATGTGCCGGTTCGCGGGATAAGAATCACCTCAAACACTGTTCACGCATATGCTGTATGGCATCGCTTAAACAAACCACGTATGTTCGGGAAAAATTCGGCGATGAAGGAAAATCCACGGTGTATTACATTGATATTCGAGCCATCGACCGTTTGGACGACTTTTACCAGAAGGTCCAGGCCGATGAAACAGTAAGTTTTGTCAAATCCAAGGTGGCCAGCATTACCGAAAATGCCAAAACCGGCGACGTGGTCCTCAATGGTGTGGACACGGAAGGCTATAACCGCTACAGCAATCCTCATGACCTGTGTGTACTGGCCATAGGCATGGAACCCAGCGTACCGCAAAACGCTTTTCCCGTGCAGGTAAAACTGAATGAAGAAGGCTTTATCCAGGCGGACGAAAGTAACGGTGCCATATTCGCCGCAGGCTGTTCATCGGATGCTTTAGACGTCAACCGTGCGGTGCAAAATGCGACCGCCGCGGCGTTACGAGCCATACAAGTTGTTAACAAAGTCGCGGGAATGGAGGGTTAAGCCATGTCTGAAGTTAAGATCGGTGCTTATATTTGCCAGGGCTGCGGTTTGGGCGAGCGGCTGAATACTCAACAATTGGTCACCATCGCCCAACGCGAAGGCCAGGCCAAGGTTGCCAAGGCACACGCATTTCTATGCTCCGCGGCAGGCGTTAAAATGATCAAAGATGACCTTGCCGCCGGCGAGGTAACCCATGTCATGATCGCCGCCTGCTCAAGACGGGCCAAAACCGAGGCTTTTCGATTTCCCGAGGCAGCCGTCACCAGAGCCAACTTACGAGAAGGTATAATCTGGGTGCGCCCCGACACGGACGAAGCCAAGGAAACCACCCAGGATATGGCCGATGATTACATTCGCATGGGTTGCGCGGAAGCCAAATACATGCAACGACCCGCCGGTAATCCCAACGCGAACACGCATAAAGACATCCTGGTGGTTGGCGGCGGCATCAGCGGGTTGACCGCTGCCATAGAGGCATCCAAGGCTGGATACCCGGTCACGATTGTGGAAAAACAAGCTCAACTGGGTGGCTGGAGCGGGCAATGGTACAAACATATTCCCCAGCAGGCGCCGTATAAAGATCCACAACAAAATCCAATTCCGGACCTGATCAAACAAGTGGAAGCTGACAGTCGTATTACCGTACACGTGAGCTCCACGGTCACCAGTACCGACGGCGCTCCGGGTGATTTTGCCGTGGAAATCAGTAAAGAAAGCGGCGGTACCGAATCGGCTCGGTTCGGCGCCATTTTACAAACCAGCGGCTTTGAACGTTACGATACCGGACTGCTACCGGAATTCGGCGGCGGTAAAATTCCCGACGTCATCGATCAAATCGCATTGGAAAAGTTGGCAAAACAAGCCGACGGCGGCGCCATCAAACGGCCATCCGATGGCAAAGAAGTGCAAAGCGTTGTATTTGTGCAATGCGCGGGCCAGCGTAGCGACAAACCGGGGCACCTGTCCTACTGCTCCGGTGTCTGCTGCAATACATCCATCAAACAGGCCATGTATTTTAAGGATCAAAACCCCACCGTCGACACCACAGTCATTTATACGGACCTTCGTACTCCGGGTGCGCCCGGTGAGGATTTTTACCGCAGTGGTCAGCAAAAAGGGGTCATCTTTACCAAGGGTCAAGTCAACGAAGTCAGCGCCAAGGGTAAAGACATCAATGTCACGTTTAAGGACTTGATTCTAGCCAGTGACGTGGAGATGCAGGCTGATCTGGTCGTGCTGGCAACTGGCATGATCCCCAATTCCGGGGTGGATATCGAAAGCCTGGCCAAACCCCAAGTGGAAGGGGAAGACAAGGAAGGTGGCGATGGTGGTTCGGTTAAAGTTTCCATTCTCAACCTGAAGTACCGCCAGGGACCGGATATTCCCCAACTGGTTAACGGCTTTACCGATTCCCATTTTATCTGTTTTCCATACGAAACACGCCGTACCGGTATTTATTCAGCCGGACCGGTCCGTCGCCCTATGGACGTTTTTCAGGCCCGGGAAGATGCAACCGGTGGCGCGCTAAAAACCATACAGGCGCTTGAAAACGCCGGCTTGGGCAAGGCCGCTCACCCCCGCTCGGGCGATTTGAGCTTTCCAAGTTTTCGTATCGAAGGTTGTACCCAGTGCAAACGCTGCACAGTGGAATGCCCGTTTGGCGCCATCGACGAAGATGAAGAACGTTACCCGCAATTTAATGAATCCCGTTGCCGGCGCTGCGGTACTTGCATGGGCGCTTGTCCGGTTCGGGTGATTTCCTTTGAAAACTACTCCGTGGACAGTGTCGGTCAGCAGATCAAAGCAGTGGACATTCCCGACGAATTTGACGAGAAACCCCGCATTCTTGTGCTCGCCTGCGAAAACGATGCCTACCCAGCATTGGATATGGCTGCTCATAACCACATAGAGTACAGTGCTTTTGTGCGTATTATACCGGTGCGTTGCCTGGGTTCGGTAAACACCATCTGGATAACCGATGCGCTCAATAACGGTTATGACGGTATCGTATTAATGGGCTGCCAAAAAGGCGAAAATTACCAGTGCCACTTTGTAAAAGGATCCGAAATGGCGCACTACCGCATGAGCAAGATCGACGATACCTTGCAGCAACTGCAACTGGAAACCGAGCGTGTGCAAACCCACGAAGTAGCCATTACCGATATTCACCGTGCACCACAACTCATCAATGAGATGGCGGAGATGGTGGAAAAACTGGGCATGAGCCCGTTCAAGATCTAGGAGCGCAGTCATGGCTGATGTACAAATGATTGAAAAATACCGCAACAACTTCCTTAAGGAAGTTGAAGATAATGTGGAAGAAGGCGAATGGGTCAAAATGTGTATGCAATGCGGCGTATGCTCCGGATCCTGCCCTTTGGGCAATGCCTGGGCCCATCCGCCACAAGAATTATTCATGATGATTCGTGCCGGTGAGCGCGATGCGGTCCTAAAATCCGATTCCATGTGGATGTGTACTTCATGCTACAACTGCATTGTACGCTGCCCGAGGGGCCTGCCCATTACCCATATCATGCATGGTTTGGCTTCCTACGCCGAACGTTTAGGCTTGGCGCCGAAGGAACAGCCCACGCGCAAATTCGCCATGATGTTTTGGAACAATCTGGCCCAGTCCGGCCGGGTGAATGAGCCTTTGCTGGGTGTTAAGTTATATTTTATGAACGGTTTGGTGGAAGGCATTAAAACATCATTAAAAATGGCCCCTGTCGGATTGGGCTTGCTTAAAACCAAGCGTTTTAACCCATTCGCGTTCTTCGCCCACAAAGGTATAAAAGGAAAAAAAGACCTGCACAAAATCCTGCAAAAAGCGAAAGAAATCGAAGCGGCCAAAATCAAAGCCTGAATTCTCTAGGAGCAGTTTCCATGGCAAAGAAACAATATTCTTTTTATCCCGGGTGTTCGTCGGAAAAGAACGCGTCGGCGTCTAATTACATGGTATCGGTGGACACTATGTGCGACGTGCTGGATATTCAGCTCAATGAAATCCCCGATTGGAACTGCTGTGGCGCTTCCATAGGCTACGCCGGCGGCGGTGAATTACCCCGTATGGCCCTGAATGCGCGCAACCTGGCATTGTCTGAACAACACAATCCCGGTCAGAACATAGTCGCCACCTGTGCGGCCTGCTGGCTGTCGGCACGCGAAACCAAGGAACGTCTGGAAGAAGACAACGACCTCATGGCCGAAACCAACCAGGCACTTGCCGAAGCAGGGCTTAATTACAAAGCCGAGCAGCCGGTTCGTCACATGGTGGAGGTGCTGATCGAGGATTTCGGTTACGACGCACTCAAGGAAAAAGTCACCAATCCCATTCACGATTTAAAAATCGCCGGTTACGTGGGCTGTCAGACCAACCGTCCTTTCGGCATTGACGGTGAATCCTATGAAAATCCCAAGTACTTGGATAAACTGGTGGAAATACTCGGCGGTGAACCCATTGAGGACTATGACAAGAAGGTCCAGTGTTGCGGCGGAGCCTTGGCTTTCTCCGAGCCGGAAAAGAGCCAGGCTATGATCAAGGACATTATCGAATCGGCCGCGGACCGCAAAGCGGATTTAATCGTCACCCCCTGCCCTGTTTGCCAGATGAACGTGGAAGTCTATCAGGATCAAATCAACAAAACATACAACACCAATTTTAAAATGCCGGTGGTTTACTACAGTCAGCTGATGAGTGTGGCTTACGGCAAAAACGCTAAACAAGCGGGGCTCGATGGACAAGTTATCAAAGCCAATAAACTGGAAGATATCGCGAAAAAATAGTTTCCGGCGCCCGGTTGTCGCCGGGCATTGCTTAATTCTTTTCCTGTTATGCTTACTCGGCGGCGCCACCTCTGTGCTTGCCGCACCACCGGTCAACGGCAAGGGCGAAGCCAACCTACCCGATAGCGGTCACTATACCGGTCAATTTAAAAATGGGTTGTTCCACGGGCGGGGGAAAATCACCTGGCGCGAAGGAAGCTATTATATCGGTGAGTTCTACAAGGGACTGATGCAAGGCAAAGGCGAGTTTCACTATAAAAACGGCGAGTTCTACAAAGGTGGCTTTAAAGACGGCTTGGCTGACGGTAAAGGCGAATACCAGTATGCCAATGGCGACCACTACCAGGGCGACTTCGTCAACGGCTTGCCGGGAGGCAAAGGTACCTATAAAGGCGTGGGCGGTTATGTCTACAAAGGCCTGTTTAAAAACGGCTATTTTCACGGCAACGGCACCACCCAGTTAGCCAACGGCGACCGCTACATAGGAGAATATGAAAAAGGGTATGAACAGGGATTTGGCATTTACTACTATAAAAACGGTGATCGTTACGAAGGTGAGTTTAAATCCGGCCTGTTTCACGGCCGCGGTAAATTAACAGTAAACCAAACCGGCGAAGTCATAACTGGACAATGGCGCAATGGCGAGTTTATCGAACCCAAAGAAGGTCAAGGTGAGTTTTTCCAGGAAATCTAAATTGCCCGCCAAGGGCACTCGCAACTAGCCACCATGCAATTTCTACGGCGAGGAGAAAATCCCGCGCAGTACTGCGGTGCCAAGGCTATCGGCGCCATGCATGTGGACGCCGACGAAGTCAACTGTCTGGTGCAAAAAGACCAAATTGCCTATCTGGACTTGTCTTACAACGACAAACTGCAATTTGATGATATACAATGGGAATCCTTTAAGTCCCTGCACGCCCTGTTGCTGGAGGGATGCAAACTTAAACCGGAAGCGGTGGAACGCATTAGCAAGCTGCCGATCCAGCGCTTGAAACTCAGCTACGCCAAGGGCATCAATGACCGTTGCCTGGAAGCCCTGCCAAAAATAACCGATCTGCAGGAGTTGGACCTTAGCGGATGCGATAACCCGATAAAAGCCCATGAATTGGCCGAATGCCGTCAACTACGGCATTTATTTGTTACCAGTTCACTGGCCGATTTCCAACTGGGTAAATTGGGTCGACTGTCACATCTGGAATCACTGCGTTTATACAAACTGTATTGGACAGGTTTAAGCGGTTTTCACCACCTGCCCGGTCTCAAGCACCTGAACCTGGTAAAAGTCGGACTCAAACGGGCGGCATTTTGCAGAGAACTGGCCAAACTTACCCGCTTGGCCCGTTTTGCCCTATACGATGCCGGTTGGATGCAGGCCACCCATCTTGCATCGTTTAGCCGAATGCCTCAATTACGGTACCTGAGCCTGCACGACGCCAAACGCTTGGACGATCACGGCTTAAAAGCCATCGCCCAAAATACGTCTCTGGCCGAACTGGTCATACAGAGAGCGCCGTTTCACGGCGACGGTTTTGAGGATTTGGGAGATGCTCATCGGTTACAAATTATAAGGCTTTCCGACTGTGTAAACCTTTCCGATGACGCACTGCGCTATTTCGCCAACTTGCCGTCCTTGACGCGGTTGATAATTAAAAATAACGGAAAAATCACAGCCGAAGGCATGGCCGCCATTACCGATTGCCGTCAATTGGAAGAACTCGTCCTGCACGACTGCCCCATTGATAAAATCGGTTTTACAGCACTTGCGCAGCTCAAAAACCTGAAACACCTGCAATTACGATTCTGCGAGAATGTCGATGACAACTGCATAAGCCAATTAAAACAACTACCCGCCCTGCAAACGCTGGTGATTGAATGGGGAAACCTAAGTGATGCCTGTATAAACGATCTTGTGCAAATAAAAACGCTTCGCCACCTTTCCATCACTAGTCACAACCCGTTCAGCACCGAATCCGCCAAGGCCTTGAACGCACTTACCGACCTCGCCTATCTGCACCTGCCTTTCAAAGACGAGCAAGACCAAACCGCATTAATGTTGCAGATGCCCAAGTTGCAGGAACTTTTCTTGCCGGCGACTATAGACGATATGGCGGAAAAACTCGCCGCATTTGAAAAGCTGAAAAAAGTTCAAGTCACCCATGCCGATGATAGGCTCGCCGAACAACTGGCCGACATCGAATCCATCGAAGAATTGGAGTTCGTTCTCAGCAGCCTTAGCGTGGACGCATTGGAAAAACTCGCGGCCCTGCCAAGACTACGACGGCTGGTAATATCCGAAGATAGTCAAATGCCTCCCCAAGCATTAGGTGCCTTGTGTCTCAAATATCCCTGGCTGGAAATCGTCAACGGCTGGCAAACCTACAATCACAATTATTCCATCACCCGGAAAATCATGGCGGACAATGAACGTTCGCAACCCTGGCTGGACGACGAGTTCTAAAAGGATCACGACAATACGGAGCCGCCATGACCGCACTAAGCTACCGATCGCCTAAAACCGACGTCCGCCAAAGCCCTATTCATGGTAAAGGCCTGTTCGCCAATCAAACGATCCGCGTCGGTGAAATCGTCGCCATCAAAGGCGGCTATATATTCACCGGGCAGGCATGGAAGTCACGCGAACAGCTTTTCGGCGATTCGGAGATTCAAATCGGCGACGGGTTTTTTATCGCCCCGGATCAACAGCTACAGCGCGACGGCGCCATGGTATACTCCAATCACAGCTGCGATCCCAACATCGCCATTCAGGGCCAAATCGTATTCGTTGCCATGCGCGATATCGCGGCAAATGAAGAACTCACCCATGACTGGGCGACTACCGATGACCTGGATTATGTCCTGTCCTGCCGATGCGCAAGCCCTCGCTGCCGGGGCACCATCACCGGAAAGGATTGGATGAAGCGCGAGCTCCAGGAAAAATACAAGGGTTGGTTCTGTTGGTTTATTCAACGAAAAATCGATGCCAAGACTACGGGCTAGAAGCCTAGAAAGCTAATCGGCATGCGGGTCAGAGAGCCTTGCCGGCGATTTTCGTGACGGTCTTTTGAAACCTGAGCACGGGTATAACCGAGGCCGGCCATGGGGTCGAATTGGCAGTTAATCTATGTCAACGCTGTCAGAACTGCTGATTTCAACGATTTCACGAGCTAATCCGCTATTGAACCGGGTCAAAACGAACAATGACATGAGCACGGGTCGCGGTACCGGTATAGTATATGTCGCCGATCAGGGTATTGGTTTTACCCACGTCTAAAAGTCCCGTCCATCCTTCAACCGGGGCTAAGCTTCCTTCACGCAATAACACACCTTGATCATCTAGCAAGATGTACCCCGAATACTCACTGACTTGAGCCGCCTGCGTGCCCATATTTTTAATCGTCACCCGCAGTTTCGATAGCGCGCCACCAACTACCGGGGGCACAACGATATAACTTTGTGGAATAACAGCAGTTTGGGGAATAGCCACCGTTCCAACCGTAAACTGTTCATATCGCGCTGCGCTAATCCCGGCGATACGATCAAATTCCGCTTCAGCACCGAGAAGTAATGTATTCACGTAACCACGACGATGAGGACCGATACAGTCGTCGTTGTATGGCGAGACCTGTCTCATGCTTCCCCGTAACAGGCTCGAAACAGTTCGCAATGTTTGTAGCGGTTTACCATCAACATCGAGCAGGGTTAAGTCCTTTAATGCAACATTGCAAAAGGGCCTGTCCAAATTGTTGGCGACTTCCGTAACCGCCTGCATAACCAACCCGGACCGGTTTAAGTAGGTCGCGGCCAACTCAAGCCCTTGCCTGGGTTCGACAACCGACAAATCTATTTTCTTGACCAGGTAATCATTGGTATGAGCGGCACTTCCGATCAAATCGCCGCGCAGTACCGCGGCATTGTTGGCAGGCATGAGGACCGGCAATTCGTCACTGGATAAAACAATCCGCTCCCCTGATTCAACCCTTTTTAGCGCGTCCACACGATAGCGGTAAAAGTCATCCGGCAAGCGACCGGTATGCACAAACGAAGTCGTGCTGATATTTTCTATCGTTCCTGAAATGACTTCAGGTGGGGCTAAAAACCAGTTCTCCCCTTGCCAAACCAAACGATAATAATCCGCGTCGGCAATGGTGTTCCAACGCAATGCCACTGAATCGAGTGTGGTACCCGCCGCATTCAGCACCAATCGATCAGTCACATGCAAGTCGAATGTACCGATCAAACCGGAAACCTTGGCGGTAAGGACGGTGTCTCCGACTGCTTGCAACGATACCACGCCACTTGTATCAACCGTGGCCACATCGTTGTCGGATATTTCCCAGCTTACCGCATTGTTTGCCGGGTAATCGACATCACCGCCGTCCACATCAGCCAGTTTTACGTAAAACGCGACTGTGTCACCTTTGACAAATCTTTCAGCGTCGCCGAACAATGTTAAAAGTTTTTCCTTAACAAGGACACCCAACTGCTGACTGTCGTCACCGAACCTGGCTATCAGCTGCGTTTGACCGCTTTTTATCGCTGTCAGCAAACCCGTCGGGCTGACTGACGCCACATCGCCATGGCGTGATGTCCAATTGACGATCTGCGTAATATCGTGACGTTCATCGCCATCATCAATGCCAATGGCCTGTAACTGAACTTTCGCACCCACCGGAAGATTTCCGATACTGATGCGGGTATCTTTATAATCAGCATTTTCGATAAACGCCAGCCGTACGGCGCCGTTGGCGCCCGGAACCGGCGGCTTTGACTTTGTGGTGCTTTGAGGATGATCTTTGCATGCGCAAATCAAAAGAACGGTGCTGAGCAAAAAAATTAGACTGCGTGTCGGCATAAGTACTTCCTTTACTGCTTGCATACATCATCAAAAAAATTTTTATGTATGTTATTGGGTGACTGATGGACCTAGCATACCGCGGGTCACGGGTGGATTATTCGAACAAGTGCTCCGGCCCGACTTATTGTCATTCACGCCAAACCGTATTCTATTTACGGCTAACCGATTCGGATCCCGAATCCTCGGACATTTTCGAGTCTAACCAGTTCGATAATCAGTTGCAAGCAGTTGATTGTACACGTTACAACTCATTACAATTCGCGATTTTAACACACGAAATTGGCCTGTTTGGCTGCCTTTATTTATCATAGTCAATTTTAATCTTATTCCTTACAACGACGCGACTGCGGCGAATCGTAGCGGACTTCCGATTACCTGACACACCCCGCCGCTCACCGCACTTGCCTGGTATTAAACCGAATGTTGCTCGGTGCCGGATGAAATCGCTAGCATAAAAAAACGGCTTCCGCTTTGCCGCCGTTCAAAATCCCCGCCTGACTCAAGCGTATGAATGGTATCGATCCGGCCACACCGATCGGAATCACAAAAACCTTCTCATGCCGGCCGGTTTAACGTATTATTTTGCGTGGAAAGAGAACTTCAGGAACGACATATGAATCCGATGACATTCAAAGGCAGTTGTTTGTGCGGTTCCATCACCTATGAACTCGTGGGTGAACCGCGACGATTTTACCACTGCCACTGTCGCCGCTGCCGAAAGGCAACGGGTACCGGCCATGCCAGCAATATCATGGTAAAACAGGAAGATTTCACATGGTCGAGTGGACAAGCCCTGCTAAAACGCTTTAAGGTTCCGGAGGCAGAACGTTTCTATACGCATTTTTGCTCCAATTGCGGGAGTGCCATGCCGCGTGATGTACCTGAAATCGGCATGATCGTTATACCCGCCGGTTCATTAGACCACGAGATACCGATTAATCCGGAGGCACGCATCTTCTGGGACTCCCGTACCGAGTGGTCCTGCGGCAAAGACGGCATTCAGACTTTTTCCGAGTACCCTGAATAACCGTCGCCTATTGCGCGTGATTCATTGACCCTCCCACGCAAGTGGTGGGTCAATACGCGTCAAGCATACGGTCTTCGCGTACAGTGACCTCCGCAACGATAGGTATATCAGCATGGTAGTTACACGATCCACCGTCACGATCACGGTAAATACGGATGCAAAAAGAAGAATTTGACATCGGCTGCGAATTTTACTGTGGCGGCAGGCGTTGGCGCTGTACCGATATCGGTACACGTGTCGTGATCGCCATCTGCCTTGAACCCCATGTGGTCACCCGTCTCGACATGGATGATAGCCGTCCGTCGAAAAGAAAGTTATCCAAAGCACTCAGCGATGACCCCGATTGGTTAACCGGTCCACCCTACAAAGTGGCCGAATGTGTTTTCGATGAATACGACTTGGCGGCATGTACTCGTAGCAAGGATAATGCTGACGGAATACCGGGCTGCGGGTGAAGCCACCCCTATAAAAACGTCATGACGTCATGTTTGCTTTGCGCCTCAACTAACTTCAGTCGGGACGGGGACACTACAAGCTTTCAAGCCGGGTTTTTTTATACTATTATCATTCTTTTGTGGAACTGCCGGAGCGGAGCGTCAGTGCTCATCATTTCCAACCATGTTTCCATTCCCGACAATGAGATTGAACTCATCGCCGTGCGTGCACAGGGCTCGGGCGGACAACATGTCAACAAGGTATCGTCGGCCATTCATTTGCGATTTGACATTCGTGCTTCCTCGCTGCCGGATTTTTATAAACAGCGTTTATTAAACCAACGGGACCAGCGTATCAACAAAGACGGCGTGATTATTATCAAGGCTCAACAGTTCCGAACCCAGGAACAAAACCGCGATGACGCCTTGGACCGTTTGAAAGCCTTAATCAAAGGCGCCACGGTGATACGAAAGACAAGAAAACCGACCAAACCGAGTAAATCCGCGCACAGAAAACGCCTGGACAACAAAACACGGCGAGGAAAAATCAAACGTCTGCGCGGTAATTTATCGGAGTAAACATGTTCGGGCGCTAAACCGGCGACTTTATGTTAGTTGGTGCCACACGGCTTGAATGTGAATGGTGCGCATCTAAAACCGCCTGATCGCGAGCAATTTAAATTTGGCAACCAGGTCCCCTTGATCCGCGGCTTTTTGTAACCAATACAAAGCCTTTTCCCGGTCTCTGGCGACACCGCGGCCTTTTTCATACATGCCGCCCAGGAAACGCTGCGCATAGATATGGCCTTGCCTGGCCGCTTTTTTATACCAGTGCGCCGCGGAGCGACTTTCCCGCTGGACACCTTGGCCTTTATCATACAGTAAACCGAATTGATATTCGGCCTCGGCATCGCCTTGTGCAGCGGATTTACCGTACCAATGGGCAGCTTTGGCGTAATCCCGTTTGATGCCGCGGCCACGGCGATACAATGCCGCCAGTTCGCGCTGCGCTTCGGAAATGCCAGCGACCGCCGCTCGTTGGTAGTACCTCGCGGCGGTACGGTAACTACGATTCACACCACGGTGATTGGCATACATCATTCCCAAACGGTAATCGGCCTGACTATTGCCCGACTGGGCGGACTTCTCATACCACTGCCTGGCCTGTGCGTAATTTCGCCGCATGCCTTGTCCCGTTTCGAACATGCTTCCCAACTGCAACATGGCGTCTGCGTCACCGCTTTGCGCACCTCGGCGATATAGTGCAAGCGCGCGTTCCGTTTTGCCTTGGGCCAGATATTGCGCGGCATCAGCTTTAATTTTCGCTATGGACGTCAGGCGAATACGCCGTTCGATATCGGCGCCGGTCACGCTAATATGTTCGCGCATGGTTTCATATCCCGGCGCGCTGATGTCCAGAGTATAGTGTCCTCGCGCCAGCACCATGCCCGGCCGATAGGCCATGTCCCGCCCTTCCAATTCAATACGAATGCGCGCTGAATTCGGTATCGCCGCAATGCGCACGGTACGCAAATCGCACACGGCTTTAAGCGCCTTGGCTATAAACGCCTGCCGATTCGACTGCGTATCATAATAGTGTTTGCAGCGCTTGGGTTCGAATTCTCCAAGCGCCAACTGATCTAATGACGCCACCAACGCATCCATGCGTTGGTGTTGATTCGGCAACATCTGTGCCGAGAATTGCTCCAACTGTTGCGCCAGTTGAGTGCGCAGGGTACGCAATTGCGTCAGCTGTTTTTCAATGGACGCTTCCTTTTCAATCATCGACAATCGATCGCTTAATCGGCGCTGCAATTCATCATGCCAACTCACCAAACTCCATCGCATGGTTTTCGGCCACCAAGGCATATAAAATTCTTTTTTTATAGTGCGGTACCCCTTGGCGCCTACCGTTAAATGATATGGTCCGGGCACGAGGTATTGGTCATCTTTGTACGCCCAGGAACGCCCGTTGCGGCTTAGGCGGACGGTCGCGTCACCGGGGTCAACCACCAATTGCAGCGGTAACCGGATAAAAGCGTACTGCGGACGGTAGTGGGAAAGATAGGCCACGGTGCCGGCTGCTACGAGCATCAATACCACAAAGACCTTAAGCACCAAGCCGTTCCTTGGCCGTGACATACTTTTGTCGGTCGAGGATTTATCTGGGACTTTTACCAACGCCACGGACAATACCCGGTTTTCCCCGGGCGTAAGGCTTACCGTAACCTCCCTGCTTTGATAAGTGTTTTTTTCCATCTTTAAGCGGTACGACCCCGCCGGCAGCGCCATACCCGGGCGGTAGGCGCGCTGTTCGCCCAGGAAATGAATATCCGCATGAGCAGGATCGGAATGTACCGTTAAACAGGCATACTCCGGTACCCATGTCACGGCGGCTGCGTGGCGCTGATTGTCCAATGTGTCCAATGTGTCCAGCACGGCCAATACGTCCGCGGCGGACTGCGGTCGTTCGGCGGCAACCCATTTCAGACTTTGCCCTAGCAGTTCCGATAACACTTTCGGCAGCGATGCGGGCAATGGCGTGGGCAGGTCCTGTTCCCGGCGCTCATGCACCGGCGGCGGTGTTTTACCACTCAGCGCGGTGACCACTACCGCGGCCAGACTATACAGATCGGTAAACGGTCCGATCGGTTCACCGGCAATTTGCTCCGGACTGGCAAACTCCGGTGTACCTGCTCGGGTCGCCAGGGGGGAACGTAAACTTTCCCCACTGCGGGCCAGGCCGAAATCCAATAATTTAATAAACGACAAGTCCCCATTGACCAGAAACAAATTGCGTAAGGAAATATCGCGGTGATAGACCGCTTCGGGCTGATGCTGATGCAAGGCATGCAGGGCCTGCAATACCTGGCGGTAAAGCGATAGTGCTTCCTCACGTTTTAGGGTGTGCCGGGCCCGATCCTCTTCCATACCCAGGAAATCATGCAAATCCCGGCCTTGCAAGCGCTCCAGAATCAGGTAAGACGTACCGTTGGCTTCCACCAGCTCACGGGCTGGTTTAACGATACTGGGAACATCACGAAAATCCCACAGCAAGTGACTTTCTTGGCAAAATCGCTTGTGCCAAAAATCAAACAACTCGCGCTTGGCTTTGACCGCGGACACATACCGATTATTGCGATCGCGGTTGGCCAACTGCACCGGCTGGGGGAAAAATTCCTTAACCGCAACCATGCCGCGATTCTCCAACCAACCGCAATAGACGATACCAAACCCGCCGGCACCCAGCACCCGGCCAACGGTCACCCCCTGGCCCAGATCGGTAAACAATGGCAAGTACAGGTTGTTATCTTCATAGCCGCTGTGATCGTATCCGCAATGGCAGCATACCGGATCCGGGCGCGGCGATTGAAAACAATCCGGACAGTGGCTTTGGCGACTAAAATGCTTCATCTTATATAACTTTGAGGCAATCAGTGTATTGTATACGGTAATCTCCTTTCCTGACCAATCCCTGATAGAATCGATCGAGGCATTGAAAAACTCTACTTATTAAGCGGCAACGGCAGCGACGTGTCATGGTGGCAGGACGCTCTGCCGTATTTTCAACGCTTCGCGCCCAGGACGCTGGAGTTACCGGGATTCGGCGCCAATCGTGAACCACCATGCCGTGATTTTACTGCCATGGCCAATGCGGTCGTCCGTTTGACCGAACCCGGCCAGTGCATTTTGGCCTGTGGTATCAACGCCCTGCCCGTGCTACACGCGGCATACAGCAAACCCAATCATTTTCGATATATCTATTTACTGGCACCGGTTGGTGCTTTTTTATGGCAACGCCGCCTACCCGCCGTCATGGCATGGAAACCGCTTCGAGCTATGGCACATTTTTTACTGGCCCGTTATCCCAAGCTCTTTCGACAAAAATTCTCCCATCAACAATGGTCTGACAGCCAATATCGACGCATGGGATCCGGTTATCGACGCTGCCGGGCGTTTCAAGTGTATTTTGATATCGCCCGGGCCCATCATGCATTGCAATTATTCGAGTGGATTCAAACACCGGTGCATATATTGTGGGGCACCCGGGACCGTATCAGTCATGTGAACCATGCACCGGCCTGGGAGGCCATACTGGCCCGGTCACCACTGCAATTCAGCATCACGGCATGGGCTCACTATCCGTATATCGATGATCCGCGCCAATTCGTTCATTATCTGGAAGATACCGCCCAGGGTTTTAACGGCCATAGCAAGGCGGGGCGGTTGCGCCTGGCCAAACTGGCCGGTTTGCCCATTCCCGCGTTCCGTTGTTATCAACAATCCGCCGGGCCACGGCCCGCGGACGGGCGTCGTTGGGCAGTGCGCAGCTCCACGCGCCATGAAGACCAAAAGGACCAATCCAACGCAGGACTGAGTCAAACTTTTTTAGCTGTACCCAGCGAACACGTTGCCGAACGTGTTGACCAACTGCTGGCGCAAGGCGTGGATGACGTCGTGGTCCAGGATTATGTGGATCCCCAATATGCCGGGGTGGCCTTTGTCAGGCATATCCAAATGGATATCGAATGGGTAAAAGGCCACGGCGGCGCCATGCTGGACGGTAAATCCACACCCGGGCGTCTTATGCTGTGCCGATATGGGCAGCCCTGGTGTGATCGAGCAGCAAAGCCGCCGTTTCCGGTTGCGGAACTACGGGCGTTATTGGAACAGGTATTAAGAATATTTCATTACACGGCCATCGATGTGGAATGGGCATACGCTGAAGGGCAATATCAGCTGTTGCAGGTAAGACCCATTACCGTTTATCCATGGCGACGCTACCTGACGTCCGCCAATATCGACGAACTACTCAAACCTCAACCCGGCCGAATCACCGAGATCATGCAACGCAGGGCGGCCGGCAGTATTAGTCATATCTATGCCTTATGGGACAGCCGGGTATTGGAAGACAACGAACCGTTTACCGACCGCTACGCCGATGCCTCGTATGTCAATGGGGATTTTTTCCTGGCGCGCATTAAGCAATGGGGCTTGCCGAGTCAAATGATCGATGCACAAATCGGTGGTCAATCCCCGTATACACCTTTTAAGCTTGGACGGTTTATCAAAAGCCTTCCGGTATTTGTTCGCATGCTATACCGCAGCCGGTGTTATGTACTGGGTATCGAACAAACCCTGCAAACATTTCAGCATGAATTGATGGCGTTGAAAAACGGACACGCGGAGATGGATGAAATCCTGGCCTGGGTTTGCCGGTTTTACGTATTTGTGGTTCAAAGCAACCTTGTGATCAACGCTGCGTTTGCCACCGCATGGGGACATTTCGCCTACCGATTACAAACTGTCTATGACAAGGGTGATCACACATTCCACCGGGTACCATTTGAATCCGATCTGGCATCCCCCCGAGAACATGCACAAGTACCGGCGTTGCAGGCCATGCCCGCATCAACAACTCGGCAACGCGGCTTTATACGGCTGGGCGCACCCGGATACCGCCACTATTTTCTCAGTGTACGGGAATGGTTTCGCGACAATTTCACCAAGTTACACCATCAAATCCATCTGCTGCTGGCTGCCCGGCCCGATCATGAATACTGGTTTGCACCATGGCCGTCACCACGTTTATTACACGGTGGATTCTGGCAGAACGACGGGCAAATCCGGCAACAAACCCTTTGTTTATTGATTTACCCGGGCCGGGTGGAAGGCCTGATTGATACGGATATTATCGTGGTGGACACTATCGAACCCGGCCAGTACCGGCATTACCGCCGGTTTAAGGCACTGGTTTCGCGC
>Ga0114931_10000661_pt1 | contig 42816 bp, 32 predicted proteins | sample 2SBtaG_FD_89579 | JGI IMG/M metagenome (GOLD analysis project Ga0114931, IMG submission 89579) | Deep subsurface microbial communities from Kolumbo volcano to uncover new lineages of life (NeLLi) - 2SBTROV14_V59a metaG | ecosystem: Environmental > Aquatic > Marine > Volcanic | place: Kolumbo... | reverse complement strand
GCGCATCGAAGAGTTTATTGCCCGCTATAATCCCAACGCCCAACCATTCAAATGGCGGAAACGGGAAGTGCGAGGAGCGCAGCTGAAAGATACTATAGTAAACTTTGCCAATTAGACACTAGTAGTATGCAACATGGGTATCTTTTCTAGATATGTCAGAGGAATGGGAAAAGCACGTAGTTCCACCGAGTGTAATGGCGTCTTCTTGAAAGGATATTTTTCGAAATTATTAAGAAAGGCATTTTGAGGAGAGTAGAGAAAGTGAGTTCAGCGTGAGAGACGATTTTGGTAGTAGGGAATATGGCGTACCCTGGGACTATGTCTTGCGGTGGCATTATGCATAGGACCAGCTCCCTGGTTGTCTTTGAATCCAGCGAAATAAATTGACTCCTGGTCTTCTAGTCTTACTATCCACTCCTGGTCGAATCATTTTCGCCCTCATGAATTTTTAGAAAGGTTGATGTAAAAAAATAATAGGTTTTTAGGCTCAGATGGCACAAAGCCAAGCTAAATCCTAGTCTACAGAATTCCATAATCAAACCACATCTTCATGGCTTAATTTCGTAGTCGAACGAATTGCTAATTTACCAACGTAGATATGGTAAACCTGTCCCTGGAATTGTTTTTCACGGATTCCGAAATCAGGGAATAACTATTTAGTTAAGTAAATCTCCGATATGAGAATAGTTGCACTGGCACCAAATCATTGGCATGGTCCTTGGATGAATCGGCAGCATCTCTTAAGCCGGTTGGCTGATCAATATGAAATCCTTTATACCAATGGACCTTGGTCGGTGTGGGATCGAGAGCAGGACACCTTCAAGGTTGCACCAATATTTTCAGACCTAGAATTTGTGGATGGTGTAAAGGTGGACCTCCCAAGCCGTTGGTTGTTGCGCTGGCCACGCTTTCAAGCTTGGGATAATTGGGTAATTGGACGTGTGGTTAGGCGGTGGAAGAAGGTTTTATCTGGGAACACTCCTTTGATTGCGTATATTTTCTCTCCAAATTATGAGGAGTATCTTCTGGCATTAGAGCCAGACTATGTTGTCTATCATGCGTATGACAGATTTAGTCTATTCCCAGACTGGACGGAGGAATCGGCACAACAGCAACGAAAATTAACAAAACTCGCAGATCTTGTCATTGCAACATCTGACAATACTGCTGATGAACTTCGTGCATATCGAAACGGTATCGTGCACGTTTTGCCAAACGGTGTGGATATAAGCATTTTTGATAGGCAAATTAAAAATCCAGGGAATGAGCCAGAAGATTTGGCAAGAATTCCCCAGCCTCGTATCGGTTATGTTGGTACCCAAAATCCCAAAGTTGATTTTTCGTTGATTGTAGAACTTGCAAAAAGACATAGGAATTGGAATTTTGTTTTTGTAGGAAGGCAACTAAATATCAAAAATGATTCGGATTTTATTTCTTGCACTTTACTAAGCAACGTATATTTTCTCGGTGAAAAATCTCGGCATCAATCACCTCGTTATGTTTTAGGGATGGATGTCAACATAATCAATTACCGAGTGGAAGAATCCCATTGGGCAGTTGCTGGCTACCCCTTAAAGCTACACGAATACTTGGCTGCAGGGCGCCCTGTTGTGTCTTGTGATCTACCTGCATTGCGTATATTTGGAGATGTGATCGATCTCTGTCGTACCACAGGTCAGTGGGAGGTTGCCATACAGCGTGCGATCGATGGCAGCGGCCGTGGGAATGTTGAATTGCGTCGTGCAACGGCGCGAGAAAATAATTGGGAGCAAAGAGTCAATGCATTGAAAGGACTTTTGCGAACTATGGTGGATAAGGATAAATGAAATACGGGAACTTGAGCCAATGCCCACTCAGTTCAATGAATTTTTTAATTTAGGAATACTGCCTTTTTCTTGCAAAAATTGTTCAAATATCATTCAAGTTTTGATGAAACGAATGATGATTTTGTTGACCTAAAAGGGAGTTTTCATGGCCACAGAAAAAAAAGAGCAGACTCCTGGTGTTTATGATGAAATATTTGCAGAAGGTGGTTATCACGGGTCCTATGATTTGCATTATAAAATGTCACCCTATTACCCCATGTATAAAAAAGTTTTAACTTTTATCAGAAAGTCCCATGTTGGGGGTATCCTAGAGATAGGCTGTGGGACGGGTGCGTTTGCGAGAATGGTCATGGATACTACGAATCTAAAATATCAAGGATTCGATTTTAGTCCAGTTGCTATTAAAAAATCTGGGATAATAACTGGGGAGCCAGGTTTGTTTCACATAGGAGATGCAACAAAAATTGAATCGTACCCTAAAGAATATGAGGCTATCGCTTGCACAGAAGTGTTAGAGCATATACCTGAAGATTTAAGGTGTATCGAACAATGGAAAAAAGGGGCAATGTGTTTTTGTAGTGTGCCTAATTATGATTCCCAATATCATGTCCGGTTTTTTAATCGTTCTCAAGATGTGTATAAACGGTATGGAGAACTTCTAGATATTCAGTGGATTACCAAAGTTAAAAAACCTGTATTATCAAATTTGAGTTTGACGAGTTATTTGCAATATATCCGTTGGAATCGCTTTAGACCAAAAAGGTTGCTTGCCGCGCTGGGGCTTGGTCGATTTCAAGATGTTGGTGGATGGTTTGTTTTTGTCGGGATCAAAAAATAAGTGGCTTGTGTTGGGTATTTCAAGGGGTCGAACCTCATGGCTGTACAGCAATTCTCAAGGAGTAAGAAAGTTTTCAGCATTTGTTTTTTGTTCGATGGGAGGAACAGAAGATCCAACGACCGTTATGGAATTATTCATCGAGCCACATGCTAAAGAATATCCTGGCTGCTATCTAAGCGGCAAGACTTTGTTCTAAGTGAGGAACCACGATAGAGTACCTACCAAGAAAATCAAAGACTTAAAGCGAAATTTATTGGAGAAGGCCGAGCAGGTCTTGGGGACTCATTTATGCTTGAGAGGGTAAGGACAAGAAATCAACCTGGAACCTACTCATAACAAATGAGAATTGGAAATGTAGCGGGATTTTGTAGAAATGGGGTTTAGTCTTAACCGAGGGGTTGGAGCAAGACTGCAATTAATACACATAGATTTTCTGTGGTTTAGCCCCGCGTCTATCAGCAAGGCACAAGGCCCACCTTGCAGTTATGTGTGGTTTTGATAAGGGGCACTGGATCAATATGTTTTATGTTTCCAGATTGCTATCCAACTGCCTTGTACTCCGGGGCTATGAGTTAATCGTGAGCGAGACCAATGTGCAGTCGGCCTGATTGCCATTTTTTGCTACGCATCCAAGAAAGAAGACTTCAAAGCCATGAAACGAGCATCGAGTATATTCTATGCCTAGAGAAATATGAAAGTCATTCAGCTCAAGCACATGTGATCAACGGATATTTGTTATCTCTCAAAGGTAGAAGAGGTTGTGGAAGCCCTAGCACAATAAGTTCAATCCTAGATCTTCATCTGGATTGGCACACCTAGTTTGGCTCCTTATTCCTTTCTACGAGTGAAGAAAGAAACCGCAATGATGATTAGTGCAAATAGGAAGGGCAGTATATGGCATTGGTTCAATTTCAATAGCGCGGCAAGCCAGAACAGGTAAGGGGTAGGTTTGATCTCTATGCAGTGCAATCCTGGAAATTTGGTAAAGCTGAGGTTTTATAGAAAACGCCAACTTTTCACTTATGCCCCCATTGCTCCATCGGGGACTTTTTATTCTGCATTGAGAAGACGTTTAATAACAAATAGAAGGTTTATTAAGTTATCAAAGGCGAGTTGGTTCCACCCTACCTTGCGGGATTGAACTCTGGAAGGATTGGCAAACTGGCAAATGAGCAATTGAGACGAACGGACAAGTCAAGCGAGCCCGAACAATCAATTTATAAATGGTGAAAAAAAGGAGGCCCTGCCAGTGATCCAAATCGTTAAAAAACAAGTTAGGGATATATGGAATCTCTACAGTCAACGAGACAATAGACTTGAATTTGAAAGACAAGAATTTTCAAAATTTAATGAAAGACCAGTGGAGTATGGATTTGTATTCAGTAAGCTCTCACAAATTTATCCGCGAAAAGTCCTTGACATTGGGACAGGAGTAACATCCCTCCCTCGCCTTCTGCGCCAATGTGGGTTTCTCGTAACTGCAATCGATAATGTGAGGGATTATTGGACCTCTGGGATGATCAATAGTCATTACCATATTATCGACGACGATATAACAGATACTCAACTAACAGAAAAATTTGATTTCATTACATGCATAAGTGTTCTGGAGCACATAGAAAAATCTGGTTCTGCTGTTAGAAACATGTTTAACCTTTTAACTCCCAGGGGCCACTTGGTCTTAACCTTTCCATACACCGAAAATAACTATATTGAAAATGTCTATCATCAAGATGGTTCTACGCATGGGCATTACACTTCCGTTATTTGCCAATCCTATTCACGAGAGAAATTAAACCAATGGTTACAAGATAATAATGGAACGCTTATTGATCAAGAATACTGGCAGTTTTTCCCAAAGTATTGGACTGTTGGTGAACAAATAATTCCGCCAAAAATGGTAACTGTCGACGACAATCATCAATTATCCTGTATTTTGATTCAGAAGAACCAATAGCTTATCTCCACGAAGGATTCGATGGCCGTTTCGGTAAGAATTCTTAGGCACTGATCTTTTTAACTGTAATCGAAGCCTAGGTCATCTTCAAAAATTGACTATGGCCGTTCCTTCCCCAGTATTTCCGTAGCGAGTGCAGCTATGACACCCTACAGAGACCCTATTTTGGCTAGAGTACGAGGGAAGTGTAACTGATGAAGGTTCAGACCTCGACACAGAAAAGATATGGATACATTGGTCGGTGACGCTAAAATCATCAGGTAACGTAAATATGAGGTCGGAGAAATTGGAGTAAGCATAAATCTCCTTGAGAGAAAACACACCGGGAAAATTTATAATCCTAATTTCCACAACAACAAGAGTAAGTCTGGCTGGGTTGATGATACCTCATGGCGTTTATGGAGTTTTTGGTAGCCCAGGTCGAATCAATAATACACCGGCCCCAAAGGCTTCTCCTACTCTTCGTAACCTTTAGGGCGCGAGAATTTCAAGTGCCGGTAAATTACAAAAGTTTAGCCAGAAATTATGATAGTTACGTTCTGATTTTCAAAGGGTATGGTAGTTAGTTAGGGCAAGGTAAAAATGCGAGGAGCGGGTCAGACAAGTGTCTTCAATAGTGTCGTGCTCACTGTTACTATGCAGTGGACCAATCGTTTCATTGGCTTTGTTAGTACCCTTATTCTTGCGCGGTTATTGGTTCCTGACGATTTTGGCCTTATTGCCATGGGCACGGTGGTTGTTGGCCTGGTGGATATGCTCTTAGATCTCGGAGTGAATGTCGCTTTAATTCAGAACCGAAATGCAGCCCCTGCACATTACAACACGGCATGGACCATACGGCTGGCTCAGGCTGCCATTGCTGCGCTGATAGTATTTTTTGCAGCGCCATTTTTTGCGCAATACTTTCATGATCCGCGTGTAGAGTTGGTGCTTCAGCTGATGGCGGCTGGTATGTTAATTGGCGGATTAGAAAATATTGGTGTTATTACATTCCAAAAAGAAATGCGCTTTGGTCTAGATTTTCGTTTTGCATTTTTCAAGCGAATTTTTGGCTTTATTGTTACGATAGTTGCTGCATGGCTGTTACGCAGTTACTGGGCATTAGTTATTGGGGCGCTTGCAGGCCGCTGTTTTGGTGTTTTCCTGAGTTATCACATGCATCCCATGCGCCCTAGGTTCAGTATCGAAAAGCTGAAGGAACTATTTTTGATATCACAATGGATGCTGGCTAAAAGTATTGGTTCTTATCTGAACGGGAATTTAGACAAAGTACTCGTGGGCAGGCGAATAAATACAACGATGTTAGGAGGATATACTTTGGCAGACGAAATATCAGCGATGCCTTCCAGCGAAGTGCTGGCGCCACTCAATCGAGTCCTGTTCCCTGCCTTTGTACAGGCAAAGCATGACCTAACTAAGCTCAAGGAGTTGTTTCTTCAAGCTCAGGCAGTGCAATGTTTGCTTGCCTTTCCGGCCGCAATAGGCGCTATGCTAGTGGCCAAAGAGGCCGTTTTTGTGCTACTCGGCGAAAAGTGGCTTTTCGTCGTTCCTTTTGTCCAAGTGCTTTCCATGGTTCACCTGGTCAATGCGATTATCACAAGCGGGGGCTATGTCATGCTCACCTTGGGAAAAGTTCATTACTTGACGATTTTTGTTTGGGTTCAAGTTGCCTTTTTTGCGTTCATGACAATTCTTATCTATCCCGATTCAACGGCGCTGCAGATTGCTTGGCTTCGAATTCTGACCGTCTACCTAGGTCTTTTTTTAGCCATCTATCTATTGATGCGATCCCTGAAAAACGTTCGTTTGCTGAATTTTATCCGTAGTGTTTTTCGCCCGTTTGTAGGTGTGATCATGATGACTATTGGTGTCTTGCCTATCGCAGAAATTTTGGATTATCCCCCAGTAGCAACTCTGCTTTTGAAAATCGTCATTGGTTTAATAATTTATCCCGTTGTTATTCTGACACTGTGGTGGATCGCGGGAAGGCCACCGGGTGCGGAATCCTATCTTTTGGGAAAAATAGAGACATTCCTGGATTCGGCTAAGAAGTCACCTTGGGTATCAAGATTCCTGCCAAAAGGTTGAAGTTGATCTAGGGCCAAGCATCTTATTTTATTCAAGTCTTTGGTTCTAGATTCGGAACTTCTATTTCCAAGGCGGGTTATTCTCTGAGCCGATAATCTAAAAAAATGAACATTCGTTGGTACATTGGCTGGCGTCTGTATCCCGATAGAGTAGCTTCTTCATTGGAAGTTGCTGTAAGCGCGCTTAGGTAGTAACCTTATGAAGATGGCCCCGCCTCTTGCTGTTCATATTCTTCATCATTTCGCCGTTGGTGGATGAGAGAATGGGCTCCTAAAGGTTAGTAATCATATGCCGAAAGAACGATATCGACATGCCTTCATATCATTCAAAAATTCTATAGATTTTCGTCATCGTCTTAAGAGAGCTGATATTCCCATTTATTCCTTTGGAGCCCTGGAGTTTGCCGTATTGTAATTTTATTGTTGTATTTCTGGAAGGATTCACGGTGAACATGGTCGAATTATCGTAGAAAGAGTGGACCAATTTAAATTTGTGCTGCCATAGCCTTCTTTGTCGAGTAATAGCTGTAAAAATGATCATAAGTACAATTAATTTGAGGATGTAATTTCGTGAGTGGAATCTGTGGAATAGTTTTAGAGTCGGTAATTCAGGAAGAACGGCTTAAGCAGCATTACCTTTCCCCAATGCTTCGTCATCTCTGTCCGGAGAGTTCTACCCCAGGTTGTATGTTGCCTTTAGGAAGAGTGGGTTTAAGCACCCAGACATTTAATACGCGGATTTCTGGAGTAGCACAGAAAACCATCACTGGAAAACTTGTGGGTATTGCGATTCACGGATCGATTTATAATGCGAATGAATGGTGCAATGACGGTGATTCTCACTCTTCCCTGTTGATTCCAGAGCTTTTGACCCTGTATCAAAGAGAGGGAATAAGTTTTGTTAATCGCCTTCGCGGGGAATTTTCTTTGGCCATATGGGATGGCTTGAAGGAAGTCTTGTATTTGGTCTCTGATCCATTTCGCGTCCATCCCATATTTTATTATGAAAATCATGGGACATTGGTGTTCGCGTCAAAAATGAAATCATTGTTAGTATCCCCCCTTGCTATTAATCGAAAAATTCACCTAGAAGCCCTCGTTGATTTTGTGGCATCTTCCGCGATTCCAACGCCTCAAACCATCTTTCAACATATTAAGAAACTTCCTCCTGGACATATTCTGACTTACAAGGATCGGTCGGTCACTCTTGCGCCCTATTGGACTATGAATTTTATGTCTCCAGACTCTTCTTCGGAAGCTGCCCTAGCAGAACGCTTGCGAAGTCATTTCTATGAAGCCTCGAAGACGCAATATGAATGGGATCGAGGATCTTTAGAACATGAAGAGATTGGGGCATTTTTAAGTGGGGGTATTGATAGTAGTACGGTGACCGGAGTGTTAACTCAAATTGCCCAAAGACCGATAAAAACTTTTACTGTCAGTTTTCAGGAGGAAAGCTTTAATGAGGGGAATTTTGCCGAAATTGCTTCAAAAGCTTTTGGATCCAAGCATCATAATCTCATTGTCACTCCACAGGATGCATTTGAGGTTATCCCTATCTTAGCGAAAAATTTTGATGAGCCATTTGGCAATGCTTCAGCGATTCCTACTTTTCTATGCGCAAGAAATGCTTTCAATCATGGAGTAAAGGTCCTATATGCAGGGGATGGAGGAGATGAATTATTCGCAGGCAATGAGCGGTATATCCTACAACGGTTGTTCGATTATTATAAGATTATTCCCGAATGGTTTCGGGAAAGTCTGTGCGTCCCCGCCATTTTTTCTTTAGCTCATTTAACGAAATTGGAATTATTTGAGAAGGCAAAGAAGTATATTAAACGTGCAAAGATTCCTTATCCTAATCGACTCTGGTCCTATGGAATATTTGAAGAAATACAGATGGACAGTTTATTTGTTGATGATGTTCAGCGGAAAATTGGGGAAAATTACAATCCCTACCACGCCATGAGTTTTCATTACTCTCAAGCTCCAGCTTGCGTTGAATTAGATCGGCAATTATTTTTGGATCTACAACTTTCAATTTCAGACAATGATCTCTTTAAAGTCTCCCGCATGACTGAAGTTGCTGGCATTGAAGTTCGTTACCCTTTTTTGGATAAGGAAATGGCGAATTTTTCCTCCACAGTTCCTGCGCATGTCAAAATGAGGGGAAGAACATTACGGTCGTTTTTTAAAAGTGCCTACGCTGATTTTCTTCCACAAGAAATTCTCAAAAAAAAGAAGCATGGTTTTGGCTTGCCTATACAACTTTGGCTGTACCAAGATAAACAACTTCGGGAAATGTGTCTTGATTTAATATTGAGTGACACATTCATTGAGCGAGGGTTTGTTCAAAAGAAAGCTCTTATGAAAGTCATTGAAGATTTAAAGTTCCATGAAAGCTCTATCTATGGAACGCTGTTGTGGAATTTTATGGTCTTAGAGCTATGGTTTCGAGAGAATTTAGATACGTAATTAATTTTTATCTATTTCGGGGGATAATCTGATTTTCTCCTTAAGAGGTTTGCTAAGAATTATCTTTGAAGCTATGAAAGAGGGTGGTGGTTGAATTAACTATTTTGGAAATGGAATTTTCTTAGTTTCCTCAAATTCTCTTGTTTTAGTAGTAGGTGAGAATCCGAAATGCGATAGAGGGGTGGTGTAGGAGTCGGAAGGGGAATGACTAGAATAATGCCGTTGCGGAAAGTTTCTTCCACAATCTTAAGGTTGAGCGTATGCGTACCCAGTAGTATCACGCACGATTGGAAGCTCAATAGGAGTCCTTTGCCTATATCGGAGTTTCTGACACCCTACAGCTTTGCGATTTTATCCCCGGCTATAGGACTTCAGCAAAGGTTGAGAGCCTAGCGACTTCAACTTAACTAAGTGTTCACAAAATTTGACCAAGGCCCTTGTGTTAGAGGAAAAGTTTCGTGGAATTTGGCGAATGAGATTTTTTAAGGGGTATGTCAAGGGACTCATTGGAAGGGCGCTTTTCAATTTAAAGATTTTAGGGTTAATCAAGATATTCGTGAATGGATATAAAGCTAATGCTAATGATCAGGGCCAATTTGTTTTTCCATATATAACCAAAAGAGTAAATAATAATTTTCAAATTCTTACCTACCACAGGGTAAATGATGAGGAAGATCTATTCTTTGGTGGTATGCCAATTAACATCTTTTCGCTTCAGATGGAATATGCCTCTACTCATTATCATGTGCTTTCATTGGTTGAAGCTGTTGAACGAATGGAAAGACGAGATTTGCCGGAAAATGCTCTTGTTGTCACCTTTGACGATGGCTATAAAGACAACTACCAGCATGCCTTTCCCGTTATGAGAAAATTTTCAATTCCGGCAACCATTTTTCTGGTAACCCAACCGATTGAAGATTCGAAGATGTTGTGGCATGACCGGGTGTTTTCTGCTTTTCGGCAAACATCAAACACTGCTCTTTCTTCGTACGGGAAAGATGCCCAAACATTTTCCTTGCACACCATTAGAGAAAAGAAACTGGCGCAGAATCATGTCTTGAATTTTTTGCGATCTCTTGATGATGAAGAAAGGTCTCTGTGGGTAGAACGCCTCATAGAAAAGTTAGGAGTAGAGATAACTGAGGACGTCCAGAGTTTGATGTTGAATTGGGTGGAAGTGAGGGAAATGAATCGAGAAGGAATTTCCTTTGGTGCGCATACGCTTAGTCATCCAATTTTGTCAAAGTTATCCTTGGAAAGGGCTAAACAAGAGATCTGTGAGTCCAAGAGCCTCATAGAAAAAAAAATACAGACTCCGGTACACACGTTTGCCTATCCAAATGGTCGGAATGAAGATTTCAATGAGTCGACAAAACAGATATTGAAAGATTGTGGGATTATGTGTGCGGTGACAACGGTCTTTGGATCAAATGAAAAAGGATGTGACCTTTTAGAGCTTCGACGTGGTGGAGCTTGGGAATATTCTCTTTCTTCGTTTGCTATGAAAATGAATTGGTATAAGTTTCGTCATTAATTATTCATGGGAAATTTGATGTACAGACCTTCTCATCTTGTAGGGTTAGTGTAAATATGAGTGTTGTTATCCGTGAAGCCAATTTGGAAGAGGATCAAGAACGAATCGTTCATACGTTATCAAAGAACCTTCCTCCTGTCACGCAACGTTTGGATCGCTTTCGATGGCTATATATTCAAAATTCCTCTGGGCAGGCTCGTTGTTGGCTTGCCATTGATTCCGAGACTGAAGAATGTGTTGGCGCTGCTGCGGCATTTCCACGCCGATTGATTGTGAATGGCCAGGGAAGCAATGCTTGGGTGTTAGGCGATTTTTGTCTCAATAAGGAATATCGTAGCTTAGGACCGGCTTTGATGTTGCAACGAAAGTGTTTAGAGAGTTTGCATGCAAGCGACAATTCCTTAGCCTATGACTTTCCGAGCCAAGCCATGATGAGAGTGTACACCAGGCTTCGAATCCCAGAATTTGGAAAAATGATTCGTTGGGCCAAGCCGTTACGTATTGATCACAAGGTACAAGACCTTGTGAAAATTCCATCTGTTGCAGGAATTTTGAGTAAGGGGGGGAATTTTTTATTAAAATCATTGAATCAAAGCCGCGTTGTCTCCTCTTCTTTGCAGATTATGTATTCTCAAGAGAAATTCAATGAAACATATTCTCATTTAGCTCAAGAAGTTTCTGGTCGTTACGGTATTTGTATTGAGCGCTCGGCCCAGTATCTTAATTGGCGCTATCGAGAAAACCCGTTGTATGACTTTGAAGTGATGGAGGCCCATCAAGACGAGAAGCTGGTGGGGTGGGCCATCTATCAGATAAGTGGAGAATACGCAACTATCGTAGATTTCTTAACTTTGCGCGATCAAGCCATTCTTTCATCTTTGCTTTGTCAAATCATCGAGCGGTTATATACATGTGGGATTATGACTGTGAGTGCTCCTATGATTGAAGGGAATATTTTTACTGACATCTTTCGACAGATAGGATTTACAGAAAGAGAATCTGTTTCGATTGTGGTGGATGGAGTTGGGAACCAACAAACTATTGGTAAGGAGAAGGAGCAAGGTCGGAGTTGGTTTTTGATGGAAGGTGATCGAGATAGTTGACCTTAATGTATAGGAAGTGCATATGGATGATGAACATGATATTAAATTTCGTGTGAAACAATTTCTTGTAAAACGATTTCCTCAAGTTGACGGTCGTGGAATTGCAGATGAGGAACCATTACTTGAGACTGGCATTCTTGATTCGTTAGGTGTCTTGGATCTTGTTGGCTTTCTGGAGCAGGAATTTGTGTGTGAAATTGATGATGAAGAATTGTTGCCGGAGAATTTTGAGTCGATTGATCGGATTGCAGACTTTGTTGCGAGAAAATGTCCGAATACTCCAGGTCCTATCGTCGAGCCTTGAATATGGATTTTCTTATTCACCATATGTTGCGAACGAGTACACGAGTGTTTCCAGAAAAGGAGGCCTTGGTCTTTGGCGACCAACGCTTCACCTATCAAGGCGTTACCGATCACGTTGCTCTGGTGGCTTCAAAGCTTTGCCGGGCTGGACTGGAACCGGGAGATCGTGTCGGTATCTATCTGGAGCATTCGGCGGATCTTGTCTTCTCATTGTTTGGGATATCACAGGCCGGTGGAGTTTTTGTGCCGATTAATCCATTACTCTTTCCCCGGCAAGCCTTTCATATTATTAACGATTGTCGTATGAAGGCTCTCATTACTACTCATGCGAGGCTTTCTTCCTTAAGTGAGTGCTTAAAAGAAGAACATTCTTTAAAATTTTTAATTGTTGTTGATCAAGGGAAGAAATCTTCAGTGGACCTGCCAATGTATGATGCGGAAGAATCATGCCCGAAACCTTCTTTAGAAGAAACCTTCGACGGTCGAATCGAAAATGATCTTGCCGCTATTCTTTACACTTCTGGGTCAACCGGGCGGTCAAAAGGTGTTCTTATCTCTCATGCCCAACTGATGTCTGGAACTTCAATTGTTTCTACGTATCTCGATATTTCGCCCTCTGATCGCATTTTATCAATTTTGCCATTTTCGTTTGATGCAGGATTAAACCAATTAATGTGTGCTTTTCAAATGGGTAGTACTCTCATCATGATGACGTTTGTGTTTGCGAAGGAAATCCTTGATGCTCTTGAAAAGGAGGAAGTGACAGGCCTCGCAGGAGTGCCCACACTTTGGAGTGTCCTGACTCAACCTCGCGCCAAATTGTCTAAACGAACGAAACTTTCCCTACGCTATATCACGAATACGGGAGGTCCCATGCCTCAACCGGTTCTCCAGAGTCTTCGTGAAGGGCTTCCTCAAACAAAAATATTTTTGATGTATGGATTAACAGAAGCGTTTCGATCGACCTTTCTTCCTCCTGAAGAACTTGATAGGCGGCCTACGTCAATTGGAAAAGCTATTCCCAATACCGAAATATTGGTGGTCAATGATCACGGGCAACCCTGTAAGCCTGGCGAAGTTGGAGAACTTGTCCATCGTGGGCCAACGGTATCATTAGGATATTGGGGGCAGCCTGAACTTTCCGACCAGGTTTTGAAGCCACACCCATTTTTGCCCCATGAGATTGGGAGTCATGAAAAAGTCTGCTATTCAGGTGATTTGGTGAAAACGGATGAAGAGGGGTATATCTATTTTGTTGGTCGTAAAGATACCATGATTAAGTCATCAGGCTTTCGAATTAGCCCTACAGAGGTCGAAGAAATTCTTTTTCAAAATGGGACTGTTCAGGCTGCGGCTGTGATTGGGGTTCCGGATCCTATCATAGGGCAGTCTGTTAAAGCGTTTGTGGTTCCTAAGGAAGGGCAGAGGTTTGATGGAGAAGAATTGCGAGGGTTTTGTTCAAAATACCTACCAAGCTATATGATTCCCAAAGTTATTGAGGTTTTGGAAGAGATGCCGAAAACTCCGAATGGAAAAATTGACTATCAACAACTGCGTCAATCGACAGAAAAATGATGAGCTGTATGAGTATCGTTTCTTCAATTATTGAGCGATGTTTTAAGGTCAAAAGTGGAGAATTGGAAATTGGAGGGATGTCAGTAAGAGATCTAGCCTCACGGTTTGGTACACCACTGTATATATACGACAAGCATATATTAGAAAAAAAGTTCGATTGTTTACGAAAGACCCTGCCTGCGAAATTTGACATCTATTATTCAGTCAAGGCTAATCCGAATAGTACGCTTATTAAGTATTTTCTTTCTCAGGGATGTGGGCTTGAAATCGCTTCTGTTGGTGAATTTAACCTTGCTCGGCGTGCTGGATGTGACCTCAGTAAAATTATCTTTGCTGGTCCTTCCAAAACGGTGGAAGAACTAGAGCAAGTCCTTTCCTCAGGCATTGGAGAAATTCATGTAGAATCCGAATTAGAAATTCGTCGCATTGCATCAATTAGTTCTCGGTTGGGCATAAAGGCACCTGTGGCATTGAGAGTGAATCCGACAGGCGTGGCCGAAGGTGGCGCGATGCGCATGGGGGGGAAAGCGACCCAATTTGGTATCGACGAAGAATGCCTTGATGCTGCCCTTGATGCGGTCATTGCAGCGGATTCCCTCGAATTCAAAGGCATTCATGTTTACAGTGGGACCCAAATCCTAGATTGTCGCGTGTTACTTCGCCAATATGGGAAAGGATTGGACATCGCTCGGCAAATCGCCACACGGCTCGGGCGGGCGTTAGAGACCGTTGATTTTGGTGGGGGGCTCGGGATTCCTTACTTTTCGAATGAACATGAATTAGACATGGTTGGATTTCGTGATGGGCTTGCTGAATTGATGCAGGACATTCACAACGATTCTCTGTTCGCGGGGACACGGTTTATTGTGGAACCGGGGCGCTACTTAGTCGGAGAAGCGGGGGTGTATGTGACCACTGTCAATGATATTAAAATTTCTCGCGGCAAGAAGTTTTTAATTCTTGATGGCGGGATGAATCACCATTTAGCGGCATCTGGTAATCTAGGACAAGTGATCAAGCGAAACTTTCCTATTTCCCTTATTGAGAAACTTGATCAAGAATCAATTGATACTGTGAGCATGGTAGGGCCGCTCTGTACGCCTCTCGATACGTTAGCAAAGGATATTGCCGTTCCTTTAGCAGAGGTCGGAGATTTAGTCGGAATTTTTCAGTCTGGTGCGTATGGACTGACAGCTAGCCCTTTGGGGTTTTTAGGCCATAGTTCACCTCCAGAAATTTTCATAAATGATCAAGGAGCCCAGCTCATTCGGTCACGTGGTGGAGGAAATGAGTAGGAGCAGGCTCTAGTCATATCAAGGCACCCATGGCAATGACTTTCCTTTCCCATGGCTGCTCATTCGTTCTTGTCTTTCTCATTTCTTTATCTAACGGTGTTTGTCATGATGCCTAACATTTCTGTTGCTGAGAATAGACAGAGGAGATGAATTCGAATACATCAAACCGAGTCTTGATGGTCTCTTATCACTACCCTCCATTTAATGGGAGTAGTGGTGTGCAACGTACATTGGCATTTTCCAAATATCTACCTTCTTATGGTTGGGAGCCCATTATTCTCACCGTGAAGCCAAAAGCCTATGTCATGGTCGGTGATGAGCTGTTACGAGATATTCCTGGCGATATCATTGTTGAGCGGACGATGGCGTTAGATACGACACGCCACCTGGCATTGAAAGGCCGGTATTTCCAATGGATGGCCTTACCTGACCAATGGGTGAGCTGGATGTTCTGGGCGATTCCAGCTGGTCTTCGGTTAATTAGGAAATGGAGACCGAAAATTCTCTGGTCGACCTATCCGATTGCCACAGCGCATTGTATTGGTTACGTACTCCATCGAATAACGGGAATTCCTTGGATTGCGGACTTTCGTGACCCTATGACCGAAATTGATCCCATGACTCAAAAGAGAGCTCCTGGGAACCCAGCCCTATGGCATACACGCTCTGCGGTTGAGCAGTTCACCGTGAAAAGGTGTACGCATGCGGTATTTACAACTCCCGGTGCCCAAACTATTTATGCAAAGCGATACTCAACCATTCCCAAAGATCGTTGGCGAGTAATCTCAAATGGGTATGATGAAGCTTGTTTTAAGGATGTGGAAGGGGAAAATCTGGACTTTTTAAATCCAGCTGATCCGATGGTTTTGTTGCACAGTGGGGTACTCTACCCCACGCCAGATCGTGACCCCACAAGCTTTTTTTCAGCGCTGGCAATTTTAAAAAGGGAACAGAAAATTTCTCCTTCAACCGTGCGTATAATTTTTCGTTCTTGTGGATTTCGTGAACATTACCAAAAAATGATTGGCTTAAATGGTATTGAGGACCTTGTATCTTTAGAGCCCGCTATTCCTTATCGTGAAGCCTTAATTGAAATGTCAAATGTAAGCGGATTACTCATATTCCAAGGCTATCCCTCCAATCCTGCGATACCCGGAAAAATATATGAATATTTTCGCTCTAGACGTCCTATTTTGGCTATGGTCCATTCAGAGGGGGATACGGCAAAGCTGTTGCAAGAAGTTGGTGTTGGCACCATTGTGCCTCTTGATTCTGGAGTGTTAATTGCGAAGGGTTTGCTAGAATTTTTACATCTGCTCAAAAATGGCCAAGCTCCCATTGCCAGCTCTGACGACATTCAAAAATTCTCCCGAAAGTTAAAAACCAAAGAATTGGCGGCGCTCTTAGATTCGATTGTCTGATGTTTGTTCCTAGGATATAGCAACTCGCAATAAATACCTTAATAATGAATTAGATGTTATTGAGAGGGATAAGAATTGTCCAGAGCTAAACCGACGTTACGTTTGCAGGATATTTCTTTCAAACAAAACCCAGCAACTGAGGAGTTTTTTGACAGCGCAAAAATGTATTTTACCTATAGTGCTCGTGGGGCGCTTTATCATTTAGCGCGGAGTTTGCCTGACGAAAAAGGAAACTCCATATTAGTGCCAATGTTTCATTGTCCAACCGTAGTTGAGCCATTAGTGCGTGCCGGGAAAAATATTATTTTTTATAAAATAAATCTGGATCTATCGATTAACGTACAAGATGTTATTCAAAAATTGACCCCTGATGTCGCGGCAGTGGTCGTCATTAATTATTTTGGATTTCCAGCAGAGCTTGATGCCATATCTAAACTTAAGGAACAATATGGGTTTTATATTATTGAAGATTGTGCTCATTCTTTTTTTAATGGAGAATGCCTTGCAGGAGAACGAGGAGATGTCGCTATTTTTAGTTTTTCTAAATTGGTGCCCTGTTATGTCGGAGGGGCTATTCGAGTCAATAGACAGGATTTTCCTTTTCAACCCCCGCAGTCCAGCATAGCTGCGAAGGATGCCATAATCATCCTAAAGCGATTATTTGAGCAAATAATTGAAAATAATGGGTCGAGGTTTTTGAAGGCGGCTTTTCATTGGCTAGAAGGACTACGCGTAAGTTTTAAGAGGACCAAAGGCATGCCTATAGCGGGAACGGGTTCAAAAGTTGAAGTCTTGTACCCTTTTACAGAACATCTTGACTTAGCCAAAATTCCATGGTTCTTGAAGTCAATATTACAGGTTGCGGATTTGACGAAGATCCGTTCTGCTCGAAGGGCCCACTTTTTCATTTTGAAGAATGGGTTAGTAGATAATTCAGAACTTAAGAAAATATACAAAGATTTGTCAGCCTCTGTTGTTCCGTGGGCCTATCCAATTTTATTGAACGGACGGGATAAATACGAACGTGTTTTTGAAGGAAAAGGGGTTCCTTTTTTTACCTTTGGAGAAACGCTCCATCCTATTCTTTATCAATTGGCCCCTCAAGAAATTAAAGAAGCTGAATTTCTTTCGCAAAATTTACTGATGATTGCCATTGACCAAAATTTAACACTATCTAAAGTGCAATCTAGTTGCTCGGAAATTAATCAGGTTGTGCAGAGGGGGTAATGAAATGCAACGCCTATGGAGCTACTAAATATTTCGTGTTTATGAATACCCCTATATTTTGTAGATATGCAAACTTATCGTAACTCAGGAAATACGCAATGCCTTTTTTAGTGCCGGTACGTATTTGAGGTACTCCTATGTGTGGCTTATGTATCCTTGCCTATCATAATTTTGTTCAACCAGAAGATGTCGCATTTCGCCCGTCATTCCTTATGCAGAGCGCTACGTTCAGACGACGGTTACATTTTTTAAAGGAGAAAGGGTATCCCATTCTTAAACTTGATGAGGCCTTAGGGAAGCTTTCAAGGAAGGAGCTCTCTCCAGGATCGACGGTTATTACCATTGATGACGGGTTTTTTGGGGTCCACCAGCATGCATTGGGGTTATTAAGGGAATTCTCATTTCCTGCAACGGTTTATATTACGACATATTATGTGGAAAAAGGCACGCCCATATTCCGATTGGTTGTACAGTACATGTTTTGGAAAACCGACAAAGAGGTAGTTGACTTAATGTCGTTAGGAATTCGGAGCATAGGGAAAGAGGATATTCGGGATGCGGTGAAACAGGAAGAGCTAGGAGAGCGTCTTATTGAATTTGGGGAAGGTCGCTGTGATGAAGAGCAGAGATGTGTTCTATCTGCCAGACTTGGGGAGTTACTTGAGGTCAGTTATGAGGAGATAAGACAAAAACGGATTTTTACCCTTATGACCCCAAAAGCGATACAGGAACTTTCTCAGGCAGGAATAGATATTCAACTTCACACACATAGGCATCAATTGCCAGCCGATGAGGAAGTAACAAAGAGGGAAATTGTTCAGAATCGAGAAATGTTAAGGCCTTTCCAGCAAGGGCCGTTAGTTCATTTTTGTTATCCTAGTGGAATTTGGGCGAAGGAGCACTGGGAATGGTTAGAGAAGGTCGACGTGAAAAGTGCAACGACTTGTGAACCTGGCATGAATTACCAGGATACCCCAAGATTCAGGCTTCACCGTTTTCTTGATGGAGAACATGTGACGCAAATTGAATTTGAAGCGATGGTGACGGGATTTATTGATATCTTTCAGAACCTCAGACTCTTGGGAAAACGCATAGTGTGTGGGGAGTGGAAAAGGGCTTGGGTGGGGAAGGAAGAATAAAAAAGTGATGTGAGATGAGGGCTAAGTAAAATATTGAGAAATGCGAGATAGGTTTTATTAGAATGTGTGCCATGAGTCTGCGGCGGAATAGCCCAATTAAACGAGTCATGCGCTGTTATGGATCATGGAAGGATAGGCCTTTGGCTCAGAGGCTTTACAGTGTGGTGCATAGAAATCTTAGAACTGCTGGGATAAGCGTATGTTGAAAATGATGAGATATAGGGGGTTAGATTCCTTGCCTCTAAGTTACGCAAACCTTTTTGAGGAAGCCAGTCAGGAAAGTTTTTTTCTAAGTTTGCCCTGGTTTAGGAATTTTGAAGAAAGAATTTTGGAACCGGAAGAAAAGGTTCTGGTTTATGGTGCCGAAGAAAGTGAGTTGAACGGGCACCCTATGGCAGCCCTAGTGTTACGCTGTCCCTCAATTGGGCATTATTGGAATATTTTCAAAATTATTCAGTTAGAGTCTCTTTCTAACTATTATTCAAGCTTTTTCGGTCCGTTGATGTCTAATGTCCAAAAGGATAAGCAGGAAACCATAGAAATTCTCGCTCAAGCCATTTTTGAAGATCGTCGGAAATGGCATTTATTAAATCTCAAGCCTCTAAGCGTTTCCTCTCCAGATTTTGAGAGGCTGCTTCAAGCCTTTAGAAAGTTAGGGTTGGCAGTTCAAACCTATTTTTGTTTTGGGAATTGGTACTTGGACGTTCAAGGAAGGAACTATTGTGAATATTTTGAAACCTTACCTAGTGCGATAAGAAAAAAAATCCCCTATAAAAAAAGAAAGCTTGAGAAAAAATTTTCTGTTTCAATGAAAATTATTACAGAAGTGGGTGATGTTGATCAGGCTATGTCGGATTATGAGGAAGTCTATCGCGCAAGTTGGAAAAAGGCAGAGCCTTTTCCTGAATTTATACGAGGTCTTGCACGAGAAACTTCTTTGCAAGGATGGCTTAGATTAGGTGTATTATATCTGGATGAAAAGCCCGTGGCTGCCCAACTTTGGGTGGTTCAGAATAAAATAGCCTCTATATATAAATTGGCGTATGACAAACAATTCTCCAACCTTTCGGTTGGTACTATCTTAACAGCCCATCTTATGCAACATGTTATTGATGAAGATAGAGTATATCAGGTTGATTACCTAACTGGAGATGATTCTTATAAAAGAGATTGGATGAGTGCTCGACGCGAACGTTGGGGTATGCTTATTTTCAATACTAGAAGTTTTCAAGGGATTATCCAGGGAATTAAGCATATCGGGGGTCGAGGAATAAAGCGAACGATGACGACCTTATTTTCTTCTCCAGAAAATTCGGCTAACATTTGAAAAAGCAGGCTTGAGGTATCTCGGTTTGCATACTTTTTCTTGTGTTCCTTCTGCAGTCAACATGTGCTGTGGAAGCTGAATAGTATGGATAGTCGTTCATTCAACAGGTAGCGAAGGAACTCCGAATTCCGTATCGTTAAGAAGTCTATCTTAGAAATCCAATATTGAAGAAGTATTAAAGAAATTCCTCTTCTAGACATTTGAATTATTGGAATTCTCTACTGGTCCTAAACGAAATACGTAGCGGAATTCTAAGCCTGGCCTGTTTCCACTACTTCTTGAATTTAAAGATAAGATACCAAGTTTGCAAAAGGAAAGTTCAATGAATTCTTCCTCTATTAGAGTAATAAGAGAAATTAGTGATCTTGAGATTATTCGTGGAGCTTGGAATGCTCTTGTTGCCAACAATAGCCATGAGATTCTTCATCTTGATGTTTCATCGACATTTGAATGGAATCGGACTTTGTTAGAGACACGTTTGAAAATGAGTGGTCAGCAAATATTTGCCCTTGAGCATCATGGAATGTTGAGTAGTATATTCCCTTTCTATATTTTTCGTGGCTCAATGTATCATCTTCCCTACAATTGTTTGACACCCATTTCATCTCTATATGGGCTCAGAATGGGTTTTATTGCTTTAGAGCGGTTGAGAGAGGATTTAGAGGTCTGTTTGGAATTTCTTTATCATGATCTTCCTGGTTGGGATGTGTTTGAGGTGACTTTAGTGGATGGGGCACCTTCAGGGATAGCTTTCAAAGAATATGTTGTGCGAAAAGGGCATTTCACTGAAATAGATTGGCAGGGGAATTATCCGTTTATGCCTTTGGATGGAACATGGGATGAATATTTCAATGGGCTATCAAAAAAGTTTCGTGCTCAATTGCGTACTCATGAAAAGAAACTCCATCAATGTGGGGAGGTGAGTTATCGCTGCTGTATAAAAGATGATGACAGGGAGTTTTTTCCTAAATGCGATGATCGAAGTTGAAAGTGAATCTTGGAAGGAATTTTCTGGTACTTCCATTACCCATCCTGATGAACAAGAAAAATTTTATCGGATATTTGCCAAATATGCGATAGCCAATGGGTGGTTGTGCGGTCATTTCCTTGAGGTAAAGGGAGAACCCATTGCTTACATCTATGGGGTAAATTTCAACGGTATTTTTTCTAGCCTTAAAGTCAGTTATAAAGTTAGGTTCAAGGCTTATGGCCCAGAAAATCTCATACGAATGTATACTCTTCAAGAATTATATAAACAACGAGTTAGAATTAATGATTTTACAGGAGTATGTGAGGAACACAAAATGAGATGGGCCAATAAGACATATGGTCGTACGACCTATCGCTTATTTAATCGCACATTGAAGGGCGTATCTTTGCAAGCTATCTCCAAGATTCGACAATGGGAATCTAGTTTATCGCAGAAATGAGAATGTAAGTTTATGTGGTTACGAGATCTTCTTCTCCTAGGCAGTACCGCCAGTATTTGTGTTGTATCTCTTTTTAATCCTGTATTTGGAATATTAGCCTATTTTGCGTATAGTTTTTTTAGCCCACATGCATATGTGTATGAGGCTGCAAGAAACTTTCCACATGCGCAGTCCATCGCAATTGCTACGCTAGTGGGGTATGTATTCTGGAAAGAGCCAAAGAGGTTTCCCAAGGATACGATCCTTTTGCTTTTGTTGTGTCTATATGGGTATTTCTGTATGTCCACCGTTTTCTCTATCTTTCCTGACAGAGCCACCACTAGCTTAGGGCACATTTCAAAAATTTTATTGATGATTGTCGTGGCACTTTCTATCATTAATACCAAAGAGCGGTTTCTGTGGTTAGTGCGTGTTTTTTCCTTTTCTATTGGTGCCTATGGAATTAAAGGTGGGCTCTTTGTCCTTATCAATGGCGCTAATCATATGATAACGGGGCCATATGGGAGTTTTCTTACTGCGAACACAGCTTTTGGTCTAGCATTGGCGATGAATATTCCGCTTTTGATATTCCTTATTCGCATTGAATCATTCACTTGGCTACGTTGGATTGAAAAAGCCGCCTTAGTGTTAGCGTATCCCGCCATTATCGGGACTTTTTCGCGTGGAGCGTGGTTAGGCTTGGCTCTGGTAACCCTATTGATACTGCTGAAAAGTCAATACAAGATTTTGGCCTTCTCCTTTGGGGTCATTTTTCTAATCGTTGCCCCGTTATGGCTCCCATTTATTCTTACCGACGCAGTGGTTAACCGTTTTGACCAACTTGTGAATTATGAGGAAGAATCGTCTGCGGTCAGTCGGTTTTGGAGTTGGGAGTTTTGTGCCAGAGTGGGGATTTCGAATCCTATAACCGGTGGAGGATTTCAGTACTATTCTACAGAAATGTATGCAAAATATTTCCCTGAATTTCGAGACCGTTGGGGCTATGAAAGAGTATGGTCCTGTCATAGTATGTGGCTCACCATACTTGGAGAACATGGTATTGGTGGATTCTTCCTTTGGCTTGGGTTATTAGGTTCTTCTTTTCTGAGTCTTTGGAATTTGCGCTCAAAAAAAAATCGAAGTGTTGAAGGGGAATGGGTGCGATACTTTTCTGACATGACGGCGATTTCACTTCTAGGATATTTATTAATGGGCACGTTTTTAGATGTGGCGTATTATGAAGGGTTTTATTTGACAATAGGCTTGATCATCATGGCAAAGAATATAACTAAATATAGTCTTATCGACGATTCGAAATCACATACATCTAGGCATGCCTTTTCCCGGCAGGCCATATCTTCCTCGGTATAGTTTGCCGCTTCAATGAATGTAGTGATGGCAAAAAATCTTAAAGGACCAAGACACTTTTTAAAGAATTCTTTAATGGAAGTATGTAGTTGCCATCAATAAAGAAACCCGCAAAAATATTTAATGTGGCCCTCTCTGAAGGCATATGTCTTCTTTTAGAACCACCGAGCTGATAGATTTTTTCTCCGTAAACATTGAAAGAAATTCAATTAATTTTGCGCTTTACCTTGAAAGGAATTTTATGTGGGATTTCTTAAATAGAGGGCGGGAACGATGTTGGGAACTCCATAAAAAGTACTATGAGCAGGCGGGATATAAACATTTCCAAGGGCAATATCGAGAAACAATTACGAAGAAATTACGACCTGATGACTGGTTGCTGGATGCTGGGTGTGGGGCCGACTTAGAATTTACTCGGGAATTTCAACCACAAGTTCGAATGGCGGTGGGTGTGGATGTCGACCCGTTTAATCAGGGCTCATCTCCTCCTTTTGCCATCCGTGCTGATTTGGGTGCTCTTCCTTTTAAGAGCGGCACTTTTCACATGGTAATTTCAATAAGTGTTATTGAACATTTAAGCCATCCTGAGTCAGTCTTTAAGGAATTTTCAAGAGTTCTCTGCGCAAATGGTGCCCTTATTCTGCAAACCCCTAATAAGTTTGATTATGTTTCCCTTATAGCGCATCTCACGCCATTTCGTTTTCATCAGTGGATTTTATGGTGTCTCTTAGGACGGAAAATGGAGACAACCTTTCCCACGCATTTCCGTGCAAATTCAAAAAAATCGATGCGTTCATTTATGGAATCGAATGGACTTATTCCTGAAGATATTTTATTGATGAATCAATATCCTTCTTACTTCATGTTTTCCCCTCTTTTATTTCGCTTGGGAATGCTCTATGAGCGGCTCACAACCAAATTTGAGAGCTTGGCCCAGTTGCGTGGATGGATTTTTGCTGTTGGGATAAAAAAAGAAAAAGGCGGCACTTAAGGGGCTCCTATTGATTGGAAGAATGAACGCACAAGGCTTAGTAGAAATGCGAAATTTTGTTGTCATGAGGATTTATTTTCGATAGGGAAAATAAGTAGACCGCTTTTAATTAAAAAAAGAATATATGTGCGGGATCTATGGAATATATAATTTAAAGGGAGATCCTCCTAACCCTGCGTCCCTCGAGAAAATGGGCGAAATCATTTGGCACCGTGGTCCTGATGATGGAGGAGAATACCAATGTGAGGGCATGGCATTTGGTATGCGGCGGTTAAGTATTATTGATCTAGAAGGTGGCCACCAGCCGATATCCAATGAAGACGGTACCGTATGGCTCGTCTGTAACGGAGAGATCTATAACTTTCGTGAAATCCGGGAGAATCTGCAGGCGCAGGGGCATCATTTTCGTAGCGAATCCGATGCTGAAGTTATTGTCCATTTGTATGAAGAAGAAGGATTAGAGTTTATTCATCGATTGCGGGGCATGTTTGCTTTCGCCTTGTGGGATACCAAGCAGTCTCGCCTCATCTTAGCTAGAGATCGTATAGGGAAAAAGCCACTGTATTGGAGGAGAGAACCCAATAGAGTGCTATTTGCGTCTGAAATTAAATCGATTTTAGAGGTAGACAATATTCCTCGACGGGTCGATCACAAGGCTTTGCAAGAATTTCTTGCTTTGGGTTATGTGCCTGCCCCCTTCACCATGTTTGAGGGGATCAATAAAGTGTTGCCCGGCCATATGCTTGTCATGACACCTTCGGGAATTAACGAACATGAATATTGGGATGTGAAGACTGATCAAAGGGAAGCATTCTCTGAAGATGAATGGGTTGAACGTGTTCAATCCAAGTTGTTGGAATCGATTAACATGCGGCTTGTTAGCGATGTGCCTTTAGGGGCATTTCTTAGTGGAGGCGTGGACTCTAGTTCAATCGTGGCAGCTATGGCCCAATTTAGTGACAAACCGGTCAAAACCTATTCTATTGGATATGAAGGGAGTGATGACTTTTATAATGAATTGCCATTTGCCAAGATTGTGGCGCAAGAATTTGGCACAGAGCACCATGAGATTATTGTTCGACCTGAGGTAAGCGAGCTTCTTCCAAAATTAATCTGGCATATGGATGAGCCAATAGCCGATTCTGCTTTAATCACAACATTTTTGGTCTCTGAGTTGGCTAAAGATAGTGTCAAAGTTATTCTCTCCGGGGTAGGTGGAGATGAATTGTTTGGCGGGTATCGACGTTATTTAGGAGCCCATTTTAATTCGTACTTTGGAAAGTTGCCACCGGTTTTGAGAAAACAAATAATCCCAAAATTGTTAGCTTGGCTTCCCCAGGACAGGCATTCGTCTTGGAAAAATTACGTTCGGTATGCCCATGCTTTTGTGAAAGCCTCCGAATTGGATCCGGCTTCGCGTTATATGAGCTATGTGACCATATTTACTCCAGAAGTTCAATCAATATTATTGAAGTCGTATCAATCTGAAGAGGACGCTTATCTGGAAAGTGCCGGTTCCCCGATTTTAGGAAATTATATTCGGAAGTATCCGGAGGCTAGGGAATTAAATCAAATTATGTATGGCGATATGAAAACCTCCTTGCCAGATGATCTGTTGTTGTTGACTGACAAAATGAGTATGGCCGCTTCAATTGAATGTCGTGCGCCATTCTTAGATCATGAGTTGGTCAATTTAGCGAGTCAGGTTCCAACTCAATTGAAAATCAAGGGAACGGCACTCAAGTATCTTCTTAAAAGAGCCGTGAAACCCTGGCTTCCCACCCAAATCCTTGAACGATCTAAGAAAGGATTTGGGGCTCCTATTGGAGCCTGGTTGAGAAAAGATCTCCGAAGCTTGATTGGTGAGCTACTTTCAGAGTCTCGAGTGAAACAACGAGGAATGTTTCATTGGCCTGCAGTGCAAGAAGTGATTGCCTCACATGAAACATTCCAGACGGATAATACTGATCAGCTACTGTCCCTCATCACCTTTGAGTTGTGGTGTGAAACTTTTCTAGATGGTAAGGGCTATAGGCCTCCTTCTCGAGTATAAGAATTGGGCAATATCGTGACTTTTGTCTATAGGCATCGTTTTTTATCTTCAACAAAAAACTGAAAAGATTTTCTTGCCCAATTGTTACGAGAAAAATAAGTTAGTTCGCTATTGATAAAGTAGAGAGTGCGCTAACAAATCACAGAGTGAAATGTGAATGACGTGCTTCTTCTTCCTTGTCTAGCATGAAGGATTTTTGACTCAACCCCTGTGTTCGTAGGACAAAGACATTGAATATCCTTTTCATTTGCCATCGATTCCCCTATCCTCCAAATAAGGGAGAAAAGATTCGGTCTTATAATCAAATCAAACATTTGGCTAAAGACCATGCCATACACCTCGTCTGTCTTTCCGATGAATTCATAAATCCTGATCATGTTAGTCGACTTCGGAATTTCTGTTCTTCTATTGAAATAGTGCTTCGAAGGAAGTGGGTGAATAAATTATGTGCGGCCATGGCCTTGTTTCGTTTTATCCCCTTTTCAGTGGCTTATTTTAGAAGTCGAAAGTTACAGAAAAAGGTTTTTCAGAAACTAGAATCTCAAAATTTCCAACGTATTATTGTCTCATCATCTTCTATGGCCGAATATGTTCGCCTCCTAACAAATATACCTAAGATGATTGATTTTATGGATGTGGATTCTGCGAAATGGGCTTGTTATGCGGATGCCCATTCATTCCCATTGTCTTGGATTTTTCATGAGGAATCTGTCAGGTTAGAAAGGTACGAAATTGAGTTGGGGGAAACCTTTGATTCTTCGATTTTTGTTTCGGAGCGAGAGGCCTCCCTATTCAAGGGTAAAGTAAAAGAGGCTTCAGTGTCGGTTATTTCTAATGGTGTTGACCTGGAGTATTTTCGTTCTGAGATATGCGACATTTCTGAGAGCCAATTGCCCAATTTAGTTTTTTTAGGTGCCATGGATTATTTCCCTAACGTTGATGCGGTGAAATATTTTTGTAGAGATATTTTCCCTATTATTAGAAATGAACTGCCTCATGCGAAATTTTTTATCGTCGGGAGAAATCCAACCTCTCAAGTCCGTGCGCTTGGTCGGCAACAAAATATTACCGTTACCGGAAGTGTTTCTGATATTAGACCGTATTTGGCGAAGGCCATGGTGACCGTTGTTCCACTTAGGATCGCAGGAGGAATCCAAAATAAAGTCCTCGAATCGCTCGCCTCGGGAATCCCTGTCGTCTGTACCCCGAAGGCCATTCAGGGTACTTTTATTGCTGGCGAAAACGGCGTATTGGTCACTGAGAATTCCAAAGAATTTGCTAAGCAGGTCCTCACATTAATCGGCAATGCTGCGTTGCGGAAGGAGTTTTCTCTTCAAGGACGGGCCTACGTCGAGAAGTTTCACAGATGGGACTATTGGAATACCAAGTTTGCCGATTTAATGAAACGCGTCAAATGAGATTTATTAGTGCCCAAATCTTTCAGGCTTAAGAATGAAACTATTGTCATTTATAGATTCTGGGGTATTCACAGACTTTATGCTTCCTAGAGGAATTTCTTGTCACTTTTGCGCTGGCCGAACGCTTGCCATGAATTGCTAGGGAAACTATGTTGGAAATTGGAATAGGTCTAACTCTTATTTCTTGGCTCTTTATCGGGTATGTGTATCTTGGATACCCGATTCTCCTTTGGGCACTTTCCAGGTTTAAGTTGCAAGCCGTCTCTCGAAAGAGTTGCTCACCGTTTGTGACATTGATTATTTCTGCATACAATGAAGAGACCTCTATCAAGAATAAATTAGAAAATTCTATTGCACTGGATTATCCCAAGGAATCCCTCGAAATAATTGTGGTGTCCGATGCCTCAACCGATGGAACCGATTCTCTTGTTCAATCGTTTGAGAGCCATGGGATTATTCTTCTCCGTCTACCTGAACGTGGTGGGAAAACTTTAGGATTGAATGCGGCCTTAAAAGTTGCGCGGGGAGAAATTGTCTTATTTAGCGATGCCAATATTCTTTATGAGAAAAATGTTCTTCAAATGCTGGTTCAAAATTTTGCTGATCCCACAGTTGGATGTGTGACAGGAGATTCTCGGTATAGAACTGATCGGTTGACGGCAGCCCATACTCAGGAAAATACATATTGGAATTATGAACGATTCATTCGAACTTGGGAAAGTCAAATTGGCAGCACCGTGGGTGGTGATGGGGCCATTTTCGCCATTCGGCGAAAATTATTTAGGGACCTTGCATCAGATGCGATCAATGATTTAGTCATTCCCCTTCAAATTGTAATGGCAGGATACCGCAGCATTTTTGAACCAAAAGCTGTGGGGTATGAGTCATCGGCAGGAACATTCAGAGGAGAATTTAAACGAAAACAGAGAATTGTGAATAGAAGTTGGCGAGGGATCATGAGTGTGTCTGGAGTATTAAACCCCTTCCGTGTGGGTCTTTTTTCCTGGGAAGTGTGGTCTCACAAATTATTGCGGTGGTTTGTTTTGCCCGTATGGGTTGTTAGTGGCTTGATCTGCGTTTTTGGTTCAACCCAGCACCCCATTTTCACACTTGGGGCTTTTGGATTTTTTGTCAGTTTGATCTTGGCAGGAATTGGAATAGTTCTTTCAAGGCCTTTTGGAATCCTTGCAAAAATTTCTCAGGCCATGACTTACTTTTATGTCGTAAATTTTGCAGCTTTCCTTGGAATTATTCGAGCCGTTTCTGGAAAGGTGGAAATTATCTGGAAATCAGAGCGGAATTAAATGGGGGCTTTTAAGTTTAATTCTCTAGAAAAGAGTGCGTCTGTGAAAAATCCCCATGCTTCTCTCTTCATTTAATAGATCCTGGGTAGGTACGAGAATAACTCCCATGTTGAAAAGTCGGTGGTGCTTCTATGCCATTTGGATCTTCCATCGGAAAATTAGGTTCCAAGTCCAAGTCGCCTTTCATTTTTAATATCTTGTGGGTTTGATTTCAAATTTTAGCAAAGGTGTAAGGAGTTTTGTAAACGCCGTGCCGAAATTTTGTAGAATTGACTGCTATCATAAAGATGTGGAAGGGCGTTCTTAGAATTCCCATGCTCATTCTTTTTCTGTGATCAACCCGACAGTCAGTTTTTGTCATATGAAATATTAAAATTGATGAATGAAGGAAATCATAACGTTGGAGAGTATTGATATTTCCTCCCCCATTAATGAAATGATGGTTGGGGATATAGCCTTTGAGGAATATGCCAATTTTGAGTCAGTTAGTGGACTCAAGCCTGATTGGGATTTGCTTGTAAAGTTAGGAAAGGGGAGCCCAGCCCATAGATATGATTGGTCTAGAGTCCTTTGGGAAGTGCATTGGGGAAAAAAGAATTTAATGTTGCTAGTCGGACGAAATGCCAAGCAGTTGTCGGGAATTGCTCTTTTGGTCATGGAGTCAACATGGAAAAAAGGTGTTCGGGTCAACACCTTGTTCCCCCTGAATAATTTTTATGCCGTCCATGGTACTCAATTGATTCTTTCTCCTTCGAATGCAGAATTTTTAGATGGGACCTTAGGGTATTTGAAAAAGAATTATAACTATTGGAATGAGTGGGAAATGGTTTTCGAAAAAGGTGAGGTTGAGACAAATAATTTTGAAGAGAAAATCCATCAATATGGCTATTCGTATTCTATTCAAATGGGTGACAAATCTCCATATTTGAATCTTCAAGGGAGCTGGGAAGATTTCCTGAAACAAAAATCATCAAAATTTCGGAGCGACTTACGTGTTCGAGAACGACGGTTACGGGAAAAGGGGAAATTGAAATTTCGTGTTTTTGATGGAAATTCGGACTGGGAAAAAGGACTTCAGGATATTTTTGAGATTGAAATGGAAACGTGGAAACAGGAGGGAGGGAGCTCAATTCTCCGTATTGATAAGCAGAGGAGGTTCTATGAACGGCTAGCAGTTTTTGCCGCTCGAGACTCGACTCTTCGACTCGTTATTCTCTATTTAGATGGGGAGCCAATTGCTTTTGATTATTCCCTATCTTGGGAAAAAATTTATTTTCTCTTGAAAACTTCCTACAAAGAAAATTATCGAGAATATTGCCCAGGAATTGTCTTGCGAAAATTAGTTATAGAGTGGCTGTATAGTGAGGAATGCTTGCGAATTGATTTTTTGGGGAAAGACGAACCATGGAAAATGAAATGGACCAATACTGTTTGCGAGCATATCTTTTACCGGGTATTTAACAATAACTTAAAAGGGCGTTGGCTGTGGGGTGTTCATAAAGCTTTAGAAGCTTGGAATTTAAAGACCTAATTGTCAAGTCCAATAGACGTTGGCATTTTTGACGAACTTCGGTAAGGGGTTTGTTGTCGAGAAATTTTTATAAACTCTAATAGTGTAAGTTTTCCCCAAACGTGGACAGACGAAAAGTAGAGCTTTCTGGCAGCATTGCCCCAGGAGGTTCTCATGAAACGGACTCGATTCAGTGAAACCCAAATTGTCGCGATCTTGAAACAAGCAAAAGTGGAAGACCTCTGTCGCGAGCATAGGCCCAGCGATGCCCCATACTACAATTGGAAGGCCAAATACGGTGGGCTAAAGGTGTTAGATTGAAAGCGATTCAAGGAAGTCCTGGCGAATTCACGAAGTTCAAGCAGATGGATTCTGACCATTGGCAGTATTTTTCTGGAAGCGTTTAGAATGGTTTTCCTAAAACCGAGAATAACAAATAAAGGAAGGCGCTTCGATTAAGGACATGTTGCGGTGATCAACGCAACTGTAGAATTTTATAGCTAATTGAGGCATAAAAGCTATTGCTGGGTCTAGGTTGTTAATTAATTTGGCAAAAAATTTCTTTTTCCTGTCACTGAGACTCGAGGCGTTGGATTGAATTGTAATGATGAGAGATCATCGAGGGTCCAATGCGTGCTGTTGCCATGATGGGTTGAAACCCTATAAATAATCTTTTCTTCCAAGCGACACATCGATGGTTCAAGGCGGAAATGTTTCCCGTTGATGGTGTCACCAGCATCTTCCGACATTTTCTTTCTTGCTTTTGCCGGAAAACTAAATGGTATGTAAAAAAGCTAAGCCATGTTGCGATATTTGGTCATGCTTTTGAAGGCACAGTGGAACGGCAAGCCAGGATCTATCTTGAATTAACAATACCAAAATTTATTAGTTGAATGGCGTTACCAGCCCCAATGTGCCCCCCCCTTGTTGTCCATATTATTTATCGTTTGGCTATTGGCGGTTTAGAAAATGGAATAGTAAATCTCATCAATCATATGCCGAGGAATCGTTATCGTCATGCCATTATTTCTCTCGGTGAAGCGACTGATTTTCAAAATCGTCTTAAGGATAAGGATATTCCCATTTATTCTTTGCACAAAAAAATGGGACAGGATTGGGGAGTATATTTTCGGTTGTGGAAAATTTTGCGTATCTTACGCCCGTCCATTGTCCATACTCGAAATTTTGGAGCCCTGGAGTATTCGGTCCTTTCATTTTTGGCTGGTGTTCCCAGAAGAATTCATGGGGAGCATGGACGGGACATGGATGATATTGATGGCAATAGGTTTAAATATCTGGTTTTTCGTAAAATAGCCCGTCCGTTTGTTCATCGGTATATCACGGTGAGCGATGATCTTACTGAGTGGCTTAAATACAGAGTGGGAATTCCTAAAGATAGAGTGACTCACATTCCCAATGGTGTGGATATAAAGACGTTTTATCCACGTAGGGTCCATGAACAGGTCGTGTCACTAAAGAGCTTTCCGTTTGAGAGTCATCACATGATCGTTGGATGTGTTGGGAGGATTCAGGAGGTAAAAAACCATATATTATTGGTGGAAGGGTTCCTTTCCCTGCTTCATGCCTTTCCAGATGTCCGGTCTCGGTTGCGCCTTGTCATTGTGGGAGATGGGCCCCTACGCCAAAAACTATTGGAACGCTTGGAAGATGCCAATGCCAGAGATTTGGCGTGGGTGCCAGGTGAATGTGTGGAAATATCAGCGATATTGAGAAAAATTGATCTATTTATTCTGCCTTCTCTAGCAGAAGGAAATTCCAATACTATACTTGAGGCAATGGCCACGGGTCTTCCGGTAATCGCCACGGCAGTGGGAGGGAACGTGGAATTGGTTGAGGAAGGAAAAACGGGGACTTTGATTCCATCAAATGACTCGATTGCCCTAGGGAATGCGATTAAAAGTTATTACCTTCAGCCTGAGCTCTTGAGGTTGCATGGTGAAGCTGGAAGAGAGAAGGCAAAGGCTTGTTATAGTCTGGATAGTATGGTGAATCAGTATATGCTGACCTATGATTTGGTTTTAGGCCGAGGAACGTCAGCACCAACTTCTAGGCGAATTAGGGAATTCAATGATCGATAGTGGACCCCAAATAGGAGGATTGTGAAATTATGTGTGGAATTTGTGGGGTATTTAATGTTGTGAATAGAAACCCTGTAAAATCTTCACTGGTCAAGTCTATGGCTGATACGCTTATCCATCGGGGACCAGATGATGAAGGGATTTATTGCTCAGGTCCTGTGGGGCTTGGTCATCGAAGATTAGCTATTATTGATATCGAAGGTGGGCAGCAGCCCATGGCTAATAAACAAAAAACAGTATGGGTTGTATTTAATGGAGAGATATATAATTTTCATGAGGTGAAATCTCTTCTCGCATCCAAAGGGTATAGTTTTCATACCCAATCTGATACAGAGGTCATAATCGCGTTATATGAGGAATATGGGGAAGCATGTTTTCAGTATTTGCGTGGAATGTTTGCGATTGCAATTTGGGATGAAAACACCCAACAGCTTTTTCTTGCCAGAGATCGAGTTGGTAAAAAACCATTATTTTATTATTACGATCATTCTAAATTGGTGTTTGCTTCGGAAATAAAAGCGATTCTCAAAGTACCAGGAATTTCTCGGGATATTAATCTGCAAGCTCTTTCGGACTACTTTTCTCTCCTTTATATACCTGCTCCCAAAACAATTTATAGGAATATCTATAAGGTTCGTCCTGGGCATTTTCTTATCGTTTCTGAGGGTGGGCTACGTGAAGTGGAATATTGGGATGTCAACTTTGAGAAAACTTCTGATCTTTCCGTAGAAAGATGGTGTGAAGAGATCCTGGAAAAATATAGTCAAGCAGTCCAGCTTCGGCTTATTAGTGATGTCCCCCTGGGGGCCTTTCTCTCTGGTGGAATTGATTCTTCGTCAGTTGTGGCGCTTATGACCAAATTGACAAACAAACCAGTGGTCACATCCTCAATAGGATTTAATGATAAAGATTTTGACGAATCGCATCACGCACGTGAAATTGCTCAATATTTTAACGCTGAACATTATGAAAGAATTGTTAATCCAGATGCCGCCGGTATTATCGAAAAACTCGTGTGGCATTATGATGAGCCGTTTGCTGATTCCTCAGCCATCCCGACCTATTATGTTTCGCAACTTGCCAGAGAGCATGTCACGGTCGCTCTTTCAGGAGATGGAGGGGACGAAATTTTTGCGGGATATCGGCGCTATCTTTTGGATAAACGTGAAGATCAGTTGCGTGGCTTGTTCCCTAAATTTCTTCGACAAAACCTATTTCGTCTGTTGGCGGCTGTTTATCCAAAAGCTGATTGGGCGCCGAGGGTCTTAAGAGGGAAAGCAACCTTTGAAAATCTTGCGTGCTCGCACATTGAAGCATATTTTCGATCCGTTTCTGCTGTTCATCCAGAGTTGAAGGCCAATCTTTTTCATCCTGATGTGCAGGATCAATTAAAAGGATATGATACCGCTGATATTTTTCGAGACTATTACCAAAAAGCCGGACGAGTTGATCCATTGTCACGAATTCAATATGTAGATTTTAAAACCTACCTACCGGATGACATTCTTGTTAAAGTTGACCGGGCAAGTATGGCACATTCCTTGGAAGTCCGAGCCCCGATGCTGGATCATCTTTTTGTAGAAATGGCCGCAACGATTCCATCTGCGCATAAGTTGAGGGGGAAGAGTGGAAAAAATATCTTAAAAATGGCCTTGCGAGGGGTTGTCCCTCAAAATACGTTGGAACGGAAAAAGATGGGATTTGCTGTGCCACTGGCTAAATGGTTTCGTGGTGAAATGAAGGACTTAGCCCATAATCTGTTGTTCGAGCAGGATATTGGTACAATATTAAACAGGGGGACTGTAGAAAAGATTTGGAATCAGCATCAAAAAGGGTATCGAGATCGTTCTACAGACCTTTGGACTGTATTTATTTTTGGTTTGTGGTATCAACAAATGCAGGGAAATGGAAGTGAGTGAGAGGCCTTTTTGGGATTTATGGCTAGCCGAATTGCGCAATTGTTTTGGTTAACTGTGAGTGCTCAAAAGCAAGGGGGCCGGAGGAAACAAGGGTAAAAAGTGGGTCGGCTTCAGCGAATGTTGGAGAATTGTGGGCTACTCTCTAATTCGCTAGAAGGTACGGTGAAACTGAGAGTGCCCCAGATTATAAAGCAAGGGAAGGCTATTACTCTCCATATGGCCTAAAATTCGGTGACCTAATAGAATTCGAAGGCTACGTGTTGATAACCTGTTTTCTTTAACGGGCAGCAACTTGATAAGCTCTGTGATCTTAATCCTCATAAAGACCACGTTAGGTCAGCACCAGAATTAAGAGGAATGTCTTCCTACAAACCTTTGGCTTGGAAGAAGAGAGGGTACTTCAATGAGGTATAAAAACTTATTGGCGTGGGGTGTGGGTGTTATATTAACCTTAGGGGTAATTTTTTCAAATTTAACACATTCGAAAGCTGCGGGCTTTGACTCGAATGACTTTTTTGCCCTTAATGACTGGGCCAGAAAAGATGTAAAGCGAAACCATCTTGATAAGATCTATCCGCAGTTACGGAGTTCTAAGCGAAAAATTCAAAAAAATGCCCTAGGGGAATGCAAATATATCTTCGATCGAATCTATAATCACCCTCATGCTTTTATATTGTGTGCCTTGGCTGAAAAAGTACTCAATAAAAAAGGGTGGCTTATTTCCCGTTACCAAAAAGCATTAATTGTATATCCGCAACATGCCATTACACATGCTCAATATGGATGGTATTTGGCAATGTCGCTCAATAAGCCAAAGGCTGGGGTTAAAAGCCTGGAAAAGGCATTAGTAGTTGATCCTAAATTTAAGCCAGCCTACAGTTGGCTTCAAAAAATCTATATTTCGATGGGACAAAAGAAGCATGCGGAGAATATTCGTGAAAGAGCTAAAAAGCATGGAGTATCATTGCAGACTGCAAAATAAGCCACAATCTAGGAGCAGATCCACGTCCCTAGATTCATCCATCGCCATACGGACATGCTCGCAGCTTTGAGGCCTACCTTCCAGACCAACTGTAATGGCAGCGCCTTGCCGGATTTCTGATTTGGAGACAAATCGAAGATGCCGCCCCGACAGTACCTTCTTTCTTTATGTTGATATAGGGGGTGTCTCCGTCCCTTTAGAGGCGATCTCCGTATATCTCGCTGTGTGTCTCTGACAAAGAAGACCACAGTGTCTTTTAAAAAGTCCCGTTCTCGTTTTACAAAATGTAATTTCCGCTTCAGCCTGCCAAATTTCTTATCATGTTGGATGGCATTATACACCTTCCCGCCCATGATAACTCTGTTGGGATGGAGTCCAAATACTAATGGAAGCCTAGATTGGGTTAAAGGTGCTCAGTGGAATTTTTTACTCCACCATGGTTGGACATAGCTGACGTAAAGACGGCTGATACTGATGAAGCAACCCCTATCCATGTGTGTTGCCTGGCATAATGGACGATAGCTTCTGGTTCCCATTCCTTGCTCAATGCAAGGCGGAGAGATTTTGATAAGCACTCCTCATTGGTCTTGGTTAATAAGCCAATTTTGTCAGACCGAATAATCTCAGGAATGCCCCCTACCTCGGTGGCGACGACAGGGGTTGCACATGCGAGTGATTCGAGAATCACATTTGGCCAACCTTCTCGACTGCTGGCTAAACAAAAGACGTCTGCTGCGCTATACCAAAGGTATAAGTCTTGATGAGATATACTGCCGACTAGTTTGATCTGCGATGAGAGATTTAAGGAGGAGATCAGTGTTTGAAGGTATTTTCTAGATGGTCCTTCGCCAATGATGACTAAACATACATTTTCTTCTCTGTAGCTGTCTGCCAGGTTTTTAAAGGCTTGAATTAAATGATGATGGCCTTTTAGAGGAATCAGGGCACCAACTGAACAAATTATTTTTTTGTGAGGGAGGCCGAGGGTTTGGCGAGCTTGCTCTTTGGAATAAGGGAAAAATTTACCTTCATCTACGCCATTAGGAATAACCGAAATATTATCTTCAATGATTGGCAAAGATAACATCGCTTGCTTTAGCGCCTCACATACAGCGATGACCCTGTTAGCGTTGTTCAGAGTGTATTGAAGGATTTTACGAATCATTGGAAATTGCCTATAAAGGTTGATGTCACTGCCTCTGGCTGAAACGACGACGGGTTTGTTAAACAGTTTTCCGAGTAACACTGCTGCGAAGCCGTCAGGATAGACAAAATGGGAGTCAATGAGATCAAAATCAAAACTTTCCTTAAGGCGTTTCAAAGTCTGAATAGAAGACAAAAACATTAAGAAGCCATAAGTGATCATCCCAAACTTTGGAGTCATGAGATATCGCGGATGGTAGACTTCAATTCCTTCGATCCGTTCTTTTCGAGCTACTTGAGAGAAAAGCCACCGGGAATTAATCTTAAGCGGAGGAAAGTAGGGAACGGGCGCAACAACTTTTACTTCGCAGCCACTGACTTTTGCGAAGTGAGTCATTCGTTCTTTTACAAAAACGCCATGATTGGGCCAGATATTGTTGGGATATAGTGATGTAAAAACTAGGACTTTCATTTATATAGGGACACTAGTGATATAGGGTAATCGAAGTTTTCTTAGGATTTTTTTGTGTCGTTGGAACTCTTCGAAAACGGAAGCAGGTCTATCTCAATAAATGTAAAGAATACTATGTTGGTTTGCGTTCTTACTTCATTGTAATCTCAAGCCATTTAAGCAGAACCAAGTAGAAATGCTATTCGTAAACTTCTTGGGGATTTCCATGTCGTCTATCGCTTATGGTTTTATATTAGTAATTCGCGGTGCTCATATTTCTAGAACCATAAATTCTGAAATGTTCCATTAAAATTCGGATGCCGGTTTAGATTGTATACTACTGCCAAAATGAGATATCATAATAACGTATTCTTACCTAAAAATTGAAGACAAACATTTGGATGTATAAAAAGCGGAAATCCCAACCCTATAAACTGCCGCTCTTTTAACTAGTCTTCCACCTTCCTTATAACTTGGTCGTTTTTTTCTTTTTGGAATGGATTGATCTTGGGAAATAACCTTCTGGTTTTATAGCAAGGGTGGATCCTAATAAGAAGCTGAGATATAAGCCCAAGAGGGCTGACTTTTTTGGTTCACGTTCTCTCGATTCTTCGTTGCATCCTTTGAAGAATTTATCCAGAACAAACAATCATACCATTGTGAAATCTATGGAGAGTGATAGGGCCCCCACTAACATGCTTCTATAAATGTTACTGCCGAACCTATGGTAAGAAGGCGTCATAGTCCTCGAGTCTATCTTTTCAACCTTGGCCTTTTGCTGTTTTCTACAGCAGTGATAATCATGATTGCAGAATTGTCGCTGAGAGTTCTGGTATATCAGGTGAAACCACATTTAGGCAGTTCGACAAGCTATGAGGGGAAATTTTTTCCAGAAAATTACATCGATGGAGACAATTGTTAGGGAATCCCCAGGCCATCCAGTAAACAGTCACAATTATACATTATCCCCATACAATCAATAATCATATCTAACTTATGAGTACTGAGGGCCACAAAATCTTACATATATTGGACCATAGTCTTCCAGTCCAAAGTGGGTACTCGCTTAGAAGTCATGCCATCATTCAGTCGCAAAATCAACAGGGCTGGGAAGCGTTTGCCGTAACGTCACCGAAGCATTATGAGAGCTGGGATGGAGGCTGTGTCGAAAAAGAAAAAATACATGATGTCTGTTATCACCATTCTCCAGCGGTATTGAACCAACGCCTCCCAGTGATAAAGGAGTTTCGTTTGATGGCGGCTCTAACAAGAAGCCTGAAGAGAATTATTCAACTGGAAAAGCCAGATATTTTGCACGCACATTCTCCAATTCTCAATGCGTTACCGGCTTTGCTGGCAAGCCGAAAAGCCGGTTTACCTTTCGTCTATGAGATGCGGGCGCTCTGGGAGGATGCAGCGGTGGATCACGGAACTTACGGAAAAGGATCTTGGAAATATAATACGATTAAATTCCTTGAGACCTGGGTTTGCCGCCAGGCCGATCAAGTATCAGTTTTGTGTGAGGGGTTGCGACATGATTTAGAGAAGAGAGGAGTTCCAGGCGAGAAGCTTACCGTGGTTCCAAATGGAGTTGATCCAACCATCTTCTACCCACGAAAGCCTCTGCCTAGTCTTTGTCAACAATGGAATCTCATGGGAAAGAAAGTCATCGGATTCCTGGGTTCATTTTTTCGATATGAGGGGCTTAATCTTTTAGTCAAGGCTCTTGGGCGTTTAGTAGAAAAAAGACAGGATATTGTGCTTCTCCTAGTCGGTGCTGGTGAAGTTGAGGCGGAACTCAAGTCTCAAGTCCAGCATCTCAAACTTGAAAACCATGTTATTATGCCGGGGCGAGTGCGACCAGATCAGATTCCTGACGTGTATGCTCTCGTCGATATTCTCGCGTACCCTCGTTATTCGGGGCGTTTAACAGAATTGGTCACTCCGCTTAAACCCCTTGAGGGAATGGCGATGGAAAAGGCTGTTGTCGCCAGTGATATAGGAGGACATCGTGAGCTGATCACAAATGGCCAAACTGGCTATCTCTTTAAGGCGGGGTCTGTATCTGCTCTCGTGGAAGCTCTTAATTTTTGCCTAGAAGACGAAGTTCTTCGGCAAGGAATTGCTCAGAAAGGTGCCATTTGGGTTCGTCAGGAACGTTCCTGGTCAATGATTACGACCAAGTATAAAGATATATATAGGGCGTGTATTGAGAAATCCCATACTCGGAAATCTCGCGTTCCAAGTTGTCGCTAAAGTCAATGGTTCCTCAGGCAGATTGTACAAGTGTTGAAAGCTCATCTTAAACTGATTTATTGGAATTGAGTTTTTCCATTAGCATTCTGTGCGCATATTTTTAATCTACTAACCCATGTCGGAGAGCCCGGTTTTTTGCACGGGGTGAAGGGCATCTCTTTTGGGGCGCTTGGGGGATAGATTCCCCCAAGTGCTCTGACAAGGTTATTGAGAAGCTCGCTCTTTGGGTGGGAAGCTTCACTGCAATTGTAAATTCTTGGGTGATGCTGGAGGGCTGGTATCTTCTTGAGGAGGAGAAACCCCCTCCGGTGCCGGGATCGGTTTTGCTGAAATAATCAGTTCATCATACCACGTGTAGGCTGTGGGGTGGTCACGCCCATCTTTTCCCGTATCATATGGTAGCAAGGTTAGGTAGTTCCACAGTGTTCCTGGCTGGTTTTGTTCAAAGTTATGATTAGGCATGTAGACAAATGTCTTGAGTGCCTCACCTTCATAGGCTACCCAGGCATGTATGCTAGTGTTTGATTGGCCCCAATCTCCGACCTTTACTTCTACATAGAATGTCATCCATTCATTAGGCTTATAATACGCACAGGTTGCTGATGTGCGGAGGTATGGCTGGTAATGACAATCGTAACCTATGCCTTCTCCATTTGGATTATCATCCTGTTCAAGGAGAAAATCTCCGTTGTTCAGGTCCACCTGAAAACTACGCTGGCCGCAGTGGGAATATCCTTGTGGAAAACCACGGTAGTATTGATTGTTGAAAGTGATTTCCTGGTTTGCACAAGTGGCACTTTCATGGTGGATGATCAGTTGTTTCCATCCGCCTCCACCAAAATCTGCTGTCAACATTTCTGGTGAAAAGCGTTGGCGCCATTGAACGTAGAATGTACTCCCCGGCCCGAATTCCTGGCCAAAGTCTTGGCGCCAGGATCCAGCGCTATTTCCAAAACCACCCCCTTGAATTGTGAAGCGCAAAGAACCTCCTCCAGAGGCCTTAATGTTGGGATCAAAACTACCATCCACAGCATTGTTCCCTGCGCCAGGGTAGAGACCGGGTGCCGGCCATACGGCTTGGGTCAATTCGGTAGCCGTGTCGAAACCGATACACTTTAAGACACCTACTGCTTGGCATCGCTTATTAAAATCGGCATCAACTGATGAAGTGCCTGTATTTGATTTTTCTTTTGTTGTTATGGAAAGGGGCGTTGATTTCTCTCCATTATTTCCGGATGAGTCGGTGGCTAATATTTCATAGGTATATGAAGTTGATGGATTGAGTCCAACATTGGAAAAGTTGGTGGTTGGAGAAGATCCAATGAGTGAGCCATCTCGATAGATTTGGTATGTGGAAATTGCCACATTGTCCGTGGCAGGGTTCCAGACTAAAGAGATTTGAGAGTCAGAATTGGCATTCCCCTGTAAGGCAGAAATTTGTGATGGAGGAATTGTGTCCGATTCCTTTGTGTTTAGACGAAACAGAAAAGCATTTTCATCGGCATGTTGAATGAGAATATACGCATTCAGAGAGGGAGAATATTGGAAGCGTTTATACGTACCGGTATTCCAAGTGGGCCGCTGATGGTGTGTTGCCCACACGGTCCCGGGTCCATCGGGAAATGTGTGTGCTGTCCATATAAGGGTATCAGGATCTAAGGTCCAAACCGTGTTCCCACCACACCATCCGGCAATAACATTCGAATTCGTGTCATAGGTTAAGCCTGGATAGCCGCAATTAATAATGGCATCTCCTCCTGTCGTTCCTGCGGGCACTTTGGCGGTGCTGCCATTTGAAATATCCCAGGACCATTGTTGGCCTGCTCCAAAAGCGTAAAATTTCCTACGTTGCGGATCAATTATTCCAGTCATATTATAAGATATCCAGCCAGCATTATCTGCTTGCCATGTCCATTTTCTTGTAGAAGGATCAAATGCATACATGCTACCCAAATCATTCAGATACACCTGTTCGGTGACAGGGTCATACGCAATGATTTTGCCTTCCGATCTTCTTGGGATATTTTTGAAATCCCTATCTGCACCTAAATAGCCACAACCGACGCAGGTTCCAGAGGTAACAATGTTGGCCTCCAAGCCTGGATCTTCAATTTTTTCCCAGGAGGAACTTTCAAGATCAAATAACCAGGTGCCACGGGAGCGTACTGTGGAACAGGTTGAACCAATCCAGGATAATGCACCTCCATTAATTAACATCTTATTTATTGTTGGAATGTATACCATACCGTCATAAGTATGCCGTGCGTTCGGTTGATTGGTACTTACGTTTGGCAAACCTTCATGGCAGCCACTTTGGACGATTGGTACAAATGGGTCTGTTAAGCGTTCTATTGCAGGCTGGGTGTTATTTTCCTTTAAACTGTTTAAATTAAGGGCATAGACTTCATTCCCATGATAATCAGAGTGCCCTCCCCCAAAAAGGAGGAGTCGATTTTTGGCTATATCGAATGCTGCACTATTCCATGCTCCTGTCACGCTTCCGCATCGATCTTGAAAAGCATACCCACTTCCCCCAAAGTTATTAGGCGGACAAACACTTCGCAATTTTGTATTGGGAATTTCATACCAACCTGGTGTTGTTGGCAATGATTCAGCATGTAAGATATTTGGTATGAAATAGATTAGTCCCAAACTCAGTATTCCCCAAAATATAAGCAATCGACCAATTTGTACTATTCCTTCTATCATGAGTCTAGTCTCCTTATTGTTGGCCCAGTCTTTTCGTAAGTATGAACTATATTATTTCTCATTTGTAATAGAGTTGCAGTGGTCCATGATATCTCTAAGTCATTCTTCATGTACTGTCGTGGAATTATTTTAACTTTCGGGAGAGCTGGAAAAAACTTTAATCAACGAGTTGCTGGTGGATTCGTCAATGCGAATCAAGTTAATCATGTTTTAATTGTAATAGATTAGATTGGCGGAATTCTGGATATAGAAAAAATTTAAAAACGGCATGATCTTTAAAAAAGACATCATATTGGTGTAATCGAATATGAAATCGAACTATTGTATATCTCTAGTATTTGGAGGCGTGCAAATATTTCTTTGTTTTTCTCTAGTCTTTAGGGCGCTGCATTTACTGTATTGATTTCGAAAGTTTCTAAGTAGGGAACAAGGTGTTTGTAGTGAATGGGGCTTATTCCTGGAGATTTCCTTTGTGTGACTAAGTGTAAGGCCAGGGTCAATTCGCACCCATTCTCCCTTTTCACGGGTCCATTTTTTCTTCGGCCTATCCCGAAGGTGAATTCTCTCCAACGGTTTTCGGGAATTGTACCCAGGTGGGAGATTTCCAGAAACTTGGTGAAGCTTCGTGTGCCCATGCTATGAGCTTGTCCAAGATAAGAATGACCGTCTGATTCTTTATGGTGGAGCTAAGATTCAGTTTCCACTTGAGGGCATGACAGCAGCGACATTGAATTCCGCCACATAGCAATAGTTGTCGAGATAGCGCATGCGGAGGAAGGCCCCCGGGGTGGGCGGAAAGCTGGCGGTCTTCTCCGTACTATCATTTGCCCATGTGCCAGCCGCCACGGCGCTGCCCCAGGCACCATTGGTCGCCGCCACATACACTTCGTACTGCGTACACTTGGTCCAGCTATGCGGGAGATATCGGACCTCACTGATGGTGTAGGTGCCGCCGAGCGCAAGGATGATGTCATGAGGGTTCGAGCCATTCGCTCCCCACATGGTGGTACTCTTTCCGTCTAAGACGTTCGTTTTGTTTGCCCCATCCGAACTTGCCGAAATGACAGTCATCTGTCCTTGCGGGATAGTGCTTACCT
>Ga0114931_10000660_pt1 | contig 42822 bp, 56 predicted proteins | sample 2SBtaG_FD_89579 | JGI IMG/M metagenome (GOLD analysis project Ga0114931, IMG submission 89579) | Deep subsurface microbial communities from Kolumbo volcano to uncover new lineages of life (NeLLi) - 2SBTROV14_V59a metaG | ecosystem: Environmental > Aquatic > Marine > Volcanic | place: Kolumbo... | reverse complement strand
CGGGGTTCCTCATCGACTGCCACTGGCAGTCGCTTCGGATACCCTTCGATTCCCCTAAGAAGACCAAATGAAAAACCTGTCACCTAAAGGTGACGGTCTTTTGCATTAGCCCCACGGGGAATCGAACCCCGGTTACCAGGATGAGAACCTGGCGTCCTAACCGCTAGACGATAGGGCCATATGACAAATTACAAAATACTGTATTTGCGCTATTTAAGCAAGTATAAATTTTTTGCCGCGGCTCTTGTGGACCCCGAGCAAAAAAATCTTTCTCCAGAAAAACCAATCAAAAACCCGACGCCTGGAGTTTTCGTTGTTTACCAGCTTCCGCCGCCGCCGCCGCCAAAGCCACCACCGGAAAAACCACCGCCGCCAAAGCCAGATCCACCCGAACCCGCACTGGATGGATGAGAGGTGAATGTGGATGACATGTTCGAATTCATGCTGGACAATACGCTGCCAAAATAAATCGCGCTGAATACTGTCCCCGGCTGCCCTTCATACCACGATGGGGCTTCGATATACATATCTTTAAATTGCTTTGCCCATTGGCTTTCGACGCCAAGCACCATTGCGTAGGGCAAAAATTCCATAAACTGCTCGGGTTTTTTCTCTGGAGCATTATGGAATTTCAAACGCTCTTCTTCAGTCACCGACAAAAACCACCTAAAACCCTTCACTTGTATTTTCGCTTCAGCGCCATGTTTCGTTTTTTGGGGCATAATTCTGGCATAAATAAGCACAATGCCGACTGTAAGCACGCCAGAAATAATTGCCACCGGATTAACCAAGATACCAGTAAACAAAAGAATGAAGCCAATAATACCGGCGGTAACGTAATATTTCGCTTTTACTTTTGACGGATTAGAAACAAAGTACTTCTTATCTACAAGACTTTGATACATCGCCGCTTTTATGTCCGGCAAATTTGTATAAAACTTATTCTTCAAACTATCAAGGCTCACGACATCCGCGGTAGAAGTAAAAATGCCTTCCAATACCTTCCGTTCGACTTCACTTAACGCACTTAGATCATCCTTTCCTTTCTCTAACCTAATAAATTCATAGTTCTTTTTTCCTGTGTTCTTAATTTTCAAATAACCTTTTATGGCCAAATGGATAATTGTAGCGGAGATGTCGCGCATATCAGCCTTCTCATCCCATAATGTTCCCATCAGTGATGGCAGCATTGCCTCTGGTGGTTCGTATTCGGGAATAACGGGTCCATTGAACTTTGGATCCTGTCCGTGCTTCAGCCACAATATATGCATAATGACAAAAGCAATAAGCGGGAGAATCAGTGACCAGTATTTTTGAACAGACTCCCAGAATCTGTCAGCTGCCGTTGGTGCGGCGACAACACCCTTTGGAATCGCTACAACGATACTCAAACCTTCTTTTGCAGAAAAAGGGTTGTTTGCTGAAAAGCCTAAACCATTTTTATCCCAATTAATCGTACAATCAGTTGCTGCAGATCCATAGACCCCCGTGTAACAGCTGCTTTTTGTATTCGACTCATCTGCACCCTGGGGAAATTCAACAAACGCGAAGGCTGAATCTATCGGCACGTCCCAATCATTTCCGGTAACGTTCCAATATAATTCGTCATGATCCTTAAAATAATTTATCGCCTTCTTCACTGTATACGCGATAACGTACGTGTGTTTGTCGGTAATCAGTTTGTCGGGATTGCCTATCTTCACATCAATAAAACCGCCGGACTTGCTTGTCGTATATGCATATCCAAGCCCGGTATCATCAGTAACACTACTGATGGTAATATCCGTTGTGTAACTCGATCCGTCCCGATCAAATGTATATGGAATGTATCGATAGATACCGTGACGTTGAGTGGTGCCAAAATCGTAATCTATAACTTCGGTTACTTCAAGGCTGCTGTCCTGATTGACGACAATATCTGCCTTATAGCTATCAATACGTTCGCCAGACGTTGATTGCGCGTTGCCGGCCACGGGAAGCGCGAGACAAAACACGATAAGCGCGAATAAAAAAAATCGTTTACGCGTCATTATCTTTTCCTTTGTGGGCGATAATAAAGAGCAGCAGTATGGTGATTAACAGGCCAAGCGCATAAATCAAAATGAATAGTACGAGACGAGTATGGACGCTCGGGTCGTCATCTTGAGCGTATGCAAAAAAAGGAAATGCGGCTGCGAGGAGAAAAAGCAGAAATAATCCTATTTTTCGCATACGGTAGAGAAATTTAGCTCAGCTTTTTGCAAACTGCCGCCAATAGATCAATTAACCGGTTTGAATATCCCCACTCGTTGTCATACCAAGAGACGATTTTTACCAGATTTCCATCGACAACTTTGGTCAACGAAAGATCAACGATGCTTGAATGGGTGTTGCCGATGATATCTGATGACACGATAGGTTCATGTGTCACTTCAAGGATACCGGTATATTCTGTTTTCTTTGCCGCCTCTTCAAAGGCTTTATTCACCTGCTCTACGGTCACCTCCTGATCAAGTACAAACGTAAAATCTGATAGCGAACCAACGATAGTCGGAACCCGCACTGCCATGCCGTCGAACTTACCTTTGAGGTCGGGAATCGTTTCCGTGGTGGAAATAGCGGCGCCGGTGGTTGTCGGCACGATATTATGCGCGGCTGCACGTGCGCGTCGCAAATCTTTATGCGGCCCGTCAACAAGATTTTGATCTGCAGTATAAGAATGAATAGTTGTCATGAGCGCCTTTTGCACCTTAAAAGACTGGTGCATGACTTTTGCCGCCGGAGCGATACAGTTCGTGGTACAAGAAGCGTTGGAAATAACGTCGCCTGCTTTCAAGGCATCCGAAAGTGTATCATGATTTACCCCCAACACAACGGTCGCAACATCCCCGCCCTTTGCTGGTGCAGACAAAACAACCTTTTTTGCTCCCGCTTGAATGTGCATACCAGCCGTTTCTTTTGTCCTGAAGCGTCCCGTACATTCAAGCACTACGTCTATCTTATACTCTTTCCATGGCAACGTACTGGGGTCTTTAATGGCTAGCACGGGATATTCGTTTCCGTCGACAACAATACCTTTTTCTGTGTGTGATACTTCGTGAGCATAAGTGCCATACACGCTGTCATGACGTAAAAGATGCGCCAGAGTTTCGGTGTCGGTTAAATCATTTATTGCAACAATTTCGATGTCAGATCGTTCATGGGCAATTTTAAATGCCGCCCGACCGATGCGACCGAATCCATTGATAGCTATACGTGATGCCATACGTTTATATGTCTTAGCCCGCGGTACCTGCGCTACCTAAGATTTCGAGCTTCTCTGAAACAAGTTTTTGCAAGCTTTCAATGGAGGGGCGCATGTAATCCCGCGGATCGAATAAATCTTTATTATTTGAAAGAGTGCTACGGAGTTTCTCGGTGAAATTGATTTTCAGCTCTGTATTGAAATTTACAATGCCAATGCCGTTTTTAATCGCCTCTTTAAGTTGTGCTGGCCCTAAACCGGAAGCGCCATGCAGTACCAGTGGGGTTTCGGGGATTGCCTTCGCAATCTGTTGAAGACGTTCGATATTCAAACCGGGATTTCCTTTCTTTATTTTAACAATCCCATGGACATTGCCGATAGCTACCGCAAGCGTATCAACTTCTGTCTGTTCAACAAAGTGTTTTGCCTCTTTCGGATCAGTCATTCCCTTCTCGCGTTCTGACTGCGACGCTTCTTCTAGACCTTTCACCACGCCGAGCTCACCCTGTGCTGCAACATCTTTACGGTGAGCGTAATCAACGGCCTGCTTAGTAAGAATAATGTTCTCATTCACCGGCAGCTCCGATGCATCTATCATGATTGACGAAAATCCAGCCTGTATACATGCGGCAACCGTACGGAACGACTTTCCATGGTCGAGATGTAATGCAACCGGAATATTCTTCGCCTCTTCCCGCGCTACTATTTCTGCCATTGTCGTCATGATTTTTAATCCTCCATATTTTATTGTGCTTTCGGAAATCTGAATCACTATTGGTGATCTGGCGATTGCCGCACCCCTGATAACCGCTAGCGTGGTTTCTAGGTTATGCACGTTAAAAGCGCCCAGGGCGTATTCACCCCTCTTCGCTTCCTGCAATAATTGAGTCATATCGACAAGCATATATCTAGTTTACTTGTTTGCGAGCGCCAAGACAAGTGCGCGAAAATCGTCAAAGTTCTGGCTCGCGCCACCGACGATAACCCCGCGGATAACCCGTCTGTCTACAAATGTAGAAATGGTATGTGAATCCACGCTCCCCCCGTAGAGAAGAATGGCATTTTTTGCAACCGGTTCTGGGAACATATTAACCATTTGCTGGTGCACCACCATCGCCATCATCCGCGCCTGGTCGGGATGAATGGCCTGACCCGTGCCAATTGCCCAGATCGGCTCATAGGCAACCATGAGTTGCTGATTTTCTGTCATTTGAATCTTGCTCAGTCCTTTTTGAAGTTGCTTTTCGACAATAATCTCGGCTTGACCCGATTGCCGCTCTTCATAGGTTTCACCCACACACAACACCGGAATTAATCCAAATTCAAATACCAATCTTATCTTTTTTGCCACCTGTTCGTCCGTTTCGCCATATTTTTGCCGGCGTTCTGAATGTCCTACAATTACATATCGACAACCAAGCTGCTGAACGGCAGCAATTGATGTCTCTCCGGTAAAAGCGCCCGTCACCTCGGTACAAATATTCTGTGCAGCAAATGATACCGGCACGGGATCACCAAACTCAGCCACCACTCCATGAATAGCTATTGCTGAAGGGCTTAGAATGAGATGTGCATGCTTGGTGAGCTCAGGTGCATCATTAGCAATTTCTCGCGCCAGAGCAATGCTCTGATTGTAATCAAGTCCGAGTTTCCAATTTGCAACTATGATTGGTCGTTCGCTCATAATAATGTAGTAATTCCTTCTGTTAGTATAAACACTATCGCAGCTGCGATCAACACGCCTAAAGATATTGCAAACAGGGACCGTTTAAAGGAAATACCGGTGATGTAGGCTGCGAGTGCACCGGTCCACGCCCCGGTAACGGGCAACGGAATAGCAACAAAGAGCATTAATGCAACAAAAGAACCATATTTTGAACTATTTGAGGCGAACCTCCGCTCTGTCCGGTGAGCAAACCAAGTAAAAAACCGATGACCGACTTTTAAATGACGCTCCAGAAATAGCGCGAATGGCTTCAAAAGATACAACAAAATGACAACGGGCAACAAGTTTCCGATGATTGACCACAATACTGCAGACCAAATGGATAAATGAAAAACGGTTAGCGCAACCGGAAGCGCTGCGCGTAATTCAGCGATCGGCAACATGGCAATGAGCACTGTTGCGAGTTCAGGAGGAAGCGAAGAGAAAAGCTGCGCGTAATCAATATGAAACATACAGTTATTTATATGAATTATTTGCCCACCGGATGATGCGACTGCTCTCGGTAAAACGCTGGTCAGATGAATCCGCGCCGAGCATAACCAAAAGCAGCTCTCTTCCCGAGGTGTGGCGGGTTAATACGACGAAAGTGTACTGTGCCTCATCTAGATAACCGGTTTTTCCGCCCAAGACTTCCTGGGGCGCAGAATCTAAAAGACGATCAGTGGTGCGAAGATGAAACTGATCACCAGTCGAAACGCTTTGGATGTCTGCCGCTGTCTTGGTTGTCGTGCTGCGGATGTCTGCATAGTTAAATGCCTGCATGGCAAGATGTGCATACTCATCGGCGGTTGAAACATTTGCTGGACCCAAGCCGCTTGGATCCTGGATTGTTGTGTATTGATACCCCTCACGGGCGAGATATTGCCTGATGCCGCTTTGAAACTCCGTCGGACTAAGTCCCTGGCTTTCGACGAGAGCAAATGCCGCATTGTTTGCCGAAGCAATGAGTGTGGCCTGAAGTAAATCAGCTGCGGAAAAACGTTCAGCTTTTTGAACATCAATTTTACTGATCGGTGCCATCGGAGAAACTGGGATATGATACGCATCAATGTTTTGTCTTATTGTTCGGGGCGTAACGTCTGCCGCCTGATCTTTATGAAATCCACGATTAAAAAGATACAGCACACTAACAAGCTTTGAAAGACTCGCGAGCGCGTGGGGCGTATCCGGATTTTTAGCGAGCAAAACATCCCCGGTTTTTACATCAATAAGTTCTGCGGCATCTACCGATAGCTGCTCAGTGTCAAAATCGGCATATGTTTGCGATTTAGATAAATGGCGGAATTGAATCGGGGAGTCGGATGCTATAAGCCGTGAAACCTGATCCCCTTCAACCTGACCTTCGGTCACAATAAATGATTCCGGGGTCTGAGAAAAATATACCACGCACAACACAAAAATCGCCGTGGTGCCCAGAGCAAACAGGACACCAAAACCTAATAAAAATCTATTCGCTGTCTTCATCGTCATCATCTTCTTCGTCATATTCTTCTTCATCATCATTCTCTTTCTCTTCTGTCTCGGGTGTCCCCGATTTTTCAGTTTTTAACGAAGCTTCTTTGGTTTCGTTCATGTCGCGTTCAAGTAATTCGCGTAAACGGGTATCATTGTGAAGTTTTTCATAATCAGGCAGCTCCTCCGCTTTTGATACCCCTAAAAACTCAAGGAATTCCAAGGTGACCTGATAAACGGTTAATTTTAGTGCGCGATCAAAATGCGCCTCAATAAGTCCGCGAATGAGCAAATTACGCAAAATAAGCGAGCAGTTGACTCCCCGTATCTGTTCGAGATCCGTTTTTATAATCGGCCCCCGGTACGCGATAATGGTGAGAGTTTCGAGAGACGGTTTGGTTAGTTCGCCGGTTTGCTCAGATTTTATGAAGGTTTCTACCAAATTGCTGTGCACGGGCGCAGTGGCCATTTGATAACTCTGATCGACGCGCATAATGTAGATCCCCCGCTCCCCGCCTTTGTATGAAGCGAGCAGTTCTTCAGCGGCTTCGGTGATCTCTTTCGACTTTACACCGAGCATATCTGCAAGTTTTTTCACGGACAGTGGTTTGCCGGCGATAAAAAGGAGCGCCTCTATCTGTTGTTGGAGTTTCGTCATACGTGCATTAATTATGATGTTGATGAGGTTGATTCGACGGTAATGTCTTCAAAAATGCTGTCCTGTTTTACGACAATCGTGCGCTGCTTTACCAGCTCAAGCAGAGCAAGAAATGTAACTATGACATCCATTTTTGATGTGGATTCTTTCATGAGGCTAGAAAATTGCATGGAAATATTTTTCGTAATGCGTTCACGGAGGCCTAAAATTTTTTCCTGCAATGAAACAGTCCGCCGCATCACTTCACGCGGCATATTGACAATCGGCTCGATCTCTTTAAGTATATGCCGGAATAATTCCAGTAGTGCGCTTTGTGATAACGTTTTTGGAGGGTTAAATACCGGCGCGATCGTTACCGCAGGCTTTGTACGTGAAAAAGAAAAGTGATGAGCGGCAATAATCTCGGTAATAACCTTCGACGCCTCATAGTATTCCTTGTACATCCGCAGCTGCATTGCGAGGTCGGACTCATCCTCCTCTTCTCTAGTCAGCTCCGGAAGCAGCACCCGCGATTTTATTAGCAGTAGCTTAGAAGCCACAACCAGAAAATCTGCCAATTCCTCTGGGTTACGCTCAGCGAGCGCTTGCATCGCACGCAAATACTGTTCAGTTACTTGACTGAGCGAGATGTCGATGATGGAAAGTTTTTCACTTTCTATGAGTTCTAATAGTAACTCAAGCGGGCCTTCAAATTGTTCGATCTGTATCTTTTGCATGATGTCTGTATTATCTGCGACGGACAATGCGCTTCTTGCTTGCTTGCTTTTTTACTTTTTTTGCACTGCGTTTCGGTGCAGGACGCTTTGTTTTCTTTTTTCTCTTCACCTGTTTCTTCGGTGCCGCAGTCATCTTCATTGGAACTTTCTTTGCAACCTGCGCAACTCGCGGATCTGCAACACGCATATACTCTTTCATCTTGAGCCTCACGCTTTCGGTGAAGCTACCAGCACTGAAGAGCGCATATTTCGCCTTCAATAATGATTTATCTGCAACAACACCCACCTTGTGCAATGCCCCAAAAGGAAGCATAGCGCCGGGATGCGTTTTGAATTTATTTTTCATGTCGCGTTCTGAGGCCAAAGAAACCTTTTTTGCCCTGAGTACTTTTTTTAATTTCTGAATATCCAATCGATAATTTGCCGGCATCACCACGAGGTAAAACTCTTTGTCCGCCTTGACGAGAAGTGTTTTTGTAATGTTTTCAAACTTCTCACGAAGCGTCTGTGCAAGGTCGTACACCGTATATACGGTTCTGTGCGCGACTACTTCCAGGTTAAGTCCGTGGGTGGCAAAAAATGATTCAACTTTTTTTGGAATTGGCATAAATGTATTATTCGGAATCTTGGTGTAACTCGATATTGAGTTTAATTCCACCAAGATGTTCGGCAATAAAATTATAGAGAAACCCTGTAACAATCCCTCCGACATATCCAACAATAGCGCCAACGAGCGTGAAAACAACTAACCCAAAAAGCGATCCCGCTCCAACCCCAATATCAAAGAGGTTGTTAAACGACCGAATTCCTCCAAACCCCACAACAACAAATGTCACGAGTAAACTCCCAGCAAAATAAACCCCTGCCGTGATTAACCCAGTCATACGGGCAAGTGAGAAAGGCTCAATGCGTTTAATTTCGTACATATGTTTATTCGTGAGGTTGTTCAATCAAATGCTTCTCTTGCCACTTTCGTTGAGCGTAAATTGCTAAAAACGTCAGTACTGTAGCAAGAATAATGAGCACAATATAAATCCCTAATTTCTCATATTTATCAATGAAGAAATACAATGCCTCACCAATGAGATGAATGGTCATCCACAAAGAAAAAATGAAGTACGGCCATGCGATAATCTTTTTATGATCATCTTTGTGATGATAGTACATCCAGAAATAAAGTAAAAATCCACCTAACAACAATGGAATAACAAATGCTGTGTGAACCAAGAGACGATATATCTCATAATCACCCTTATCATACACCGTCGTGTGCGTACTGGTGTTTGGATAGTATTCGTCGTAGTAAATTGTTTGATGTTTGTAATTATTTGCCGGATTAAACCAGGTATTGAGATCAATAAAAAATCGTTCCCCGAGAATAATTAAGACAATAGTCAGCAATGCGACTATAAATATGGCAATTCCTGAAACGCGTTTTGCCTTTTTCTTCTGTGGGGCTGGCATGAACGGAGTCGGAGGCGCTTTTGGTAAAATATTTTCTTCCATATATATCTTCTCATTAATAAGGTTTCTGGGGCTTACGGTTTATGACGAGTAAACCGGCACCAAAGATAAGAGTGAAGAGAAATGAAACAGCTAATGTTAAATAAAATGCAAGTAGCGACGATGGATCGCGTGAACCGATCGGAGAACCAATCGTGCTTGAGGTCCCTGCGTCCTTGAAAAAGACGTCATCTGCCATACTCGAGGGAGCCATCGATGCATAGAGGACTGTTAAGGTGTATTTCTTCTTACTCGGATTTAACAACGGATCACCAATTTCATCCATCGCAAGATTTTCAATGCCTTTGTCTGTAATTGTGTTAGCAAACCGTGTCGTAAACCCTGATGCGTTTAAACGTTTGTCAGCGATCACATATAAGGTAATTGGCACTCGACTTATGCGTGATACGGTCGAAACAGTCTTCTTTGTTGATGGTTTTATGAGAGTAACCGATCCTCCTGTTACAGACTCCAGTAATGAATTATTAAAGTGAAATAATGCCATTGTGTCTGCTTCCTGGGCTGGAGCTACTGCCTTCGCGCTATTTTCATACGTCGACTGTATAGCCGCTGCGCTATGCGGCGTTGAGGAAATTCGCAGTTCATCAAGATGCCCCCGAAGGAACGAACCATTTTTACGCTGCCCAATATACATCATGCCGCCCGCTGCAGAACGAACATTCCAGGTTGTTGTCGTTGAATAGCTTGGTTCAGATGGATACGAGACACCATTGACGTAAAAGATCGGCTGTTGGTCGACTGACCACGTAACCGCAACGTGATACCACTCACCTGCTGTCCATTGAAACTTTTGATTCGACGCTGTTCGCCAACTCTGAAAACTTCCAGTTGAAGGATATGCTATGAACTGCAGCGAGTCAGTCGAAGAATCTTTCCCTCGGCGGAACTCAAACAAATCTCTTCCTGACGAATCAGTGACAGTCAAAAATTCCCAGTATCCTGTACTTTTCTGCCAGGTTGCGTCTGGAGAAACCCACAACTCAATAGTACCTGCCTTATTTGGAAATAGTTTTGTCGAATCTATCGACGCAACGTCATGAGTATCAATTTTTAAAGAATTCCCAAATTGCCCAGTACTGTACGTTGGGGTGACCGATGGAGATGGATATGTCGGTGTGGTTGTGGTAGTAGTGGGTGATGTGACTGAAGAAATCTTTAATGGATATACTACATGTGGAGCTTCAAATACCAATTTTACAGGCGTTGCTTGTCCGGTACGAAATGACTGTTGGATGGAATCCCATGAAATATTTTCGGGATTAATACGCATGGCAACGAAATACCAATCATTATCAATATAACTATTTAATACGTATGAAGCAGACGAGGGATATGTGTAGTCATTGTCACTAAACCACTTCACAAGATCAGCAGAATTTTGTGCCTGTAGTGTCGTGACCTCATAATAATCTACATTCTTTACATCAATAACTGAAACTGAGGTTGTCGCCTCATCGGTCGCCCCAAGGCCAAATGTATTTTTTCTATACGTAGGCGCAACGCTTGTTGCTGTCTGCAAATTAGAAAATAATTCTTTTGAACCGCGGCTTATTTCTGGTTTATTTGGCACAGGGACAATCCATCCAAAATCTTTAGCATCGCCCTGAAAAGAAGTTGAAAGCACTAAGGTTTCAATTCCATCTTCATACATAACAACAGCTTGCTGCCCCGATTCTTCTATCCACTGCTCTGCTGGCGGGACCATCATGCCATCGGCACGAACTGAGAATGGTGCGAGAAGCATCAACGCAACTAATATGCCTACTACTTTTTTCATACGTGTCTTATTACTTTTCTTCTTTGTAAAGGGAAGGGTTTGTTGTGAGCCAAAAGTCTTTTTCGCTGCACGCCGGCCTGTGCCGGTTAAAAGTACTTCGTCGAGGAACCATTTTTCTTTTGTTTTCCGTCCCTTGCCCACGACGTATCCTTGGTCAATCAACCGTTCAAGGGATCGTATAATGCTTGTTTGTTGATCTGGTGCCTTCGGCGGATTTGAAATGCGTTTATAGTATGCTCGGAACCGATGTGGTGTTGCGCGTTTCAATGCATAGAGTTCCTGAACGATATATTTTTGCAAGCGGGACAGCATACGTTTTATATTTTCTTTTTCGAAATGGCAATATGTACGTCTTCAAGCTGCTGTGTCGGCAACTCAGTTGGTGCTCCCATTAATGGGTCACGTGCGTCGCCAGTTTTCGGAAATGCTATCACTTCTCGGATATTATCTTCTTGAGCAAAAATGGCGACTATTCGGTCTGCACCAAACGCAATACCACCATGCGGGGGTACGCCATACGTAAATGCACGAAGCATGTGGCCAAAACGAGTCTCCGCTTCTTCTTTTGGAATTTTCAAAATATCAAAAATTTTCTTCTGCAACTCTTGATCATAAATGCGGATGCTACCACTTGCAATCTCAAATCCATTCAACGCGACATCATATAATTGCCCACGAGCTTTTTCCGGTTCTGTATCGAGAAGGGATACATCGTCTGGATGAGGTGCGGTAAATAAATGATGCATTGAAACGAGTTTTTTGTCCTCTTTAGAATACTCAAACAAAGGAAAATCAGTTATAAACGCAAATCCCAGCTCATCCCCGTCATCTTTATTTTTTCTAATATCCGGCTTATCTGTGCCGTAGGTTTTTAGAGCCTCTGCATGTGGGATGCGTGGAAACGGCACTTGCGTAATGTGTTTCTCTGGCGCGACCTTCTTCACAAGATCGATAAGCATCTTCTCTGAAAGTGTTAATACATCTTCTGTGTCCACAAAGCTCATCTCAATATCAAGCTGAGTAAATTCTGGTTGTCGATCCCCGCGTTGATCTTCGTCTCGGAAACAACGCGCAATTTGGAAGTATCGCTCAAATCCGGACACCATCAAAAGCTGCTTAAACTGCTGAGGACTCTGAGGTAGAACATAAAATTTCCCTGGAAAATTTCTTGCGGGCACAATATATTCTCGCGCGCCCTCGGGAGTCCCTTTTGTCAAATAAGGAGTCTCAATTTCTGTAAAGTCTTGTGTGTGCAAAAATGTACGCAAAGTGGAAAACAACGTGTCTCGTAAACGAATATTCTTCGTCATACGAGGTGAACGCAAATCCAAATAACGGTACGTCAAACGAAGATCGTCATCGACCCTGCGTGTGCCTTTTCCTACTTCAAACGGAGGCGTCTGCGATTCGCTGTACACGCTGTGTGACTGGTATTCAAGCTCATACTTCCCCAATTCGCCGTCTGCTTCTTTGACTTGAGCGGTGGGACGTTCATTTACCTTCGCGTTTAACGAAACCACGAATTCCGGCTTTAGCTCCTTAACGGATTCAACAAAAGATTTATCAACAAATACCTGTACAGTCCCTGTAAAATCGCGAACCTCCAGGAATATCATCTTTCCGAGTTTTCTTACGACAGAAATCCACCCCCGAATCTCGACGCCCTCTCCGACATGCGACGGAATGTCGCGAATGAGTGTACGTGCCATTAGTTAATAAAGGTTAACGATTGGATAAGAGATTCGATCTCATCATATCTGCGAAGTGCCCGGTCTGAAAGCGTGCCATTTTTAAGCTTGCCCAACAGATCATTGCCGTCTTTGATTGCAGTTTCCTCTGCCGTATCATTTTGATCAATCTTCTCTATGCTTCTGCCGATCATTACTGTCGCATAATTAGTCAGTTGTTGGGATGGAATTAAATAGGCAACATCAAGGTAATAGCTATATAACCCGCGGAAATAAAACATTTTCACTGCTTTTTTCCCATCGATGGTTACTACACTTACCTCGTATGGCTGAAAACCGACTGCCTTTATTTGTGACGTGATTGTTTCTACAGATGCGGTTGGATCTACGGTGCCCGAAAACCAAAGAGGGGTGCCGTCCCACTGTCTGGGCAGATAATTTGCTGTCGCTCCGGTAACAAAAGCGTAACCCGGGATGTCGAATCGGTTAATGTTTTGAAATTCGGTAAGGGTCATGCTTCCGGTGGTGCCCAACAGATTATGTAGCTCCGGAGTTACAGCTTCGCCCCAAGTATCTGGATAATTAAATGCGATATTTAAATCACCGCTCACAAAGCGTCCTGTATTCGTGGAACTGTTGGTGTTCGCGTTTGTTGGTTGGTTCGTGTTCGTTGAACTGTTAGTGTTTGTTGGTTGGTTCGTATTTGACGAGCTATTGGTTGAAGTATTTGTTGATGTGTTTGTGTTATCGGTACCAAAAACGTTAACGCTTACTGTGTGTGTCACGGTTGAACTTCCTTGAGTAGCAGTAACCGTTATTTCGGCGTTATTATTCACGCTTTTTCCAGAAAGATGCAGCGTGAAATTGTCACCCGGGTTAACCGTTGCGGGATCAATGCTTGCGCTCACGTCATCCGGAGAGGTGACGCCCAAGGAAATCTTTATGGAGGTATCAGAAGCTGTTACGATTCCGGCCATATCCTTGGTAGCGCCGACTTCTACCGCAGATCGGTCATCCATGGTAATCGCCAGAGGCAATGAATTGGTTGTGCCTTGATAGACAAAATAAATCGCAACACCTACCGCAATGATCGCGATTATGATGACCAATATACCAATTGTCGCACTCATGCCTTTGTGTAGATGCATAAAATTATGGTCGTAAGCGGTTAAGGAGTCGTGGGAAAGGAATTGCTTCCCGAACGTGGGGCAAGCCGCAGAAAAATGCGACAAGCCGTTCGAGCCCCAGGCCAAACCCTGAATGCGGGACAGATCCATAGCGACGAAGATCTAAGTACCATGCGAAATCCTTTTGTGATAATTTATGTTCTTTCAGTTTTTTTTCTAAAAGTTCAAGTTCATCGATACGCTGGCTTCCGCCCGAGACTTCACCATACCCCTCTGGAAGCAATAAATCACTGCACAACGCATAGGTATCATCTTTTGGATCAGGTTTCATGTAAAATGCCTTGATAGCGAGCGGGTAATGCGTGACAAATACCGGCACGTCGTACTTCTGCATGAGAATGGTTTCGTCATCATTGCCGAAATCCTCGCCGTCTTGTATGTCCGATCCGAGCTTTTTCAGTTCTTTAAGCGCCTCTGAATAAGTTATGCGTGCATAAGGCTTCGTTAGCTGCTCGATCTTTTTTGGATCACGCTCCAGAATCTTCAGTTCTGAGGCACATGTCCTAACGATGTGCTTCGCGACGTATTGAAAGAGTTTTTCTTGAATATCCATACTTTGGACATAGTCGCAAAACGGCATTTCCGCATCCAGCATCCAAAATTCTGTCAGATGCCTGCGTGTTTTCGACTTTTCGGCCCTGAATACCGGTCCGAAATCGTATACCCGGCCCAGGGACATAGCGAGTGCCTCCAAATAGAGCTGCCCAGACTGGGAAAGGTACGCGGGCTCCCCGAAATAATCAGTCTCAAAAAGAGTTGTTGTGCCTTCGCAGGATGTGGGCGTCAAAATTGGGGTATCAGTAAGCCGAAAATGATTTTCTTTGAAAAAGGACCGTAAAGCCCAGATTGTTTCGTCTCGCACCGTCAAAATCGCCCGTTCCCTGGGACTTCGAATCCATAAATGCCGCATATCCAGCAAGAAATCTGGTCCGTGATGCTTTTTGCCGATCGGATAATTGTCCGCAATAGAGACGATCTCAAGGTTTGCCACATGGATTTCGTATCCGGATGGCGCGCGAGGTTCGGCCTTTACGACTCCCTCCATATGCACAGAAGACTCAGTTGTCAGCTTTTTTATTAATTTGGCCACTTCTGGAGCAACCTCCCCCTCATCAACAATGCCCTGGATCTCTCCAGAGCCGTCTCTGAGATGCAGAAAATGGATTTTCCCCGATGAACGTATGCGAAAGATCCAGCCGGAAAGCCTTACCTGAGCATCAACATGGGAACCAACTTCTCGAATATCAATATCTTGCATAGTGTGTTTACTATACTGAATTTCTTGCCTTTTTGCAACAATTTTTATATAACGTATCCGGACTTTTGTTTCCGATATTTCCACTTCAGAGTTTCAAAAGTCAAAGTCCCAATAAATGAATAGCAAATCGCCACCAGCCAATCGATAGCGAGCGGGAAAGTGGTCTGTAGCACGGTCTGAAAGAACGGGACATACACCGCGATGAGCTGGATAAGAAATGCAACGACGATCGCCCCCAAAAGCCAAGGGTTCGAAGCAAAATTTTGATGGAAAAAAGAATGTCGCAAAATCCTGACACTAAATACATAGATGAGGGAATCAATCGAGACCGCAAGAAAGGTGACAGTACGCGCACGTGTCAGGTCTCCGGTAATTTTCCAATAGAGATAAAAAAGAATGAGCGCCCCGAGTGCAGTAAACAGGCTGATAAGGAAAATACTTGTACGCATGCGTTTTGTAAATATCGGCTCACCGCGGGGGATTGGATCATCTTTCATGACATCCGCTTCGCTTTTTTCCATCGTCATTGCGAGAGCTGGCAGTCCATCCGACACCAAGTTAACCCAAAGAATCTGTGATGCAAGAAGAGGAATTGGCAAACCGAAAAACATTGATAGCGAGATGAGTATCATTTCAGTAAAACTGTCTGACATAAGATACAGAATTGCCTTTTTAATGTTCGTAAAAATAACTCTTCCTTCGGCAATCGCGTGGACAATAACAGAAAAATTATTTTTCAATAACACCATATCTGCGGTTTCCTTTGCCACATCAGTTCCTGATCCCAACGCAATACCGATATCCGCTGCTTTTAGGGCCGGTGCGTCATTCACTCCATCACCGGTCATCGCAACTACTTTACCCTTTCGCTGCCACGCATCAATAATTCGCAATTTATCTTTCGGACTCACTCGGGCATATACAGAAAAATCTGCAATATGAGCATCAAGTTCTTCTTGGGATAATTTTTCTAGCGCTGCACCATCAATAATATTTTTTTTCTCAGCTGGCAGCCCAACTTCACGGGCGATAGCCTGGGCAGTCAAACGATGATCACCGGTAAGCATGACGGTTCGAATACCCGCACCAATGGTTTCTTCAACAGTAATTTTCACATCTTCGCGGAGAGGATCTTGCAGACAGAAAAATCCATAAAAAATAAGCTCCGGAAGATTGTCGACAGTCTCTGGAAGCGCGTCATTTTGTTTTGATTCCCAATAGCCCAGCCCCAATATGCGCAAACCTTCGGAGGAAAGTTTTTGATACTGATGCTGCAATGAACGCTTTTCATCGTCTTTAAGGTTGTACACTTTACCGTTGCGTTCGATGCGCGTTGCATGATGCAGCAAAACTTCAGGTGCACCCTTAAAAATCATAAACGGTTCGCCGCTTTTTTGCTCATGGGCGGTTACCATATATTTGCGGTCCGAGTTAAATGGTACCACCCCTGTACGAGGAAACTTTTTCTCTTCTTGTTCACGGAAAAGTCCGAACTTTGCCGCAGCACCGACAAGTGCCCGCTCCGTCGGATCCCCAAAAATACGCCACTGGTGAAGGGCGTCGTCCGGATTTTCTACATAAGCATCTGAAGCCAATAACGCAAGGCGCAATGCATGAAAAATGCTTTCTGGATGCTTTATGTCTGTATCCTTTACATTGACTTTCGCATCATAATCGCCGGTCAGAATGCGCACAACCTGCATTTCTCCTAAAGTAAGTGTACCGGTTTTATCCGTGCAAATGACACTTGCGGATCCGAGCGTCTCGGCTGCGGCAAGCTTACGTACGAGCGCGTTCTGTTCCAGAATTCGCTGCATACCAAGTGCCAAAATAACTGTCATGACAACCACTAGACCTTCTGGAATGGCGGCGACCGCTAACGCCACCGTTGTCGTAAACATCGTGACAAAGTTATACCCGATAACCACTCCAATAATAAACAACACGAAACTAACACCCAAAATCATTCCGGCTATACTTCCTGAAAAGCGACGGAGTTTTGCCTGTAAAGGTGTTTCTTCACGATTAGTTTGGGCAAGTAATGTAGAAATGTGCCCGATCTCTGTTTCTGTCCCGGTTGCTACCACCACGGCACGCGCCGTTCCGTCAACCACAATTGTCCCAAAAAAAGCCATGTTCCGTTTTTCGGTAATCACCACCGCTGATTCGAGCTTTTCATCTGTCTTTTCTACTGGAATTGATTCACCTGTCAACGCGGATTCATTTATAGTCAGCTCATTCTCTTCTAAAATACGGACATCTGCCGGTACTTTTGAGCCCGGCTGAAGTTTAACAATATCGCCTGGAACCAACTCACTCGGATCTATGGCTTGCTCGTGCCCATCCCGCATCACGCGTGCCGTAAAGGTAACTATTTTTTGAAGTGTTTGCAGCGCATGCTCAGCACGGAATTCCTGAATAAAGCCGACAACAATATTCACAATAACTGCCGCAACGATTACCCATCCATCAATATGATGACCGAGTAAAAAACTTATCGCAGCGGCGATGAGCAAAATATAAATAAGTGCACTTTTAAACTGACTAAAAAAAATACCGACCGCTGAAATACCTTTGCCTTCGGCTAGCATATTACGCCCGTAGCGCGCTTGACGCTCTTCGACCTCCTTTGACGTTAACCCCTTATGCGAATCAGTACGCAGGGTGTCAATGCTTTTGTGGCTGGAAATTGTCGCCCAATGCACCTCCTTCATACTGCCCTATTGTACCATGAAGCCCAACCCGGCCAAAAAGCAGTGAAACTAGCTGCTGCTTTTTTACTAAAAGCCCATGGACAAAATTCCAAATACATAGGGTGCACGGATCCGTTGGGCGAGCACACATTTATTTAGCTAAACAAGGCTTGGTATGAAGGGTGTAGTTTTAAGCTCCACTTAAAATGGAACGCGAAACGAGTTGCGCCGTAGAGGAATCGAACCTCTAACCTTGGGCTTAAAAGGCCCCTGCTCTACCTAGTTGAGCTAACGGCGCATAATCTATGTTATACTATTGTATATGTCATTATCAGGCGGGGCAACATTTGTCCTTATTTTACTCATAGTCGCAGGCGGCGCAATCTACTTCATGACCAAGAAGAAATTCTAGGTAGTTGAATTTTTCGCTGCCAACGCCCGATCAAGGAGTTGCAAAAACACTTTTCTTGTCACTTCTACGTCACTTTGCGCTCGGTGCGCTTGCGGGTTTGTAATACCGAAGTGCTGCGCAACCCGCTCAAGGCTATATGACGGAATGATGAGTAGCTTGCGCGAAATCTCACACGTATCTAATGACTGATTGCGCGGTTCACCCGCGCCTATTTTTTTGCATGCCGCAGATAAAAAACCAAGATCAAATGATACATTGTGTCCGACGAGCACAGAGCCATTGATAAACTGCAAAAACTCCCTCACCACATCAGCAAGAGCGCGTCCCTCTTTCTGCACCATATCTTCAGTGATGCCATGAATCTTTATAGATTCTTCGGGAATTGGCCTTTCTGGTTTCACCAACGCATGAAACGTCGCAACTACTTTTCGATTCTCAAGTTTTTCTGCCCCAATTTCAAGGATCTCGTGTCCCTCTTCGGGTTTAAGCCCTGTTGTTTCAAGGTCAAAAATAACAAAAGTCTTTTGCGATGCCTGATTACCCGATGATTGCATGGTCTAGAGTGTACAAAATATGCTTAAAATGTGCAAGTAACAACCGGGTTCCTTATCTTGACAGCGTGCCCTTTTTTGATATAGGAAAGTGCTTTTCACATCGGATAAAAAGCAAAGGGTTTTTTACAACACGTAATTTGGCAGGATGCTGAATAACGTGACAACCAAACCTCAAGGAGGATTTTCATGCAAAATGTAGGGAAACACCTCACGGGCGTCTGTCTGGCAATCGCGCTTATTATGCTGCTCATGCCCCGGGGCGCGACGCTTCTGGCAAGCCCCTGATCTCAAAACACCCGCTAGGATGACCGCATATCGGCCTCTAGCAGAAACCGACACTTATGTTACCAGGCGAAAATCGGCGGCCTTCTCGACCTGAGCGGCTAGAACGCCGTAAACAATTCTTCCCCAAAAAGCCCCTGCGCCAAGCAGAAGCTTTTTTCTGTGTAAGCCATGATGGGGAAAAGCTGTGTGCGGATTGTGGCTTGATTTAGGGTCTCTTCGCTGGTAGGATACATACACTATGGCGAAAACATCCCCATCTGTGAAGGAGAAAATCCCTCCGCAAAATATTGAAGCTGAACAGTCGGTCTTAGGCGCTCTATTAATTGATAAAGACGCCATTATTAAAGTGGCGGATATTCTCGAACCTCAAGACTTTTATAAAGAATCTCACGGAGACATTTACCAAGCGATGCTTGATTTATATGAACACCATGAACCAATTGATATTCTCTCGTTGTCAGCTCGGCTTGAAGACCAAAAAAAACTTGAGCTAGTGGGTGGACGCACGTATCTTTCAACGCTCGCTAATATCGTTCCAACAGCTGCCCACATCGAAAGTTACGCGAAAATCGTCAAACACAAATCAACTTTACGAAAACTCCTGCAAGCCGCCTCAACAATCTCAGACCTAGGCTACCACGAAGACGAAGAGGCGGTGGACGTTCTCGACCAAGCAGAACAAGCGCTATTTTCGGTTTCTCAAAAGCACCTTAAGCAAAATTTCGTCCACATAAAAGATATCTTAGTTGATACATTCAACCGATTAGATGAACTGCACCAGAATAAAGGATCCATCAGGGGTATTCCTACGGGTTTTCCTGATTTGGATTATAAACTCGGCGGACTTCAAAAATCAGATTTGGTTATCCTAGCTGCACGTCCGTCAGTTGGAAAAACAACGTTCGCGCTTGATATCGCACGACAAGTCGCCGTCAACGTAAAAATCCCGATTGGCGTCTTCTCACTTGAAATGTCCAAGGAACAGCTCGCCGATCGCCTGCTCTGCGCTGAGGCGAGTGTGAGTCTTTGGAAAATGCGCACAGGTAAACTTGAAGACGACGAAGATTTTTCCCGCATCGGTGAAGCTATGGGAAAACTATCCGACGCTCCCATCTTTATTGAAGACTCCGGGTTTGTAAATGTCATGCAAATCCGCACAAAAGCCAGGCGCCTTAAAATGGAGCATGACCTGGGACTGATCATCGTTGATTACCTGCAGCTCATGGAAGGCCACGCAGGTGAAGAAAACCGGGTACAGGAAATTTCTCAGATTTCCCGTGCACTAAAATCTTTAGCCCGGGAACTTAATATTCCAATTCTCGCTTTGTCGCAGTTGTCTCGAGCAGTCGAAGCCTTATCGCCACCGATTCCAAAACTATCGCACTTGCGTGACTCGGGTTCTATTGAGCAGGACGCCGATATTGTTATGTTTATTTATCGCCCGGCAATATACAAAAGAAAAGAAGAGTTCACCCAGGAAGAACAAAACTTGGCAAAAATCATTATTGCCAAACACCGCAATGGCCCAACTGGAGAAATTTCCCTGTCGTTTGACGAGGAGCGTGTGCGATTCATGAACCGCGCGCGGGAACGGTTTACCGAGCCGCAGCCGTTCTAAGAAACTCTTAGAGGAGAAACCCTTTGAGTGGGTTTCCTTCTTCCAACGTTCGCTCTCGCTCACTGCCTCCACCTTCCAAAGTAGCTCAAGCGCGAAATAAATTCGACGCTCTCGCAAGAAATATACAAAGAGACATTAATTCGATAACAACAGACACCATGTCGATGTTTTCAAAAATGAAAGAGTTGAACGATTTGCGCTCACAAGCAAAAGAGCTAGAAAAAGCGCTATCACAAATCACTGTCACGCAAAGCTCAGCAGATAATGCCGTGCAGCTCACCATGACGGCAAAACTAGAAATCACCGAATTAACGATCGCCCCAGAAACTCCTGCAGAAACAGTAAAAAACACGGTTAATGCCGCCATTACTGCTGCACAGCAAAAAGCCGCCGAGCACATGCGGGCCACAGGTGGATTGAACTTCCCGGGTCTGTCATAATACCTTCATGACTCACTATCCGAAAGCCATACAAGAAGCCATCGCTGAGCTATCCCGGCTTCCTGGAATCGGCACGAAAACTGCTGAACGTTTAGTGTTGTCAATCCTGCGGAAAAAGAAACCAGACCAAGAAGCGCTGACGCATGCGTTAAGCGATCTCGGACGCAATATTAGGATGTGCAAAATATGCGGCTATGTGACAGACAATGACGACGGTATCTGTGCCTACTGCAAGGACGCGTCACGAAACCAAACTACCCTTTGTGTTGTTGCGGACATGCAGACGCTTCAGGTCATCGAAAAAAGTGGGGCGTTCAAGGGGATCTATCACGTGCTGGGTGGGACTATTAATCCGATTGAAGGAATCTCTGCGGACATGCTGAATATCGCCTCCCTGGTTTCCCGAATCAAGTTGGCGAAAGGAAAAATCCGCGAGGTGCTCCTCGCAACTGGCACCGACATTGAAGGCGAACAAACCGCGCTCTACATTGCACAGCAACTCAAAGACAGTGGGGTAAAACTCACCCGTCTTGCCCGTGGCATTCCCCGCGGATCTAACCTAGAATACACAGATGAAATAACACTTGCCGATGCTATCCAGAACCGGCAACAAGTGTAAAAGAAAAAAGGGGTGTTATCTACCCTTTTTTGCTTTGAATATGTATTATCTCTACTTCGGTAAACGGCTGCCGGTGTCCTTGGGTTCGTGTGTAGTGAATCTTGTTCTTGTATTTCACCACTGTCACTTTTTTTGCTCGCCCCTGACGAATAATTTTACCGGTCACTTTCGCCCCCGAAATCGTTGGCTTGCCAAGTGTGCAGGCTTTCCCTGAATCGTCTGAGAGTAACAAGACTTTATCAAAGGTAACAGCATCTTTTGCCTTGCCTTCAATTTTCTCGATTTTCACTTTAGTGCCCTTTTGCACCAGATATTGCTTTCCGCCTGTAGCAATTACTGCAAATGTCATATGAATAAAAAAATAATGCGTCTAAACTGGTTGTGCGTGTCCAAATCCTAGCATTCCCTTGAAGTTTATGTCAATAGCTTAATGTAAAGCTATCCCCGACTGAAATTCCACTCGCATCTCCTGCCGGCACCTCCAAAACGTAGGTAACTGGGCTTGGGGATTCACGTGTTTCGAGCTCATGACCATCCACGGGTGGAGGGACGTCGCGGGAAACGCCGGTTACCAGCCCCTCATCTATCCAGACCATATCAAGTGCAAACCGCATATCTTTCATCCAAAAGGTTGCTTGTTGGGGCTCAGAAAAAACGAAGAGCATCCCATCTGAACCAATAGCATCTCGATGGGAAAGCCCAAGCTCGCGTCGGGCTTCAGTCCGTGCTAATTCTACGCGAAATACTTGTGACCCGATATTGATGTCTGCGTATGCGGGGGTTGATGCTGTCCCGGATGATTTTTGCTTCCAGACTCCCAAAATTACCACGCCGCATAACACAATGCTTAGCGCTAATATAAGCAATGACCGTTTCATACGCGTTCTTTGGGTTTTCGCAAGGCGAAAAGCAGAAGAAAAATTGAGAAAAGAAGAGCGATGAGTAACAAGACAAATTTCACCCACGCTTGGGTAAATAATGCACTGAAACCAAACAAGAAAGAGAGGATGTAAAAAATTGCAAGCACTGCCTGCGGATGCAGCCCTCTATCCTGCAGGCGAAAATGCAAATGGGAACGATCAGCCTGCCAAATCTTTTGGTGATTCCGCAAACGAGTAATGATCACCCATATCACATCTAAAATCGGCAAAGCGAGAATCAAAAGCGCAGTAGCAATTTTTGCACCTGAAATAATCGCTAAGAGTCCCAAGAAAAAACCAATCAAGACACTCCCCCCCTCGCCCAAATAAATCTTAGCGGGATGTTTATTAAACAACCAAAAGCCAAAAAAAGCTCCGGCAATAATAGCTGCCAACAGAGCCGTGCCTGGCTGATTCACGAGGGATGTTAAGCTGAGAATAAATAACAAAATGCTTCCGATCACCCCAACGCCGGTTACCAGCCCGTCAACACCGTCCAATAATTTTGTCGCATACATTAACACCAATAACCACACAAAAGTAAAGAGGTCGCTCCACAGGGTAACATGGTACACGGTCGATCCAACATGAATAACCGGTATTTTCACTGAATCCAAAATAAGCACTCCGCCAAATGGAGATGTGATATAGGGTACGCCGACACCAAAAAAAATAACTACTAAAATCGCTCCTACCGGAAAAAGAATTTGCTGAATTGCTTTCAAGCTTCGTCGGTCATCGATCGAACCACCAACTACAAGCACCAAACCGCCAAGAACAATACCAACAAGCTGACGCACCGATAAAAAACTATCGATGAGCAAGTGGGAAACTAACAGTGACACGAGAATTCCACACAAAACGGATACGTAAATTGCCCATCCACCAAGCAAGGGAATAGGTTCTCGTTGCTGCTTCCGTTCCGGCGCAGACGTTGGATCATCAACAATATGTGTCCGAAAAGCCACTCGTCGAATAAACAACGTGCACAAAATGCTGATACCGGTGGTTACAATAAATATAAAGGGGTAGACCCACATACTATTTCGCTAAAAAATTTTCCAACACCACCTGAGCTGCGAGACTATCTATGTTCACTCGTGAGCCGGGTAATCGCTTTTTTTCTGCCTCCTTTGTCGAAAGGCGCTCATCTTCATACATCACCGGTATACCGGTTGATGAAACAATTTGCTCGCCGAATGCGCGGATACGTCCTGCCATTGCGTTCTCTTTACCATCAAGTGAGATGGGCAAGCCCACCACCACAGATTGGATCTTCTCTTCAGTGATCAATTTACTCACTTCGGTAAGCGCGGAAGCATCATCTGCTACCTCAATATGCTCACGCGGAAAAACCATGCGGCCATCTTGGGACACTGCTACCCCTATGCGGCGCCCTCCCCAGTCAAATGCCATAATCGGAAACCTATGTTTTGGTGAGGATCTCATATCCATTCTTTGTCACGACAATGGTATTTTCAAAATGCGCTGAAAGAGAATTATCTGCGGTCCGCACCGCCCACCCATCTTCTTCGGTAACGACATGGTATGTTCCGGCTGCAATCATTGGTTCAACCGCAATCGTCATGCCCTCGACCAATTGCGCTCCGGTGTGTGGCAAACCAAAATTTGGCACATTAGGCTCCGCATGGAGTTCTTTGCCTACTCCGTGGCCTACTAATGACCGAATGACCGAAAAGCCCTGGAACTCCACATACGTCTGCACTGCATTGCCGATATCACCGACATAGGCGCCTGATCGCACTTTTTTCATGCCCTCATAAAAAGATTGCTCAACGACGGACAATAATTTTTTTGACTGTTTGTCTTTGCACGAATCAATGCATGTCGTACGTGCCGCATCAGTATATAACCCCTTATAGAGGACACCAAAATCAAACCCGACAAGCTCACCGGCGCGCAATGGCTCATCCGTCGGGATGCCGTGTACAACTTGGCTCCCACGTGAGACGCACACGGAAGCAGGAAATCCACTAAAACCTAAAAAGGCTGGTTTTGCTCCATGGGATTCAACGTACTCCCGCGCTTTCTTATCCAGAGCGGTGGGCAAAACCCCTTCGCGTGCTTCGCTTACGAGCATATCTAAAACCTCGGCAAGGAGTTTTCCGCCTTGCCGCATCAGATCAATATCTTTGGATGCAAGAACCATACTTACAAAAGGTTGTGAGCAGACAGCGCCGAAATCATCTTCTTTGTTACTTCTTCTATGGCTGGGGTGCCGTCGATCTCAATATATCTCTTGCGTTTAGTATAGTAATTTTTCAATTGTTCTGCACGTGCAGCATACTCGCTATATCGAAAACGGATCACTTTTTCTTTATCATCACTTCGTCCCTCTTTCTTCGCACGCAGTAATAGCCGCTTTACGGACTCTTCTTCTGAAACATACACATAGAGCAGCACCGGAAGTTCCACCTCATCAGCGTGCTTGTTTGCCCAATGTTCTAAAATATCAGCCTGCCTGAGTGATAGAGGGAACGGATCAAATATCAAACCTGGAACGCTAATATCTTCCTCAGCTTTTTCTAATACCAAATCCCTCACCACGTGGTCTGGCTGAGGGATGCCTTCATCATACCGCTGGGTAATCTCACGTGCCATTTCATCATGATTCGCCTTTTCCCGTTCTGCGCGGATTAAATCACCGGTAACAATATGCACGTAGCCGTACTCTTTCGCGAGTATCTCGGCTTGCGTACCTTTTCCGCTTCCTGGTGCTCCCAACAAAGAGAGAATCTTCGTGCTCATAAGGACTCAGAGATTACTTATAATCCTTCATAGTCGTGCATCACGAGTTGCGCATCAATCTGCTTCACTGTCTCAATAACTACACTTACTATAATGAGCAAGCTGGTGCCACCGATAGTAAACGAGCTGATGCCTGTTGCAGACTGAGTAACAATCGGCAAAACAGCGATTACACCCAAGAAGAGTGCACCTCCTAAAATGATACGGTTAGAAATATACCCGAGATACTGGGCGGTTGGATTCCCCGGTCTAATCCCCGGGATAAACCCGCCTTGTTTTTGTAAATTCTCTGATATCTGCTGTGGGTGGAAAATAACCGCAGTATAAAAATAGGTAAACGCCACAACCAGCACAAAATACATAATTGCATATGAGGTATGATTCTGGAAAAAGTTTGCGACTGCCTGAGCAATGGTGGCAACCAATACGCTCGAGGAATGCTGAAAAAATTGCGCTATAAGAGGTGGAAATAGCACAATAGAAATCGCAAAAATAATCGGGATGACGCCCGCCTGGTTAACGCGCAAGGGTAAATGGGTACTCACCCCCCCATACATGCGGTTTCCGCGGATACGTTTTGCATAATTCACCGGAATGTTACGCTGCCCTTCAGTAACAAATACAACACCTGCAATCGTGACAAGAGCTAACGCCGCGAAACCAATAAAGGTAGTAAGCTGCGTCGAATCTGCAACCGAAAGACTCTGCTGAATGCTCCCGGGAATACGTGCGACGATACCCGCAAAAATTATCAACGAAATACCGTTCCCGACTTTTTTCTCGGTTATGAGTTCGCCGATCCACATCAAAAATATTGTGCCAGCGGTAATCGTTACAATAGCGGTGATAAGATCAAAAATCGGCATATTTTCTATAATACCCGCGCCGGACTGTCGCAGATACACAATCGTACCGTACGCCGATAATATGGCCATGGGAATTGTGAGTAGTCGGGTATATTGGTTGATGCGTTGCTGCCCCTGTTCGCCTTCTTTCTGCATAGCCTCTAAACTCGGGACAATCATCGTCAATAACTGCATAATAATCGATGCAGTAATATACGGCCCCACACCAAGCATAACTATAGAAAAGTTGGAATAGCCGCCGCCTGAAAAGACATTCAAAAGGCTCAAAATCTGGTTTGAATTAAATAGATTCTGCAAATTTTCGATATTGACCCCCGGCACCGGAATATGCGACGCAATACGAAAAAGAACAAGCATTGCGAGCACGAAGAGGAGGCGGTTCCGTACGTCTTTTAGCTTCCAAATTGCTCTGAGCTTTTCAATCATGAGCGTTAAATGATGCGGGTATTACCGCCAGACTTTTCTATTGTTTCTTTCGCGGAAGCAGAAAATGCATGTGCGGAAACCGTCAATTTTTTCTTGAGAGTTCCACTATTAAGAATTTTAACCTGCATACCGCGACGAATCAATCCTTTTGCAATCAGGTGTTTTGGAGTCACATGGTCACCCTCTTTAAACGCCTTATCGAGCTGACCAACGTTTACACTAACAACTTTTGACTGGCGGTTGAATCCGCGAACCTTAGGAATCTGCAGTAAATACTGCTTCAAGCCTCTTCGCTTTAAGCCAGATTTGCCACCACTGCGGGATCGCTGACCTTTGAGTCCGCGTCCAGAATAGGTGCCCAATCCTGAACCGCTCCCGCGGCCAACACGCTTTCGCGAAGTGCGTTTTTGTGATGGTCTCAAATTGTGTAATCCTGTTGCCATACGTGTTTATGCTTTTGCTTGATGAGCTCGGGAAATAATCGGATCCTTGCGGAATTTGGACAATCCCATAATAACCGCTTTCACGTTATTAATCTTATTTGCGCTTCCCATCATTTTGCATACAACGTTCTTGATGCCAGCTAAATCCATAACCGAACGGACTGCTCCGCCAGCAATAACCCCGCTTCCCTGTGGAGCAGGTTTCATATAGAGTAACGCGGATTTATAGGTTACGCGGACATCATGTGGAATTGTATCATTCACGGTCACGACCGTAATCATGTGTTTCTTTGCTTGGTAAACCGCTTTATTCACGGCGCTGGCTACATCTGCACCTTTTGCAACCGCCATGCCGACTTTTCCTTTCTGATCTCCAATCACAACACACGCACGGAAACGCATGCGTTTTCCGCCAGCAACGACGCGGGTCACGCGGGCAAGATCAATAACGGTTTGTTCAAACTCTCGTTCTTGCCGTTCACCGCGACCACGGCCTTTTCGTAATTTTCGTAGAGATGATTTTTGCATACTAATCTATTAAAAATTGAGTCCTGCGGTACGCGCGCCTTCAGCAAACGCCCGAACACGACCATGATATTTTGCCCCTCGGCGATCAAATACAACTGAATCAATCTTCTTTGCTTTTGCTTTTTCTGCCATCAGCTTGCCCAAAGCCTCTGCCACTGCAATATTTCGTGTCTGTCCTTTCTCAGGCTTCACCGACTTCAGTTCGCGATCGTGTGCTGCACACAGCGTCGCACCTTTCACGTCGTCAATAATTTGTGCCTCTAGATGATTATTTGAACGAAAGAGAGATAAACGCGGGTATGTAGCGGTACCAGAAATGCGTGAGCGGATTTTCTGCGTTCGGCGTTTTCGTCTTGCGTATGTTTTACTTGAATGTGTCATATATTTTATGCGGCGGTTGACTTAACGACTTTTCCTGCTTTCCGCCGGACCTGTTCATCAACATATCGAATTCCTTTGCCTTTATAGGGCTCTGGTTTTCTCACTTTTCGAATATTTGCTGCAGTTTCTCCCACAAGCTGTTTGTCGATGCCGGAAATAACAATAATGTTTTTCTGAACAGCAATCGTAATACCTTCTGGGACGGCAAATTCTACAGGATGTGAATAACCAACGTGGAGCACAAGCGTTGTTCCTTTCATTTCTGCCCCGTATCCGACACCTTGAACTTCTAATCTTTTTTCAAATCCTTTTGATACGCCTTCAACCATATTCGCAAGCAGTGCTCGGGACAAACCCCAAAATGCACGCTGCTGTCGATTTTCAGGATCCGCAACTGTTACCTGAACATTTTTTCCGTCAACGGCCACAGAGACACCTTTCGGAAATGTACGAGATAGTTGACCCTTAACACCCTTCACGTCTACCGATGATCCATTAACGGTCACGGTTGCACCTTCAGGCAGCTCTATTATTTTTTTACCTATACGAGACATAGAATGCTTTAAGAAATTTCACAAATGAGTTCTCCTCCTAAGTGGCGTTTGCGGGCTAACGTACCCGGCATAATACCTTGAGAGGTGGATACCAGCACAACACCGTTTCGTGAAGCGCGGGGAATGTCTTTCCAGCCGACATACAGCCGCCTTCCGGGTGTACTTAAACGTTTTAGTGCAGTAAACACGGGTTGATTGTTTTCGCAGACGATTGAAAATTCGATTTTCTTCGTCTCATCATTCTTCTTCAGCGAATGAATAAGCTGCAATTCCTCTAAATTCTTTAAAATATACCACTTCATTTTTGCATACGGTACTGACACGTCATACAAACTGACGAGTAATGCGTTTCTGATGATGGTAAGCATGTCTGCTATTGGATCCATAGATTTACCAGCTAGATTTTCTTAATCCCGGAATATGACCTTTGTTTGCAAGTTCACGAAGGCAAATTCTGCACAGGTCAAATTTTCTGATATAACCGTGATTTCGGCCGCAACGCCAGCAACGCCGCACTTTCCGAGTTGAATATTTGGGCGGACGCTTTGATTTTGCAATGCGTGACTTCTTTGCCATGTGAAAAATTATTTATTTATAAATGGGAACCCAAGGTGACTAAACAGAGCGATACCTTGCTCTCGTGATTTTGTGGTCGTGGTAATTGTTACCTGCAACCCGTGCATGACTTCAATTTCATCGGAACGAATTTCTGGAAACGCGAGATGTTCTTCGAATCCGATGGACATATTGCCAGTTTCATCGACGATATCCTTGCTTAAACCTTGAAAATCACGAATACGCGGAAGTGTGACATGAATGAGCTTATATAAGAAATCATACATGCGTGCTCCTCGCAGGGTCACCTTCAAACCGACGACCATCCCTTTACGCACTTTAAATCCCGAGATAGATTTTCTGACCTTTGTTTCAAGTGGCTTTTGTCCTGTGATACGAGTCAGGGAATCGAGTGCTGAATCTTTAAATTTAGAATCTTTTTGTGAAGCATTTAGCCCGATATTCAAAGTAATTTTTGACACGCGCGGCACCGCTAGCTTATTTGAAAGCCCAAGAGACTTCTGCACTGCAGGAAGAATTTTTGATTCAATTTCTTTTCTGAATTCTTGCATATCTGTTTAGATAGTTGATCCGTCTTTTTTATTAATACGAATTTTTTTGCCTTGTGCATCTTTCTCAATGCCAACACGAACGCCTTTTGAATGTTTTGAGCTCCATACCATAACATTCGAGGCATGTATCGGCGCGCTGTAGCTTATGACCTGCCCTTTTTCACCCTCTCGTTTCGCGCGGACATTTTTCTTTCTCAAGTTCAATCCCTCAACAACGACTTGGTCTGTCGATTTCATAACTTGGATAACTTTTCCCTTCTTACCCTTGTCCTTCCCTGCGATAATAACGACCGTGTCGTTTTTCTTAATTCTCATAATGTTTAGAGTACTTCGGGAGCTAATGAAATAATTTTTTGATAGCCCAGGTTTTTTAGTTCCCGTGCTATAGGTCCAAAGATGCGGGTACCCTTTGGTTCTTTTGATTTTCGGTCGATAATCACAATAGCGTTATTATCAAACCTGATTGCGGATCCGTCCTTGCGTTTAAATTCTTTATGCTGTCGAACAATCACGCCATGTACAACCTGTCCCTTTTTAACACCGCTGTGAGGATCAGCTTTTTTAATTGTAACAGTCACCACCTCACCAATGCGGGCATAGCGCTTCTTGTGCCCACCAAAAACGTTGATAACCTGGACCAATCTGGCTCCGGTATTGTCTGCGACTTGTAGTAATGACTGTTTCTGAATCATATCTGCGTATTAAACGGTCTTATCAACTGAGACTAACACCCACCGTTTCTGTTTAGAGATGGGGCGCGATTCTTTGAAAGTAACGGCATCCCCAGCTTTTGCTTTATTCTCAGCATCATGCACAAGATACTTTTTGCTTAAGGTATAGCGTTTCTTGTATTTTGGGTGCATAAGCAACCGATCTACACGCACCGTAGCTGTTTTGTCTGTCTTGTGGCTTGTCACAATGCCTTGAAATTGTCGTCTTGTCATGTTGGTAAAATTATTTCTTTTTTGGCGCCTCAGTCTTCGCCTTTTCTTTAATTACAGTCAGCATCTGAGCGATGATGTGTTTCTTCTCGCGAACCTTGCGAACATCTTTTTGCTGATTCTGCGACACCTGAAATCTGAGATCGCGCAACTCTTCACGTGCAAGCGCAAGGTCACGTTTTAATGCATCAACTGATTTTTGCCGTAATTCAGCTACTTTCATATTAAAATTGATCACGAGAAACAAATTTTGTCTTTACAGAAAGCTTATGAGAGGCCAACCGCATAGCTTCTCGGGCGACATCCTCTTTCACGCCCGCGATTTCAAACATGATCATACCGGGCTTAATTACCGCCACATAATGATCAACGGGTCCTTTGCCTCCACCCATGCGAATTTCTGATCCTTTTATGGTTACCGGCTTATCAGTAAACACGCGAATCCAGATTTTTCCTCCGCGCTGGACGAAACGGGTCATGGCACGGCGAGCGGCTTCAATCTGACGTGCTGTAATCCATGCAGCTGACTGCGCCTGCAAACCAAAATCACCGAAACTCAATCGAATTTTTCGGGAAGCGACACCATGGATGCGTTTGCGGTGCCACTTTCTGTGCTTCACTTTTCTTGGTTGCATCAACATAGTTGCTGCTTATTTCTGATTAGTTTTATTCTTGTCTTTTTCAAATACCTCACCTTTATAAATCCAGACCTTGATACCGATGCTTCCGTACGTTGTTGCGGCGGTTGCCGTCGCATAATCCACATCTGCACGAAGAGTATGAAGAGGGACTTTTCCCTGATGAAGTTTTTCCGTTCTGGCGATATCTGCACCATTCAAGCGTCCGGCAACAGATACTTTTGCTCCTTCAGCGCCAGCACGCATAATCTGATCAAGGCTAGTTTTGAGGACTCGGCGAAATGGGATACGCTTTTCAAGCTGTTCTGCCATATTTTGTGCAACCAGTTCTGCGCTTAACGCGGGCTTGGTCACTTCTTGTATGGAAATCTTTAAGGTAATTTTTTTGCTTGCGAAAAATCTTTCCTTCAGATCATTCGATAAATCTTCGATGCCACCGCCTCCGCGACCAATGACTAAACCCGGCTTTGACGTATAAATAGTGATATTCATGGTTTCTGCCGATCGCTCGATAATAATATCAGACACCGAGGACTTTTTCAGCTTATTCTTCAAATATTCTCGGATGCTAATATCTTCCTTGAGCAAATCCGCATAATCTTTCTTTGCGAACCAACGTGAAGACCATGAACGTAATATTGGGATTCTGAATCCGTATGGATGTACTTTTTGCCCCATAAAACTTATTTCTTTGATGACTTAGATGCCGCCTTTTTTGCTGGCGCTTTTTTCTCTTCTTTCTTCTTCGGTTCCGGCTTCTTCTTTGCTGAAGCCTCTTTCTTGCTGCTCTTTTTGTCAGCTTTTTTATCGTCTTGCTTTTCTTTTTTCTTCTTTGCGCTCTTGCCTGCGTCTTTCGGCTTCACTTCTTCGAGTACCAGATAGACATGAGTCGCCCGTTTACGAATAACATCTGCCTTGCCATATGCTTTTGGCATATAGCGCTTCAGTGTTGTGCCTTCGTTTGCAATAATCGACTTAATATACATGGCTTCACCATCAAGGTCAAAATTGTTTTTTGCACTCGCTTTTGCCGACTGTAAGAGTTTTAAAATTGGACGTGCCGACAATTTTGTCATATGCATCAACTGACGTTCTGCTTCCTGAACGGTTTTTCCCTTAATCGGCCCGATAACTAAACGGACTTTTCTTGGAGCAATGCGTAAGTGGCGTAATGATGCTTTAACTTCCATATATCAAATTATTTCTTTGGTGAAGGGGCTGGCGCAGCAGGCGCACTTGATGCGGCTTGCTCAACAGCTTTCTGAATTTTACCTCCATGTCTCACGAATTTCCGTGTCTGTGCAAATTCTCCAAGTTTATGCCCAACCATGTTCTCGATCACGTGCACCGGCACGTGTTGCTTCCCGTTATGCACGCCGAAGGTGAATCCAACCATTCCAGGAGTAATCACGCTGTCGCGCGACCAAGTTTTTACCACCGTGCGGTCGCCGACTTTCAGCTTTGAAATCTTTTTGAGTAATTTCGGATCAGTAAATGGTCCTTTCTTAAGTGAACGTGACATAATTAGCGTTTTTTAGTCTTACGTGATCGTACAATAAATCGATTTGATCTGCGATGGCTTCTGCGGGTTTTTACACCAAGCGCCGGTTTGCCCCACGGAGTTTTCGGATGCTTTAACCCAATCGGCTGATTTCCTTCACCGCCACCATGCGGGTGATCAACTGGGTTCATTGCTTTCCCACGAACTGTTGGTCTCACTCCACGATGGCGCATGCGCCCTGCTTTGCCTAATCGAACGTTTCGATGATCAGCGTTTGAGACGACGCCGACAGTAGCCATGCATGTATCATATACCTGTCGAATTTCCCCTGAAGGCATTTTTAACTGTGTTCGTCCGCCTTCATGTGACATGATAGTTGCAGACATACCGGCTGATCTTACAATTTCGCCACCTTTTCCCTGAACCAATTCGATGTTATGAACCGCGATACCGGTCGGGATATTGATTAGCGGCATGCGATTACCTGGTTTGATATCAGCTTTTCCGTCTGTGGTAATAACTGTTTGTCCGACTTTCACCTCGTGCGGAGCGAGAAGATAGGAGCGTTTTCCGCCTTCATATTCAACCAACAAAATTCTCGGGGTTCGATTTGGGTCGTATTCAACAGCCAGTACCTTACCGGGAACATTCATTGGACCGCCAGCGAAATCAATAATACGGTATTTTCGCTTGTGGCCGCCGCCTTTATGGCGTACAGAAATCTTTCCCTGGTTATTTCGCCCCGCGCGTTTTTTCAACGCAACCGTCAGTGTTTTTTCCGGAGTTTTTTTTGTAATATCATCAAAGGCATCAACGGATGCACCGCGTCTTCCAGGAGTCGTTGGTTTGAATTTCTTAACTGCCATAGTTAGCTTTGATAGACGTCAATAGATTTTCCCTCAGGGAGTGTCACCAATGCTTTCTTGGTGTCCTTTGTTTTACCGGTAATTCGTCCGGAGGTAATCTGCTTTCCGCTAAAGTTCATGATGCGGACTGAAGTCGGTTTCACCTGATAGGTCGCCTGAACCGCTTTTGCAATTTCATTCTTCGTCGATCTCGGATCTACGAGAAAGGCACAGGTTCGTTCGCTCCCAAGATATGTTGATTTTTCTGTAATCAACGGTTTGATTAATATGCGAAATGCTTCTTTGGTGTCGCGCGGGGTTTTCACTTCCCGCTTCTTGTCTTTCTTTTGGTCTTTTTGATCGTCTTTTCCTTTTTCGCTTGCTGGCTTTGCAGAACCCTTTTCCATGGCTTGCGCGCGTGCAATTTCTTCGGGAGTCAAACCACCTGATGATTTTTCCTTCTTCTGCTTCTTTTCTTTCTTGTCTGTTTTCTTATTGGATTTCTCATCAACAACGTGCTTCACCTTCTTATTGGAGCCGACATCCTCGAATTTCTTTTTAAAGCTATTAAATAATCCCATATTATTTCTTTGGTGAAAGATGCGTTTCGAGCTGCTTTAACGCAGCCTTCGTAATAATAATGCCGTCGTGTCGCAGGATATCATATGCATTCGCGCTTCTTGGGGATATCACAAATAGCTTTTTTGCGTTCTTCGATGCCTGGACGGCGAGCTGATAATCTTTATCAAGCATTAAAATTGCATGGCGGAGTTTTGGCAAATTCTTTATGGCAGCCATCAATTCTTTCATTTTCGGCTCCTTGAGCTTCAACGAATCGACGACGACAATCTTTTTATCTTCTGCTTTTTGGGTCAGTGCCATGCGGACTGCGCTACGTCGTGCTTTTGCGTTTACTTTCTTTGTATAATTGCGTGTATTGCGGGGTCCGAAGGTAACACCGCCTCCGCGCCAGATAGGTGAACGAGTGGACCCGTGGCGTGCGCGTCCGGTTCCTTTTTGACGCCATGGTTTTTTGCCGCCCCCACGAACTTCGCTGCGGTATTTCGTATGTGCGTTCGCTCCGCGTCGCGCGGCCAAAAACGCAACAACAACTTCCTGCAACAACCCTGCGTTTATTTTTGCATGGAAAATGGCATCCTTAACCGATACTTGATCGGTTTCTTTACCTTCTGAATTGTATACCGGGAATTTCGTCATAAAATTTTATACTGCTGGTTTTTCTTCAGCCTTCTCTTCGGATTTCGCTTCATTTTTTTTCGGTTCTTCTTTCGGCATCTCAGCTTTTTCTTCATGCTTCGTCTCTACTGCTTCTTTGGGCTCCTCTATTTTTGGTTCCGGCTTATCCTTATATTTTGCTTCAGTGGTCGACAATGAGAACAGTGTTACGATAGCGGTGTCGTGCCCGGGAACTGCGCCTTTCACAAAGATCAGATTCTCTGCCGGATCGACATCTACAACTTCACTGTTTTTCACGGTGACCTGCTCATTACCCATGCGGCCCGGCATGCGCATATTTTTAAATACGCGTGCAGGTCCGGTAGAGCCGATCGATCCTGGCATGCGGAGCTGATCTTTATTTCCGTGCGTCTTCTTTGAACCCTTAAAATGATGGCGCTTCACAACACCCTGGAATCCTTTTCCCTTACTGGTGCCGCTAATGTCTAAGCTGTCTCCGATTGCAAATTGTTTGACCGTTAATTCATCGCCTTTTTTCAGTTCCTGTTCTTTGAGGGGAAATTCCCGTAAAACACCGTAACGTGGCAAATCTTTCAAATGTCCTTTTTCTGGCTTGTTCAGTTTCTTTCGCTCATCAAAACCAAGCTGAACGGCTTCATATCCGTCTTTTTCGCGCGTTTTCACTTGGGCAACCTTGCAGGGACCAGCTTCAATTGCGGTAACTGTCACCGCGGTTCCGTCTTCCATAAAACGCTGCGTCATGCCAACTTTTTTTCCGATGAGATACTTCATGTAATATGATAAACAAAAAATCGATGGTATTGCCGTAAGCATAAACGTACATCGATTCGTTTCGCTTTCGGGCAAATCGTTATCCAAGGATTATCACGGGGAGGATATCGCGTATTGTCATCCCTGGAACCTACCTGCCTGGTAGATTGTAATGGTTACATCTTGATTTCAATGTCGACCCCCGCGGGGAGGTTCAAACTCATAAGCGCATCAATGGTTTTCGGAGTCGGGTCAGTAATATCGATGAGGCGCTTGTGTGTTCGCATCTCGTATTGTTCGCGGGAATTTTTATGAACGAATGTTGATCGGTTCACAGTAAATTTGTTCTTCTCTGTTGGCAACGGAATCGGTCCCTTCACGTGCGCTCCAGTGCGCAATGCCGTATCTATAATCGTCTTTGTCGACTGATCAATAATTTTATGATCAAAGGCGCGAATACGAATACGTATTCTTTGATGGATTTCTTCTTTGGCTTCTTTCTTAGTGGTAGGCATTAGTTTAGAGAATGAACGAAAGAACGAATAATATGATGGGTACAAAGCCTAGCCCCCGTTTGGGGGCTAGGACATCTTTTGCCATTACTTAATGATTTTAGTTACGACACCCGATGCAACCGTTTTTCCGCCTTCGCGCATAGCGAAACGCATATTCTCTTCAAGTGCAACCGGAACAATAAGCTTTGCTGTAAGGGATGCGGTGTCTCCAGGCATAACCATTTCAGTTCCTTCTGGAAGTTCCACCTCGCTAGTTACGTCAGTGGTACGAATATAGAATTGTGGTTTGTAGCCTTTGAAGAATGGGGTATGGCGTCCGCCTTCATCCTTTGAGAGTACGTATACTTCGCACTCAAATTCTGTATGCGGGGTGATGCTGCCCGGCTTTGCCAATACCTGTCCACGCTCAACTTCGTCTTTCTTGGTGCCACGGAGCAAAATACCTGCGTTGTCGCCTGCGCGGCCTTCGTCTAACGATTTGTTAAACATTTCGATCCCAGTCACGACAGTCTTTGAGGTTTCTTTCATGCCGACAATTTCAACTTCATCGTTCACTTTCACTAAGCCGCGTTCGATTCTTCCGGTCACAACAGTTCCACGTCCTTCAATTGAGAAGATATCTTCTATTGGCATGAGGAACGGTTTGTCGATATCGCGTTTCGGCTCTGGGATATATTCATCTAAAGTCTTTATCAGCTCCATAACCGCATCTTGTGCTTCTGCATCGCCTTCAAGTGCTTTCAAGGCTGAACCTTTGATGATCGGAGTTGTGTCTCCTGGGAATTCGTATTTATTAAGCAGATCGCGAATCTCAACCTCAACAAGATCGATAAGTTCTTTGTCATCGACCTGATCAGTCTTATTCAAGAAGACAATAATATATGGGACACCCACCTGACGGGCAAGCAGAATATGCTCGCGGGTCTGAGGCATCGGGCCATCTGCAGCTGATACGACAAGAATTGCGCCGTCCATCTGGGCTGCACCGGTAATCATATTCTTCACGTAATCGGCGTGTCCTGGACAGTCAACGTGCGCATAGTGCCGTTTTTCTGTTTCATATTCGACATGCGCAGACGCGATAGTAATTCCGCGCTGTTTTTCTTCAGGGGAATTGTCAATTTGATCGACTGATTTATCTTGTGCGACAAAGCCTTTTGCATGCAATGTCTTTAAAATGGCTGCAGTAAGCGTGGTTTTTCCATGGTCAACGTGGCCAATAGTACCAACGTTTACGTGTGGTTTCGAGCGATCGAATTTATCTGCCATAGATTTCCGTATTTAGTTAGATAATTTTCTTAAATAAATGTAAATATTTTTATTAAATGCAAAGCCAAGTATAGCAGGGCAGGGGTTTGTTGGCAAGCCCCCTCATCATTGGGGATGAACTGTGGATATTCTTAGTGTTTTATCCTATTTCTTATTCTCTCCCATTCCGCGCTCTTCTGCTATCTGTTTAGCGATATTCGGTGGAACCGGATCAAAATGGGAAAATTCCATGGAATATGAGGCTCTTCCTTGCGTCATAGAGCGTAATTGAGTCGCATACCCAAACATGCCGGCCAAAGGAACTAGAGCTTTTATAACCTTGGCGTTGCCGCGATCTGTCATTTCCTCAATATTTGCCCGTTTGCTATTCAAATCGCCCATAACATCACCCATAAACTCCTCCGGAGTTACCGATTCAACCATCATAATAGGCTCTAAAAGCACAGGTTTTGCGCGTCGTGCTGCCTCTTTAAAAGCAATGGAACCTGCGATTTTAAATGCCACCTCAGAAGAGTCCACCTCGTGGTAGGTCCCATCATACACCGTTGCTTTTACGTCAACCATTGGGAAACCGGCAATAATACCGTTATCCATGGCCTCTTTTACCCCTTTTCCGACCGCTGGGATGTATTCTGAAGGAATAACGCCACCTTTTACCTTGTTGACGAACTCAAAGCCCTTTCCGCGTTCTAGTGGCTCAACTCGGACCCAGCAATGGCCATATTGGCCACGCCCACCAGATTGGCGGATATATTTTCCTTCTGCCTCAGCTTGTGCGGTAATCGTTTCTTTGTAGGCGACCTGTGGACGGCCAATGTTAGCCTCAACCTTGAATTCACGCTTCATGCGGTCGACAATAATGTCGAGGTGAAGCTCGCCCATGCCCGAAATAATCGTCTGATTTGTTTCTTCGTTGGTATGGACCCGGAACGTTGGATCTTCTTCGGCCAATCGCTGCAACGCAAATCCCATTTTTTCCTGATCTGCCTTGGTTTTTGGCTCAACTGCCACATCAATAACCGGATCTGGAAATTCGATGGATTCAAGAAGTACCGGATGTTCTGGATCGCAGATCGTATTGCCGGTAATTGTATTTTTTAGGCCAACTGCAGCCGCAATATCCCCAGCATAGACCTCTTTCACCTCTTCACGGTGATTTGCATACAAGCGAACGATCCGGCCAACGCGCTCTTTTTCACCGGTAACGGTATTTAACACGTATGAACCGGCTTCAAGTTTCCCGCGGTATACACGGAAAAATCCGAGTTTACCAACAAACGGGTCCGCAGCAACTTTAAACACAAGCGCGGCAAATGCTCCGTCGTCATTTGTCTCAACGGGCATTTCATCTTTTGTCTTCGGGTCATGGCCTTTTGCCGCCGGAACATCTAAAGGCCCTGGGAGGTAATCAATGACGGCATCAAGCAAAAACTGTACACCTTTATTTTTAAGTGCAGAGCCGCACAAAATCGGAATAACACTCAGACGTAATGTCGCTTTCCGTAAAACTTTTTTAATGGTTTCGACTGAAATTTCTTTTCCTTCTAGGTAGTCGTTTAACATCTGATCATCATTTTCGGCAACAGCTTCAATGAGTTTCCTGCGCCACTCTTCTACCTGCGCTTTCATGTCTTCGGGGACATCAAAATCTTCCCATTCTTTTCCTTTTTCATCTTTGTATATGCGTGCCTTCTGTTCAATAAGATCTACGACACCCTTGAAATTTGCTTCTGTACCGATAGGCAGTTGTACTGGGAATGCATCCGGGGTAAGCCGGGTATGAATGGATTCAACGTCTTTATAAAAATCCGCGCCAGTACGATCAAGTTTATTTACAAAGCAAATGCGCGGAACAGAATACTTGTCTGCCTGGCGCCAGACCGTTTCAGACTGCGGTTCAACACCCGCCACGCCATCAAAAATAACAACTCCCCCATCAAGTACGCGGAGAGAGCGTTGGACTTCGACGGTAAAATCGATGTGTCCGGGGGTGTCGATAATATTAATACGATGATCGTGCCAAAAACAGGTTGTGGCAGCGGCGGTAATGGTTATACCACGCTCTTTTTCTTGTTCCATCCAGTCCATTTCTGCTTCGCCTTCGTGGACTTCGCCGATCTTATGCTTCTTGCCTGTGTAATACAGAATACGCTCGGTGACAGTGGTCTTTCCGGCGTCAATATGGGCAATAATTCCAATATTTCTGGTCTTTTCTAGCGAATATTCTCGTGGCATTGATTTATATAAATACTGCTCAATGAATGACTGAAGTGGAGGGGCGGCCTAAAATTGTAACTTCTCGGGCCGAACGTTATGCGAAATGCGCGAATGCCCGGTTAGCTTCAGCCATTCGATGCACATCTTCACGCTTTTTGATGGCATCACCCTCACCTTTTGCTGCTCCCATAATTTCGTATGCGAGCTTTTCTTTCATTGATTTACCCTTTTTTGCGCGTGCTGCGCCCAAAATCCATCGGAATGCCAGTGCATATCTGCGATCACCGCGAACTTCGATAGGGATTTGATAGTTCGCGCCACCGATGCGTCGTGAGCGAACCTCAACTGTTGGGGTGACATTTTTCAGTGCCTCGTAAAATACTTCCATCGGATCACGCTTTGTTTTTTCAGAAATAATATCAAATGCGTCATACACAATGCGCTGGGCCACGGATTTTTTACCGCGCTCCATCACTTAATTCACAAATTTGGTGATGAGTACGTTTTGAAATTTTGGGTCCGGAAGTAACGTCCGTTTCGGTGCCTGTTTTCCTCTCATATATTTATGCCTTCTTTGCTCCGTAGCGTGATCTTGATTGCTTGCGGTCGGAAACTCCTTGAGTGTCGTAGACGCCACGAACGATAGTATACCGTACACCAGGAAGATCTTTTACGCGTCCGCCGCGAACCAACACAATCGAGTGCTCCTGCAAATTATGACCTATACCGGGGATATAGGCAGTAACCTCCATTCCATTTGATAGACGAACACGGGCAATTTTGCGCAACGCTGAGTTTGGCTTCTTTGGAGTGGTAGTTGTCACCTTTAAGCAGACTCCCCGCTTAAATGAATTGCCTTTCGGGAGATCAGTTCTGCGTCTGTTGAGCGTATTCAAGACAGAGCCCAACGCAGGGGTTGAATCCTTCTTTTTGATGACTTTTCTGCCCTTTCGAACTAACTGATTGATTGTTGGCATAGCTTAGCTAAACTTTCTGGAAAAAAAATACACGCTTTTACGGAAATAAGCGAAGAGAACCTGTTGAAAAGAGTACCACGCGGCATCACCCCTGTCAAGCTGACTCTCAAGCCTAGGTAAATAGAGTAAACAGCCCATTCTGAACTCCTGAAAACAACGCGGAAAAAATAGAAAGCCCTGAAAAGGCGTCTAAAAGAAAAAGACCGATAATGATAACCGGGCCATATCGATCCATGGTCATCTGGAAGCGCAAAATAGCCGGGGTCTTTGGAAGTGCTGAAAAAAGGAGTTTTGACCCATCCAAAGGCGGTATGGGAATTAAATTAAAAAGCCCTAACAGAGCATTCAAAAGCACCAACCACTCCAGAAACACGACAAAATAGTTGTCTGCGGGCAAAAAATGCGTGACGGCAACGACTTTCAGGATAACACCGAAAAAAATAACACTTGTGAGATTAGAAACAGGCCCGGCAAGAGAAATAAAAGCCGGTCCCCACTTGTGGTGCTTAAGAAAGAGTGGGTTAAAGGGTACTGGCCGGCCCCAGCCAAAACCGACGAACAAAATAAGCAAAAATCCCCATGGATCGATGTGCGAAAGTGGATTTAAGGTGAGTCGTCCAGCGCTTTCTGCGGTTCCGTCTCCTTCAAATTTTCCGGCCAATGCATGAGAAAATTCATGAATCGTAATAGCATACACGATAGCAATAACAGCCACAATGAAGAGAAGGGGGTTTGAGGTCAACAAACTGATGAGCATCGTCTTGCGTAAAAAGTATAGATATGATAGCCTTTTTTAAGTTATCAGTTGTATATATACCACATATGGCCAGAACGTGCGAACTGTGCGGACGCGGAAGCTTAAAGTCTATGTCCCGCAGTCATTCACATATAGGAACTATTAGGCGGCAGAAAGTAAACCTGCAATCTCTTCTTGTGAATGGCAAACGGGTGCAAGCCTGCGCGAATTGTATCCGCACGGAAACGAAACGCCTGAAAGCCAAGGCAAAAAAAACAGACAACAAAATAACCCGCACTATAAGCTAAACACGTGTATCTGCTGGTTTTTGTTTTATTTCAGTTTATTCGTCGGGCGCGTAGATGTGCTCGAGCTCAGTTTTGTGCCAGTCAAACAGTTCGTCGTCTTTAAAGAATCGTTTGACTTCGATTTCCGCGTTTTCTACAGTATCCGATCCATGCACAATGTTTCGGCTCACGCTGTTTGATAAATCTCCGCGGATTGTTCCGATATCTGCCTTACGGCCCGAAGTTGCGCCGATTAACTGGCGTGCCATGTGGACTGCTTCAACCCCCTGCCATGCCATCACAATCACCGGAGTTGATTGCATAAAAGATTTTAAATCATCAAAAAAAGGCTTATCAACATGATGTGCATAATGCTCTATAATGAGCGTATCCCCTATTGACATCATTTTTATTCCGACCAATAGGAGGCCTTTCCGCTCAAATCGCTGGATGATATTCGCAATAAGGCTGCGCTGCAGGGCATCCGGCTTGATGATAACAAGCGTGCGTTCATGTGCTGATGGCATACAATTTCCTTTATAATTCTTTTAATACGGTACGGACCTTCATGACAATAGCGTCCGGCGTGAAATTAGATTTCACAAAATAATCAGTTGCGCCAAGATCGCGCCCCTTTTTAATATCTTCTTCTTGGCCTAAATTCGTAAGTAAAATAACCGGAGTTTTCACTCCGCGCCCCCGAAGTTCTTTTAATGTCTGAAATCCGTCCATTCTTGGCATGATGACGTCAAGTAAAATAACGTCCGGTTTTTCTTTGTCGACCACCTCAAGACCCTCGACGCCGTCAACTGCAGTGACAATTTCGAATCCCTCCTTCTCAAACTTAATTTTGTACATGTCTGAGAGCATGTGATCGTCCTCGATCAACGCCACTTTAATAGGTTTCGTATCTGCCATATAGTAAATTGTACAGCAAATCGCCCCGAAAATCAAGGCGATGTACAGTTTAACACATACCGCTGACACTTGGTAAGATGATAGCTGGCACCTGTTAACTAAACAAGGGGGTACCCGGCCTAGTCCGACGGCTAGTCGAGGCTGATCGCGACGGCTCCAGCGCCTT
>Ga0114931_10000659_pt1 | contig 42858 bp, 38 predicted proteins | sample 2SBtaG_FD_89579 | JGI IMG/M metagenome (GOLD analysis project Ga0114931, IMG submission 89579) | Deep subsurface microbial communities from Kolumbo volcano to uncover new lineages of life (NeLLi) - 2SBTROV14_V59a metaG | ecosystem: Environmental > Aquatic > Marine > Volcanic | place: Kolumbo... | reverse complement strand
CCGACCGTGCCGTGGGCACTGCTGTTCACGAGGTCTTCCTCTGTAACACCGACGGGAATGACGTAGTAATTGTCGGGATCGCTGACTTCTGCGTAGCCGTTGTCGCGAGCAAAAGCTTTTGCGCCTAATCCCACAAGCAGCACATGCGGTGTTTTTTCCATGACGCCACGAGCGACTTGTATCGCGCTTTCAAAACCCGGCAGCGCCGCTACACCACCGGCTTCGCGAGAAGGTCCGTGCATGATAGACGCGTCCAGCTCAACATAGCCGGCTGTATTGGGCGCGGATCCTCGCCCGGCGACGTACAGTCCGGAGCGCTCCATTTCCATAACAGCCATTTCGACAACGTCGAGTGCACTACCGCCATCGGTCAGCAAGGACTCACAGTCAATGGTCAGATTGCGAAGATGTTCTTCGACAGAGTCATAGTTACGACCCGCAACGGCCCCGGCGCCGCCGTGCAGCGCCAATGCAAATTGATTATTCGAGTTGCTCATCGTCCTGCAGCTGGCTGATGTGTCTATTCGATTCTTTTGACCCGCATGCTGCGATTGCTGCCCACCTTTTTCAGTTTGAATGAACCGAAAGCGCCTTTTTTGATGGCGACTGCATCCCCGACCTTGGGCTTAAGTCTCGAGCTGTCGATCTGACGCCAGACCTGGTCGTTATCGAGTACCAGTTGAACCCGGTCCGGTCCGGCTTTAAGTACCTGGGTGATACTCGCGCGCAGCTCGTCCACTTCGTCCTCACCGGCGGCCTCGGCATAGGACTGCCTGACCTTGTCTGCATCGAGGCCGAAAACCTCCTCCGTTGACACCGGAGTTGCTGCCGCGGTGGCAGGTTGCACTGTGGCTGAGACCGACGGCGAAGGACGGGCGTCTGGTTTGGCCGCGACGTCAGACGTTGCCGGCTCGCCCAGCCTGTCGTAGCAGTTCAGGCGCTCCGCGTCCGACTGCAATGCGCGACAGGCCGTGAGGTCTGTGAGCAGTTTTTCCGCTTGTACGGGTAGCGCGGCTGCAGTCAGCAACGCGATTGGCACGATCAAAAGTGAAAAACGATATTTTTGCATGATGGTCTGGCTTGTCATTTGAATGTGGGTTTGATGCTTGTTTTCTTTAGGTTCTGGCACGCGCTACCATACGCGACTTCACAGGCCACGTCCGGCCGGAGAATTATACTATGACAGATCAACAGAACGCCGGTTCCGCAGTCGACGGAGACAGAAGAATGTTTCTGTACGAACAGCCGGAACCACTGACCAAAGAGGAGCATGGGCGGCTGGGAATCACGCCGTCGCAGAGGCCCTTTGAATTCGTGAAAAACGTGACGGCCGTTCCGATCGCCGCCGTCGAAATCGCTGCCGCACAAAAATACTACCCGGTCGTATTCTCCGATCTCGAAAAGCCCACGCTATTGGCTATTGTCGGGGTGATGGACGGCGTAAACCTTTTCGTCGACGACGAAGGGCATTGGGACAGGACCACCTATTTGCCGGGATACCTGCGTTGTTATCCGTTCGCGCTGGCACCGCGCGCCGATGATCAGTTCGCGGTCGTCATAGATCGGGCGGCCAGTACGATTGGCGAGAATGGTGAGCAGCCATTATTCGAGAACGGTGAGCTGGCGAAGCCGATCAAGGATCATGTCGACTACTGCGCCCGTTTCAGCAGTTATCGTCAGGCAACCAGCGAATTCTGCGATCGTGTGGCGGAACTCGGACTGTTATCCGGGCAGCAAGCTAATTTTACGCCAGAAGACGGTGGCGAAGCCGAGTCAATCGGTAGCTATGTTGCGGTCGATCTGACCCGACTCAAGGATCTCGATGCCGACACACTAAAAGACATGCACCTGGATGGCACTTTGTCGGGCATCTACGCGCATGGATTTTCTATGGACAACTGGTCGCACTTGCTGGATCGGCGCAAATGGCGGCAAGCTGATGGCTGACCCAGAGCTGCAACAGCAGCTCTCGCAAGTTGAAAATCTGCTGCGGAGCGACCCGGTGGCGGCGGATGCAGCGGCGGCGGATATCCTGCGTGATCACCCCGATGAGCCGATGGCGGGTCTCTTCCGCGGTATTGCACGACGCCTGATGGGTGATCCTGCCACCGCGATCGAAGTGCTACGGCCGGTCTGTGAAAGCTGGCCCGAAGCTCCGCTGCCGCACTTGCAGCTTGGTGCCGCGCTGCGTGAGACGGACGATCTGCCCGGTGCTGTTGATGCCGTGCGCGCCGCGGTCGCTGCGCGCACCGATTTTGCGGATGCCTGGTATTTACTTGCAGAGCTTTACATCGAACAGGGCGACAAGCCGGCGGCGGACGAAGCGTTCGGTATGTATATCCGGTTTTCGGCCAATGATCCGGTGTTAAAGCAGGCCGGTGAGCTGTTGCGCGCCAATCGCCTCGACGAGGCGGAGCCGATACTGCAGGAACATCTCAAGCAATATCGCCTTGACGTGGTGGCGCTGAGTATGCTCGCCGATATTGCCGAGCGTCGCGACCGCCTTCACGATGCCGATGCCCTGCTGCGTGACTGTCTGGAATTGTCCCCCAGCTTCCAGCGTGCACGGCACAATCATGCCGTTGTGTTATTGCGTCAGAACAAGCCCGAGGAAGCGATCGGGAAAGTCGATGCGCTGCTCGCGAGGGAGCCGAAGAACCCGGAGCTGCGCAAGCTCAAGGCAGCAATACTGGTGCGTCTGCTTGAGTACGAGGCGTCCATTCGCATCTGCGAGGAATTGCTCGACGAGGACCCTAATCAGCCACAGATCTGGACCAGCCTTGGCCACATGCTGAAATCAGTCGGGCGGCGCGAGGACAGCGTGGGTGCCTACAAGAAGGCCATCGAACTGGCGCCGGGTTACGGCGAGCCGTATTGGAGTCTCGCGAATCTCAAAACGCATACGTTAAGCGACGCCGAACTCGATTCGATGCTTGCCGAACTCGGCAAGACGATGCCAAGGGATATTGATCGCATTCATATGAATTTTGCGACGGGCAGGGCGCTCGAGGACCGCGAGGACTACGCAGCGTCGTTTCAACACTATGCCGAAGGCAATCGCCTGCGACTGCAAAAAAAGCCGTATCACTACGAGGAACTGGCGGAGCACGTGGCCCGATCGAAAGCATTTTATACAGAGGCGTTCTTTGCCAGCCGACAAGGCCTGGGGACGGCCGCATCCGGCCCCATTTTTGTCCTCGGCCTGCCGCGCTCCGGGTCGACGCTGGTAGAACAGATCCTGGCCAGTCATTCGGCGATCGAAGGCACGATGGAGCTGCCGCACATTGCCGGGATCGCCAAGTCACTCGGTGAGTTACAGCCCGATTCAGGTGAGGTCGGGTACCCGGTGGTTCTGGCAAATATCGATCAGGACCAGTTGCGCGAACTGGGCGAAGCTTACATCGAAAAGACACGGATTCATCGCAAGCTGGGCAAAGCGTATTTTGTCGACAAGATGCCGAACAACTTTGCGCACATTGGTCTGATTCACCTGATTCTGCCCAACGCGCGCATCATCGACGTGCGCCGCCATCCTCTGGCCTGCGGCTTCTCCCTGTACAAGGAACACTTCGCTGACGCACAGAATTTCGCCTACAGCCTCGAGAATATCGGCCGCTACTATCGCAGCTACGTTGAGCTGATGGCACATTTCGACGCCGTCCTGCCGGGGCGCGTGCACCGGGTTATTTATGAATCGCTGGTGGAAGACACCGAATCAGAGGTGCGACGCCTACTCGACTATTGTGGGCTGCCGTTCGAGGAGGGCTGTCTGACGTTTTACGAGAACCGGCGCGCGGTCAATACCGCAAGTTCGGAGCAGGTTCGGCAACCAATTTACCGCGAAGGCCTGCAGCATTGGCGGCATTACGAGCCCTGGTTGGGGCCGCTACAAGCGGAGCTGGGGGCACTGGTCGATAGCTATGCCGAAACGCAATAAGTAAGAGTGGTGCCTCTTTTGAGCCGGTAATTTGGCAATCGTGGCAATAAAGCAACATTGTAGTATTGCCTCAGAGTACCCACGGTAGCCCTTGTTTGTTGCAATTCTACAACGCAAAAATACTGTAAAGCGGCTTGTAATGCGATTAAAGCCGCTGCATAATTCGAACCCATGGGTGTCTGTGTGTCAAAAACACAACGCTTAATCCACTAACATTCCAAACGGCCTTCGGGCATGAGGAGAAGTTCATGTTGAATAAAAAGCCACTGTCATTGGCGATACAGCGGGCGCTGTACAGCGCTGCCGTTGCTAGCGTCGCGGCTGGCGGAACGGTTTATGCTCAGGATGAGGCCGGCGCGGCGCTCGAGGAGATCACGGTAACAGGATCTCGCATCGCCACCGACGCCAATCTGACGACGTCCAGCCCGATTACGACCGTCAATGCCGATGAGATTGTCAGTCGCGGTATTATACGCGTTGAAGACATGCTCAATGACCTGCCGCAGATCGTACCGTCACTGACGGCGAACGAATCGAACGGCGCGACCGGTACGGCGACACTTGACCTGCGTGGTCTCGGCGCCGACCGTACCCTGGTACTGACCAACGGCCACCGCATGGGTTTTGGCGACCCGTTTGCACTGGCGGTCGACGTGAACCAGATTCCAGGTAACCTAGTTGAGCGTGTTGAAGTGCTGACGGGTGGTGCCTCATCGGTCTACGGTGCCGACGCCGTTGCCGGTGTCGTCAACTTCGTCATGAAGGACAACTTCGAGGGCGTCCAGGTCAGCTGGCAGTCGTCCGGTTACCAGCACAAAAACGACAACAATTCGGTACAGGCAGCCATTGCGGCCAGCAACTTCCAACAGGCGCCGGGCAAACCGACCGATGGCGAGTCGACAGACATCAATGTCATCATGGGTGTCAACACCGCAGACGGCCGCGGCAATGTAACGGGCTACCTGGGTTTTCGTGATGTCAACTCGCTCATCCAGGCTAAGCGTGACTTCAGCGCTTGTGCTTTGAGTGCGTCGGAGACGGTAAGCTGCGGTGGCTCGGCGACATTGCCGACCGGCTTTTTCTCACCGTTCGACGGTCGCTATTTCACGGTGCAGGGCGATCAGTTCGTACCGTGGGATTACCAGTACTATAACTATGCGCCGCTGAACCACTTCCAGCGTCCGGACGAGCGTTTCACGGGCGGCCTGTTTGGTCACTACGAGATCAGTCCGGAGCTCGAGGCGTACACGGAAGTCATGTTCATGGACGACCACAGCCTGGCGCAGATCGCGCCATCGGGTGCGTTCTTCGTGACCAATACCATCAGCTGTGACAACTTCTTCCTGTCGGCACAGCAGTTCGCTACGCTGGGTTGTACCGCTCCGACGGACGTCGTGCCCTGGTACATCGGCCGACGGAATGTGGAAGGTGGACCGCGCGTCTCTGACCTTCGTCATACCAACCTGCGCACCCTGCTGGGTTTCCGTGGTGAGATATCGGAGAACTGGTCCTACGACGTGTCGGGCAATTTCAGCCGCGGACGTTATAGCCAGGTATACCGGAACGATCTGTCCATTACGCGTATCAAGCGCGCGCTCGACGTCATTGACGACGGTACCGGTAACCCGGTCTGCCGCTCGGCCACGACCGGTGTCGACCCGAACTGTGTGCCCTGGAACGTCTTCCAGACGGGTGGTGTAACCGATGCCGCGGTCAACTACCTGAAGCTGCCATTGTTCTCGAAAGGGGACCTGGAGCAGGATCAGTACGTCGCGTTCATCCAGGGTGACCTGACCGACGCGGGCGTGGTGCTGCCGACGGCTACCGACGGCGTGCATATCGTGCTGGGTTACGAGCATCGTGACGAGAGCCTGGACTTCTTCCCGGATGTTGGTTTCCAGACCGGCGACGGCGCCGGCCAGGGCGGCGGCATCCCGGTGGTCAATGGCTCCATCCAGGTGGATGAGTACTTTACCGAGGCCAAGGTGCCGCTGGTGCAGGACCGTCCCGGATTCCAGTCACTGTCGCTGGATCTTCGCTATCGCTATTCCGACTACGATCTCGGTTTCACAACCGATACCTGGAACGTCGGTGGCGAATGGCGGCCGGTCGAATCGCTGATGATTCGCGGTGGTGTTTCGCAGGCCGTGCGTGCGCCGAACATCAATGACCTGTTCTCGCCACAGAGCATGGGGCTTTGGGCCGGTACGGATCCTTGTGCCACCGCGACGCCGGAGTTGTCACAGGCGGCATGCGCCAACACTGGCGTGTCGGCTGCGCAATACGGCAACGTGCCGAAGAGCCCGGCCGATCAGTACGGCGCGGTCTTCGGCGGCAACCCGAACCTGAGCCCCGAGGAATCGGATTCGATCACCGTCGGTGCTGTGTTTACGCCGTCGGGTGGAATGCTGGACGGCCTGACGGTGAGTCTCGACTACTGGCAGTTTAAGCTCACGGATGTCATTTCCAGTGGCATCGGTCCTGAGCTGACGATTCGCCAGTGCGCAGCCACGGGTGAGGCGGTCTTTTGCGACCTGATCAATCGCGGTGGCAACGGCAACCTGTGGCTCGGCACGAGCAACATCCAGTCGACCAATGTCAATATTGGTCGACAGGAAGTGTCCGGCTTCGATCTCACCGGTACCTACGGGGTGGAGATCGGCAACATGGGCGACCTGGACTTCGTGTACCGGGGCACCCTGGTCGACAAGGATGACACGGAAGCCTTTATCGGCGCGGCCGTTGAAGACTGCAGTGGCTTCTTCGGCGGCAACTGTGGGCGACCGCGGCCGGAATACAAGCACACGTTGAATACGACGTGGGGTACGCCGTGGGATCTGGACGTCACGCTGGGCTGGCGCTATATCGGCGATGTTAATCAGTCGCCAAACAGTGACTTTCATGTGAACGAGCAGCATTACTTCGACCTGTCCGGTGTGTATTCAGCCGAGTGGCTGGGTACGGATACGGTGATTAATTTCGGTATCACCAATATCACCGATAACACACCGCCTGTCAGTGGCTTCTTCAATACCATCGCCGTGTACGGTAACGGTAACACGGTCCCGAGTACCTGGGATGCGCTGGGCCGCTACTGGTTCGTCGGCCTGAGCGTCGGCCTCTGATCGCTAATTACGCGACATAGCAAGACGGAATGGCGGGCTTTTAAAGCCCGCCATTTCGTTATAGCGTATGCACTAAGATGCAAACTGAAGCACAACCCGGTCGGACAGTGGACCCCCGTGGCATGCCGCCCTTGCTGCAACAAGCTTTCGCGGATCACCAGGCGGGGCGTCTCGACGCGGCCGATACGGCGTACCGGAAATTTCTTGCCCAAAGCCCGGGAAACCCGACGGCACTGCAGCTCCTCGGTGTGCTGCAATCACAAAACGGCGATTACCCGGCGGCGATACTGCTCATGCAGGAGTCGCTACGCATGTATCCTGACCAGCCCGAGGTCGAGAACAATCTTGGCAACGCATACTCGCGCAGCGGCCGGCTCGGCGAGGCCGTGGAAAGTTACTTAAGGGCTATTACCTTATACCCGGAGTACGCTGAAGCACTGCGCAATCTCGGTCTTTGTTACCTGAAACTGGAGCGCAATGAACTTGCCCGTGACAGTTTCCGGCGCTGCCTGGATGTGCGGGCCGATGAGGCTGTGACCTGGATGAGTCTCGGAATCACGTATCAGAACGATAAGGACTATGAGGCGGCGATTCCCTGCTACGAAAAAGCCATCGAACTGGATCCGGATTACGCCGAAGCCCACCATAATCTGGGAGTCAGCCTGCGTATGGCGCTGCAGCCGCATGAGGCGCTGGAGCATCTCGAGACAGCCGGCAAACTTGGCCTTGATCTCGGCGAACTGCAGCACAATCTCGGCAATGCGCATATCGATCTCGGCGATGTCGATAACGCCATTGAATCCTATCGCAAGGCCGTGGAACGAAACCCCGGGCATCTCGAGAGCCATCGCAACCTGAATTCCCTGCTGTGGCAGCAAAACCGGCCTGAAGACTATCTGAAGTCTTATGAGCAGGCATTGATTAAGGATCCCAAAGCGGTCAATCTGCGCCTGGCCTGGGCGACAGCCCTGACCCAGCAGGATGCCTGGGCAGAAGCCGAACGGGTGATCGAAGAAGGCCTTCGACATACGCCCGGTGCCGCCGAACTCCTGAGCCTGCTGGCCTACAGTCTCGAGGGCCAGGGACGCTGGGAAGATGCGCTGCAGCAACACGCAGTCGCTGTCGATGCACCCGATGCGCTCGCGAATCATCGCATCAGCTATGCACGGGCGTTGCTCGCCTGTCAACGGCCCGATGAAGCATTGCCCTACGCTGAAACGGCCGCACGCGAAGTGCCCATGAACCAGCGCGCGATTGCCTATCTGGGGCTTTGCTGGCGCCTGTTGGGTGATGAGCGCGATACGCTGTTGAATGATTACGAAAACCTGGTCGTGCCCTTCGAGTTGCCGGTGCCGGCGGGGTATGCCAGTTCGGCCGACTTCAATGAGCATCTTGCGACCGTGCTGAACGGTTTGCACATCGGCAAACGACATCCGCCGGAGCAGACGGTGCGGGGTGGCAGCCAGACCTACGGTGACCTTTTTGACCGCAGTGAGCCGGAAATCCGGCTCCTCGTGACGAGCCTGGAAGCGTGTGTCCGTGAATACATCGGTACGTTTCCGCGAGACACGCGGCACCCGTTATTCGCTCGCCGCTCCCGGCGGTTTCGTTTTTCGGCTTCGTGGTCGATCCGTCTTGCTAGCGGAGGCTTTCATACCATGCATACGCATCCCATGGGCTGGATCAGCTCGGCTTATTACGTGCAGGTACCGGAAGAAGTCTCCGAGAGCGATGCATACGGCGGTGGCATCAAGTTTGGAGAGCCGGACATTGATCTCGGGGATGCCGGCAGGGCGCGTCGGTATATACAGCCGAGAACAGGGCAACTCGTACTGTTCCCTTCCTACATGTGGCACGGAACCGTACCGTTTGAGTCGGACCAGCCGCGCATGACGGCGCCATTTGACGTGGTACCCCGCAAATCATGAGTAACTCTACGCAAAACGCACAGGCCTTTGCCGAGGCACGGCGGCTGCACGCCGCAGGCCGGGTCGCGGAGGCGGAGCAGGCCTATCAGCAGCTTGTGACACTGGCAGAACATCGCGAGCCCGTGCTGCTGGCACTTGCGGAGCTCTACCTGCAGACCGGTCGCGTTGCACAGGCCATTGAATCCTTGACGGCCCTGACGCAAGAGGTTCCGGATAGCCTGGATTACTGTACGAATCTTGCCGTGATCCTGGAAAAAGGCGGGCAGGCGGAGGCCGCAGCGGCTGAATATCAGCGTTTCCTGATGCGTCAGCCGGCATCGGCGAATGCGCATTTCAATCTTGCGCTTGTGTTTCGCAACGCGAGAAACAACGCCGAGGCCGTTGCCGAATACGAGGCGGCGCTTCAGCACGGCATCGACAGTCCCGAGGAAGTGTATGCCAATCTCGGCGTGCTCTACGCTGACATGCAGCAGGTCGATAACGCCCGGCAGGCCTATGCGCAGGCGCTCGCCATCAGACCACATTACATACCGGCACTGTTCAATCTGGCCGGGCTCCTCGAAGAGCAAGGTGAGCGGGAGAAGGCGTGCGCTACCTATGAACAGATTCTCGAGATCGACCCCGGGCACGCGGATGCACTGTCGCGCGTGGCCCATGCAAGGCGCGCTGAGAGTGCCAGCGACGCAATGATCGGACGCTTACAAAACGCCATTACCGCGGCCCGGGACGAACCAGCGGGACGTGAGTCCCTGTATTTCGCCCTGGGCAAGACGCTCGACGATATCGGTGACTACGAACAGGCCTTCGATGCCTATCGTTCGGCGAATCTGCTGGGCAAGCGGCGCACTGCCGCTTATCGCCGTGACCTGACCGAGCAGGCCGTGACCGGACTGATCGAGTTGTTCGATGCCGACTGGCTACAGCGAGCGGCGGCGTCCGGGAGTGCGTCGCCCATTTTTGTCTGCGGCATGTTCCGCTCGGGCTCATCGCTGATCGAGCAAATCCTCGCTGCACATCCAAAAATACAAACGGGCGGCGAGCTCGATTACCTGCCCTGGCTGCTCGCACGTCGTTTCGCGCCTTACCCGGAGAGTTTGCGGAGCATCTCCGCGGAACAAATTGATTCGGTCGCGAGCGAGTACCTGGAGAAGGTCGCGGCCTTGTTTCCGGACGCGCAGCATGTCACGGATAAGCGGCCGGATAATTTCCTGCACCTGGGATTGATTCGAGCAATGTTCCCGGCAGCACGTATCGTGTACACGAGGCGTGATCGTCGGGATAACAGCCTGTCCATATATTTCCAGCAGCTGGCTGATGACCTCGCTTATGCAACGGAGCTGGCGAACACGCTGCATTACTATGACCTGCATGAGCGCCTGATGACGCATTGGCAGAAACTCCTGGGCGAGAGCATTTTCACGGTGGGTTACGAGAACCTGGTCCGCGACCCGGAACCGGTGTTACGGGCATTGCTTGATTTTCTGGGGCTACCCTGGGACAAGCGTTGCCTGGAATTTCACGCGGCCGGAACACTCGCCAAGACAGCCAGCCTGTGGCAGGTTCGAGACCCGCTGCATGAGGACTCGGTCGATCGCTGGAAGAACTACGAGCCGTTCATCGACGGGCCATAGTCAACAGGACCGCGTTGCGATGAGCGCCCATGCGAGCACGGCATCACGGTCCGGTACGCGCAGCGCTTCCGCACGCAAGAGACTGAATCCTTTCGCCTTTAAGGTTTCGGCCAACGCCGAAAAAGCATCGGCGTCGAGGGCTGCGGCACACATTGATGCCATCCTGCCGACATAGGCATCAAGCTCACCCTGCATTCCTCCGAGCCAGTCCATGACCTCTTGCGCTTCGTAGTTCTGCAGGCGCTCGTGAACTGTGCGCACATCCCGATACAGGCGCAGGATCGTCCCGTCGGCGACGTGTTGTCCGTGTTGTTTCATAACGGCTTCCATAGTCCGAATCGCCGGCATGAATTGTCCCGCCGCCGCCTCAAACGGCTCGCGCTTGCCGCCACGGTGGAGCTCAAACCCGGCCTTGAACATTGCGATCGCCTTGCCGACGAATTCGGCCGCAATCATCTTTTCGACGGCATCAAGGCTGGCCGCACATTGCCTGTAGATGCCACCGTCGCGATGATGGAGCAAGAGGGCGATGCGGCCGCTCGGCCGGATCAGGCGCAGCATCTCGTCTATCGCCTGTGGCCCGGCGTATTCCACACCAAATTGACTCGTCGCCATGTCGAACGATGCCGACTGCAGCGGTATGCTGCGGGCATCGGCGACGACCGTTTGAATGCTCGGGAAGCGCTCCTGCAGGGTGCCAACGGCCGATGCCGAAATGTCTACACAGGTGAAATCCGGCACTTGTCCCTCGCCGGCCGACTTCGCACTTTCGACCACTGCACCGCTGCCGCTGGCGATATCGACGATGCGCGGCGAGCCTGCACGGATATCAGGCGTCTTGAAAACCTCATCCCAGAATGAGAGCACAACGGGATGACTACTGCCTCCCGCCGAAAAGGCGGCAGCATGGGATGCTCCGCGCCAATACGTATCCCAGCTTCCGGTTGCCGACCCGGTATCGGTCATCTGATGAATGTCGCCTGAGTTTCCTGCCGGGCGTCAGTATAGCAAGCGTTACAACACCGCGTTGCCGTCAGCGGGTGACTGCTTGGCTATGCTCAGTATGCTGTTCGCGGAATCGGCTCACCCAGCATCAGGGCCCGGACAAATTTAGTCGGTGGAGAGCCGTAGGAGAGCACCTGGTCATGGTAGCGGCGCAAGGTAAACTCATCGCCCCAGGCTTTCTCAACGGCTTTGCGTAGCGCCATGTGCTCCTGGAAGCCGACAAAGTAGGTCGATAGCTGGGTGGAACTGAGCTGCGCACGCACCCACTTGAGAGCCGCTTCCCGCTCTTCCTGAAAGCCACCTTCGACCATCAGGTTCATGGCAGCGTCGCGCGTCATGCCGTCCACGTGGATTGCCGAGTCCATGATGGCATTGGTGACGCTCCGCAAATACCATTTCAGGTTGATGAGCTTCATGAGCGGATCGTGATCGAGGTAACCCTCCGAGATCATCATCTGCTCGGCATACACAGCCCAGCCCTCGACGAACGGCCCCGACCAGAGTAGCGAGCGCAGCGCCGAAGGATATCGATTGCTCAGCGAGAGTTGCAGATAATGGCCGGGTACGCCTTCATGAATGGTCAGGTCCTGAATCGAGTACAGGTTGTACTCTCGCAGGAATGACTGGATCTGCTCTTCGGTCCAGTCGGCGGGCAAAGGTGCGACGGCATAGAAGGCCGGCTGATCGCGGTCAAGCGGCCCTGGTGGGTCGAGGTAGGCGATAGTCACGCCGCGCTGGAATTCAGGCATGACGATGATCTTGATGGGTTCATCCGGCATCGTGACGAGGTTTTTCTCGACGACGAAATCAATAGCCTGCTGTAGCTGCTGCTTCGCCACCTCCACAATGCCATCACGCGGTGGTAACACCGAATACGCCTGCTCAAGGGCAGCCCGAATGATGGTCTGCTTGTACGCCTCATCAGGATTGTCGGGAAACGCCGTGTAAGGATGTTTTTTGAGGTAGACAGTTTTCGCCACCTCGTACATTTCATTGCGAACCGACGCGTATTCCTGTTCGGCGCGGGCAGTAATCTCCTTGCGGCCGAGTGCTGAGTTCAGTGCAAAGGCGAGTTTCTTGTCGTAGAGGTCTGCGCCGATTCGAAAATTCCCGGCGGCCTGGGGTAGCAACTCTTCTTCGAGCCAGGTCTGCTGGTCGGCGATGGCATCTTTGGCTATCTCGATCGCGTCAAGCAGCTTCGCCTGATCCTCAGCCGACAAGACATCCATTTGTGGCACGATCATCGTATCGATAATCGACGTCAGTCCCGGATTCTGCCTGATCGCCGTTTCGGCGTGAATCTTCGGTACGCGCGCGGGCTGCAGTGCGAACCGAGCCTGCTCGAGAAAACGCGGTATCTGAAGTAACCGTGCCGTCGCATTTTTCAGGCGACTCTCGAGCGGGGCGAAGTCACGAGCGACCAGCGAGTAAATCGAGCTGCCGGATAGACGGGTGTAGTACAGCGGGTTCCACGCCCACTCCTGCAACTCATCCAAAGACCAGAGGTCGGCTTGCAGCTGATCCATCAGCATCTCGGCGTCGACCTGATTGGCCCGGGTCAGGTCGTCCGGATCCAGGGCAGAAAGTGCCGTGACGTACCGCTCAAGGAGTTCACGTCGTGCTGTGCGTGCAGCCTGGTCGACACTATCGAGCTTGTTATCGGCACTGTGATCACCGACGCTGGTCGCGAATACGGGTGAAAAACGGCCGAGATCACCGATGTATTCATCGGCAAGATTCTGGAAGGATTCGTCTGTGGCGGTCGCGGCAACAGCGGCTGGGCCGGGAGCAAGAATCACCAAAGCCATCAATAGTTGTTTCACAGCGGCACCCCGGACTGTTTCGGTATGCAACAGACCTTAGCACGGCAGCGACATAGCTGTAATATTGGCCCATGCGCTTGTTCCTGCGAACTCACCTGCTGGTATTGGTCCTTGTTGTACCCGTTGTTTCGCTGGCGGACGGTGGTATTTCTGCGTCGCTGATTCGAATTCCCGAGTCGATCAAAAGCATTTTTGTTGCGGAGACCGCAACGGCCAGCTTGCATCGCTTTCTTCACTCAGGCAGCGGCATCGTTCATGACGGGAGTTTTTACATGTCGATTGGTCAGCAAGGCGTCGGCAAGCTGCGCTCGGGCGACAAACGAACACCGCTGGGGGTGTACTTCATTACGGAACAGCTCGATACCAGTCGCTTGCACGAGAAGTACGGCATAGCGGCCTTTCCTCTGGACTATCCCAACGCCTGGGACCAACGTGAGGGTCGCGGCGGTGACGGTATCTGGGTGCACGGCGTCGATGCGCGAGCAGGAAAGCGCCCGGCAAGGGACACGGACGGTTGCATCGCGCTGGCCAATATCGATCTGACAAGATTGCTCCCTGAGTTCGAGGATAATGTGACACCGGTGCTTGTTACCCGGCATGTGGACTGGGTCAGGGCAGCAGAGAATGAAGCGCTTCGAGCCGAGCTTGAAGAGCGCATCGCGGAATGGGTAGCGAGCAAGGCGAGCGGTGACCTGTACACATTTTTATCGCTCTACGATGATGCCTTCGGGCGCTGGGGAATGGACAAGGCCGAGTGGTCGTCCTTCATCCTGCAGACGGCAAGCCAGCACGGCCATGGCGAAGTAAGCACCAGTGAATTGCTGTTGCTGGCCTATCCGGATGAGGCGGGTTTGTACTTCAGCCGATTCCGGCAATCGATCAAAGAGAACGATCGCGAACTTGCATCCACGGTACGCCTGTACTGGCGCCGTGATGCCGCAGGTAACCTGAAAATCATTGTCGAGGATGCCGGCTGAGCTGCCCGACTAGCGAAGACCCTCACGAGCGGTGAGCTCATCGATAACTTCGAGTAGCTCGTCAGGACTACCGGCCGCTGCCACATCGGTGCGGTACTTGCCGTTGACGATAATCGTCGGAACGCTGTTAATACCGTAGCGCCGGGCGAGATCCTTGGCAAGCCGCAGCGCCTGATTGACCTCGAAGGAATTCCAGGTTCGCTGGAAGTCGTCCTCACTCACCCCGGCGCGAATGAACAAACGTTGAATGGCTGTTTCTGATGTCAAATGGTTGCCACGGTTGTGATATTCATCGAATACTCTATTGCGGAAAGCGATCGGATCCTTGAGCTTGCCGTTCTGCGCGAGAAAATACTCGGTGTAATAAAGCTGCGCATGCAGCGCTGCCAGTTGATTAAATGCCACCGGAATGCGCACCAGGCGAACATTCGGATCTTTGCCTGCCGCCCACTTATTGATGTAAGGCTCCAGGTGGAAGCAATGTGGGCAGCTGTACATGAAGGCTTCCGCAACTTCGATCTTGTCGGCACCGCCAAAGGTACCCTGAGTCGGAATCAGGCGCGTGAAGTTCTTGCCCTCTTTATACTTCCAGTTTCTGGGTGTCGCTGCAGCGACATCATCGGCCTTCGCCAGAAGGATGGCCTGATCTCCAGGCTCGACTTCGGCAGCTGACTCTTCGACAACTTCCAGAGACTCAGTCCCGGCAGTCGGATTTTCGGCCGTTTCAGTAGTGGCTGCTGCCGCCTCTTCTGTGGCAGCAGCCGGCTCTTCGGTGGCTACCTGGCTGGCTTCCTGTTTGCTGCAAGCGACAGCAAGAAGGGCCAATGCGATCAGTGTCGTTATTCGGTTCATTTGTTTCATGCTCACTTGAGACCCTGTACGTAGGAAGAAAGTGCCGCAATATCGTCTTTATCCAGATTCGCAGCAATATCCTGCATGATGTGGGTCTTACCATCGGTAGTCCGCGTGCCACTGGCATAGTCATTCAGTTGCTTGCTGACATACGTAGCGTGCTGACCATTTAGCGCCGGATATTTTGCCGCCGGATTGCCCCGTCCTGTTGGGCCATGGCAGGCGAGGCATGCAGCCGCCTCTTTTTCCTTATTGCCGCCACGGTACAGTGCTTGCCCGCGTTCGAGAAGGCTTTCATCAGCAATGGCTTGTGCCGCCGCCGGCAGGCTTTCGAAATACACCGCGAGGTTCGTCATGTCTTCTTCTGTAAGCGCCATGGCCTGGCCGGACATCAACGGGTCCTGGCGACTACCGTCTTTAAAGGCTTGCAGTTGCGCGAGAATATAGGGTGCATTCTGGCCGGCAAGATTCGGCCATACCGGGCTTACACTGATGCCCTCGACCCCATGGCATGCGGTGCAGGTGAGCGCTCGCGCCTTGCCGGCATCAACCGATCCGTCGACGAGGCTTTCTGCCTGAATTTGGGTGCTTGCCAGCGCAAGGCCAGCCAGTGCGAACAGTATTGAGAGCTTCATTTTCATATCGTTTAACCGTTACTTCCCTGCGTTGGGTATTATCCCAAAATTATACACATTATCCGCAGGGCATACCCCATGTCGCACTATCCAGAAGCCCGTTTCATCAAGAGCGCCAACGCGCTCTGCCAGTTCGTAACGGATACGGGTGCGGAGGTGGCGGTGGCCGGGCGATCGAATGCCGGCAAGTCGAGCGCGATCAATACCCTAGTCAACCGGCGTCAGTTTGCGCGGACTTCCAAGACGCCCGGTCGTACGCAGCTGGTCAATTTTTTTGCTTTAGAGGGCGAGCAGCGCCTCGTTGATTTGCCCGGTTATGGCTTCGCAAAGGTCTCCGGCAAGATGCGGCATCATTGGCGAGACTTGATGGCCGACTACTTCGAGGCGCGACACAGCTTGCGCGGACTGTTTCTGATCGTGGACATCCGGCGCCAGATCACAGCATTCGATGAACAGATGCTGGAATTTGCCGAGCAGGTTTCACTGCCCACTCATGTGTTGCTGACCAAGACCGACAAGCTAAAACGCGGGCAGGCCGCGAAGGCCTTGCTTGAGGTGCGCCGCGATCTTGGTAGCATTGCCACGGTGCAGCATTTCTCGGCACTGACACGCCTGGGAGAAGATGAAGCACGCGCAAAGCTCGATGACTTCCTGGCCTTGCCGGCGGGGGAATAAAATAACCCCGAAGCAGCGGTTGTAGCCGCTACCCCGGGGCCAGAAGAAGCAAGCGACTTGGGGGGGGCCGCGTTGCACGCCTGTCTAGGGAGGTAAACAGGCGAGTGACTTATGCACTCAAAGGCTTAGAGGGCACAATCCCTGTTCAGTTCATTGATTTTTTCAATTTTTTGATAAATAAATGGTTTTTCTTGAATCGATCGGAGCTTCCCTAGTGTGCTTCATCCCAGTTGGCGCCAACGCCGGCATCCACACTTAATGGCACAGAGAGTGTCGCGGCGGCATTCATCAATTCGATAACGCGCTCACGGACAGGGTCGATGCTGTCCTTGTCGACCTCGAAGACCAGTTCATCGTGAACCTGCATGATCATGCGGGCACCGGGGCGTTCGTCCTGCAGCCATCGATGCACTGAAATCATCGCTCGTTTGATGATGTCGGCGGCCGTTCCCTGCATGGGTGCGTTGATAGCGGTACGCTCGGCGTATTGGCGGCGATTCACATTACGAGCGTTGATTTCGGGTAAATACAGGCGACGACCGAAGACTGTTTCGACGAAGCCATCTGCACTGGCTTTCTCGCGAATGCTATCCATGTAAGCTTTGACGCCAGGATAGCGGTCAAAATACAGATTCACATATTCCTGAGCTTCGCCACGCGCGATGCCGAGCTGTTTGGCAAGACCAAATGCGGACATGCCGTACATCAATCCGAAATTGATTGCTTTGGCCGAGCGCCGTTGATCGTCCGTTACCTCGTCAAGTGGCACAGCGAATACTTCAGCTGCGGTCGCACGGTGCACATCCTGTTCATCGGCGAAAGCCTTCATGAGTCCGGCATCCGCGGACAGGTGCGCCATGATGCGCAATTCAATCTGCGAATAGTCGGCTGCGAGCAATAGCTGGCCTTTCGGCGCCACGAACGCCTGGCGAATACGGCGGCCTTCCGGAGTGCGTATCGGAATATTCTGCAGATTGGGATCTGTTGACGATAGTCGCCCGGTAGCCGTGACAGCCTGATGATAGGAGGTATGGATTCGCCCCGTGCTCTGGGCGATTTGTAGCGGCAGCTTATCGGTATAGGTGCTTTTGAGCTTGCTGACACGGCGGTAGTCGATGATCACGGCTGGCAGCTCGTAGTCGTTCGCGAGTTCCACTAGCACGTCCTCGGCCGTCGATGGCTGTCCCTTGGGGGTCTTGCGAATAACCGGCAATCCGAGCTGAACGAAAAGGATTTCCTGCAGCTGTTTGGGTGAGCCAAGATTGAACGGACCACCGGCCAGTTCATGCGCCTTTGCTTCCAGCTCGATCATTTTTTTCGCCAGTTCACCACTTTGCCTGTTGAGCATTTTTCGATCCACAAGCACGCCGATCTCTTCCATTTCGAACAGGATTGGCACCAGCGGCCGCTCAATCTTCTCGTAGATGCTCTTCAGTGATTCAATCCGGTTCAGCTGTTCCCACAGAGTCCGGTGCAGCTGCAATGTGATGTCGGCATCTTCCGCGGCATACGGCGCTGCCGTTTCAAGATCAACCTGGTTAAATGTCAGTTGCTTTGCACCTTTGCCCGCAACATCTTCGTAATGAATGGTTTCGCGTCCCAGGTAGTGACGAGCGACAGAATCCATGTCGTGTCTTGTCGCTACGCTGTTCAGAACGTAGGACTCAAGCATGGAATCGAATTGCATGCCCTTAAGAGCAATATCGTAACGAGCCAGAATATGGGCGTCGTATTTGAGGTGATGGCCAACTTTCTTTTTACTGTCGTCTTGCAGCCAGCCGCGAAGCTTCAATAGCACTTCGTCACGTGGCAGCTGCTCCGGCGCGCCCGGGTAATCATGCGCGAGCGGAACATAAGCAGCCTCATTGGCGGCAACCGAGAGTGAAAAACCAACGATCTCTGCTGCCATGTAATTGATGCTGGTCGTTTCTGTATCGAATGCCGTGAGGTCAGCGCGGTCAATTATTTCCATCCAGCGATCGAAGGCATCCCAGGTCAGGATGGTTTCGTAATGCGACTCTGCGGCTTCCACAGTGGGCGCTACGGCCCGATCGTTTTGCTCATCGAGCTGGCCGAGAAGCGAACGCAATTCAAAATGGCCGTAGATTTCTCGTAGTTTGCCGATATCTGCCGTGCCGGGTGACAGGTCGGAAACGCCGGTGTCGAGTTCAAGATCTATGCGGATGGTCGCAAGCTGCTGCGACAGCCGTAGCTGCGGAATGTTATCCCGCAGGCTGTCACCAACCTTACCTTTGATTGCTTCCGCGTTCTCGATAATGCCATCGGTACTACGATAAAGATTCAGCCATTTCGCCGCTGTTTTGTCACCAACTTTCGGTACGCCAGGAATATTGTCCGACGTGTCGCCGACGAGCGCGAGATAGTCGACGATTTGTTCCGGAAATACGTCGAACTTCGCCTTCACGCCATCACGATCCAGTCTCGAATCATTCATCGTGTTGATCAGCGTGACTTTGTCGTCAACCAGTTGTGACAGATCTTTGTCACCGGTTGAAACGAGCACACTGAGCCCGGCTTTGGCAGCTTCTTTGCACAAGGTGCCTATGACGTCATCGGCCTCGACACCGGGGACGCAGAGTAGTGGCAGCCCCATCGCTTCCACAGCATCCAGAATGGGTTGCACCTGTGAGCGCAGCTCATCAGGCATTGGGGGGCGGTGGGCCTTGTACTCTGCATAGAGCTCGTCCCGGAAGGTCTTGCCGGGCGCGTCGAACACGACAGCGACATGTTGCGGTTGCTCTTCACGAATAAGCTTCTGGATCATCGTCAGGACGCCATGCAACGCGCCGGTGGGCTCTCCTTCCGAATTGGTGAGCGGCGGCAACGCGTGAAATGCGCGATACAGATACGATGACCCGTCGATCAGGACGAGATCTGCCATTGATACTAGTCCGGCCCGGACGACTCGCTGCTGTCTTCCTGTTCTTCCTCTTTCGGTCCTTCATCAGCCGTATCCTGAGACGGCGGAACAGCCATTTGGCTTGGATTGCCTGGAAGGTACAGTGGGCCACTTTGGCCGCAGCCTGAAAAAAGCAGTATACATGCGAGTGTGGAGATCAAGATTGTCAGGCGTTTCATGTCATCTATCCTTTAAGTAGCGCCTTTGGCGAGCCACTGGTTTCGGAACGGCCATTATAGAGGGACAGCGGCTGAAAGGGGTTTCATTTTGCGTAGCGTTTCGCAACCTGACGGTAAGCCTCGCGAAACGGAATACCGTCTTCGAGCACCAGGCGATACGCCTCTGCCGTCGCAAAAATTCCGGCGTTGAGATTGATGTTGTCCGGCTGAAACTTAATTCCCTCGAGTACGTAAGCCATGATATCGACGCTCTCGATGGCCAGATCAATAGAACGAAACAGCGGCGATTTCAGCCGCTGCAAATCGCGCTGGTAGCCGGAAGGTAGCTTGGCGGTGATCATCAGGGCCTCATCGAGGCAGGCCTGCGATGTTGCAGACGATGCACGCAGCAATTCGAGCACATCCGGATTGCGTTTTTGCGGCATGATCGAAGAACCCGTAGTGACTTCCGCCGCCAGGGATATGTAGGCAAACTCCTGTGTGTAAAACATCAACAGGTCGCTCGCCATGCGACTGAGATCCTGCATCAAAAGGGTGACCTCGAATAACAGGGCGCTTTCGGCCTTGCCGCGTGACAATTGCGCCGCCGTCACCGGGTTTTGGGTTGAATCGAAATCAAGTTTCGCCGTTGTTGCATCCCGGTCCAGTGGTAAGCCGGGTGTACCGTAGCCCGCGGCACTGCCCAGAGGATTCTTGTTAATGCGCTTCTTCACGGCATCCAGGCCGTTACAGGCATCTGCAAAGCCTTCGTCGAATCCGCCACACCAGAGTGCCACCGACGAGGGCATCGCATGTTGCATGTGGGTATAGCCAGGCAGTTCGACATCGCCCTGGCGCTTACTCAAGGCGCTGATCGATGCACGCAAAGCATTGACGCGCGAAGCGAGATCGCTGGCCGCATCGCGCAGATACATTCTTAGCGCGGTGAGTACCTGGTCGTTCCTCGAGCGACCGAGGTGAAGTCGTCCACCGGCAGGACCGATAGCCGCAGTTAAACGGCTTTCGAGCGCCGTGTGGGCATCTTCGTCCTGCAGGCTGATGTGCCAGTCACCGGCAGCGAAGCTGGCCTTGAGTTCGTTCAACCCCTTGCAGATGGTAGTACAGTCCTCGGCGCTGATGAGATTCTGATCTGTCAACATTTCGGCGTGTGCGATCGAGCCACGCACATCATAAGGAATGAGTCGGGAATCCAGCAGATGATCTTCGCCGGCCGTGTAGCGCAGCACGCGCACATCCAGCGGCAGGCCCTTCTCCCAGAGTCTGCTCATGACGGGCTACTCTGCTCGGCCGGCGTCAGCCCGCCAATATCGTCGACGACGAGAGTACCGGTACCTTCGTTCGTAAAGACCTCCAAAAGGATGCTGTCGGGCACTTTGCTGGAGATGACGTGCACGCGTTGCACCCCGTTTGCAATAGCCGAGTCGATGGCAGCGGCTTTCGGCAGCATGCCGTCCGCGAGGCTCCCGGATTGCCGCAATTTCTTCAGGGCTGCCCGATCGATATAACTGATCAGCGAGGTCGGGTCGTTTACGTCTTCGAGAATCCCCGCAGCACCGGTTGCAAGCAGCAACTTTTCTGCATCGAGCTCGGCCGCAATCGCGGCGGCGACCGTGTCCGCATTGATATTCAGAATCGTGCCGGACTCATCACAGGACAGCGGGCTGACGACGGGCATCAGTCCGTTATCAAGCTGCTTCTTCAGTATGTCGGCATCGACAGAATCAATGTCACCAACAAACCCATAGTCGACTGGCGACTCGCCATCGCGCTCGACAGGCGGACGCTTGTGCGCACGGATCAGACCCGCGTCGACGCCACTGATACCGACAGCCGGAATTTGCAGATCGCGACAGGTTGCGAGGATGCGGGTGTTGATTTGGCCGTTCAGTACCATCGTCGCAACATTCAAAGATTCACCGTCTGTGATGCGGCGGCCGTCGACAAAAGTGGTATCCAGTCCCAGAGCAGAGGCAAGTTCCGTTGACTGCGGTCCGCCGCCGTGAACCAGAACGATGCGGATACCGACCTGGTGCAGGATGCCAACCTGCTCCATGAGTGCTTTGGTATTCTCGGAGTCGGCGAAAACCTCACCGCCCGCCTTGATAACAAACACCTTGCCTTTGAAAAGGCGAATATACGGCGCGGCACGTTTGAGTGCTGAAACCACAATCGCACGGTCTTTTTTCGTGCTCATGACTGGCTTCCGAGCATTTGATGCAGTACCGCCATCTGCGCAAGCATGCGATTGCGTGCTTCGGCGATCACGACACTTCGTGGTCCGTCGAGGACTTCGTCAGCAACGACGACCCCGCGCCGCACCGGTAAACAGTGCATAAAGCGACAGTCCTGCCTTGCATTGGCGAACCAGGACTCGTCCACACACCAGTCCAGATGTTGTTCACGCAGCTTCTGGTCATTGAGCTTGTCGCCGTAGTGGCGAGTCGATGACCACGATTTCGCGTAAATGATATGCGCGCCTTCCATCGCTTCACTGCGTTGATCGGTTTCTGAAACTGAACCCCCGGCCGCGTCAGCAGCGATTGTGGCTTTCTGCATCAGTGCCTCCGGCAACTCGAAACCTTCGGGTCGCAACACCGTCACATCCATTCCGCGTTTTGCTGCCATGTGCAGCGTTGCGGCCGGTACCGCCAGTGGCAGTGCGCGTGGATGATAGGCCCAGCTGAGCACAAACTTGCCGCCGGTGGCCGGTACGTTCAGGTCCTCCAGGGTCTTCCAGTCGGCCAGACTCTGGCAGGGATGGTTCATCGCCGATTCCATGTTTATGTAAGGCGTGTCGACGAGGTCTGTGAGCGATGTGAATTCGTTCTCCTGTATATCGGATTCGATACTTTTACGTTCTGCGAAAGCACGTATGCCGATCGCGTCGCCGTAAGACGCGATTACCGGTACGGCTTCGCGAATGTGCTCTGCCGCAGCGCCATCCATAACGATACCGGGTCGCGATTCAATGCCGTGAATCGACATTTCAGGCGAAATAACAAAGGATCCTCCGCCGAGGCGCGTCATCGCCGCCTGAAACGAAGCCAGCGTTCTCAAAGACGGGCTCAGAAAGAGAAGTGACAGCACTTTTCCTTTAAGTGCCTCCGGTTCGGGCTTCGAGTCGAGGCGGCCGGCCAGGCTGATCAGCGCCTGTATTTCTTCGTTGGAAAAGTCCGCGAGGTCGTTAAACGCTTTCATTAATATATCCTTCAGTCTGTTGCCGGCGCGATGTTTCGAAGCGCTTCTCTAAGGCGGTCAATGTGTCCGGATTCGAGTACTAGCGGTGCGAGAATACGTAGCACGTTCGGATCGTTGCTGGTGCCGGTCAGAATGTCATGATTGAGCAACGCGTCGCGAACTTCGATGGCAGGGCGGTCACACACGAGTCCGAGGAGCAGACCCATACCCTGAATTTTCCTGATCGGCCCAAGCACGCATTGCTCACGGATAGCCGCTTCCTAACGACGGACATTCATTAGCAAACCCTCTGTCTGGATGGCATCGATAGTTGCGGCAATGGCGGCCGCCGCGATTGGGCCACCGCCAAATGTTGAGCCGAGGTCGCCCGATCCGAATCGTGCGGCCACCGTATGGCTGCACAATACAGCGCCACAGGGGATACCGCCTCCAAGTGCTTTGGCACTGGTCAGGACGTCAGGCTCGATTTGATGTGCTTGCACCGCGAAAAACTGGCCGCAGCGACCGATACCCGATTGCACTTCATCGGCGATCAACAAAGCGCCGTGTTTCCGGGTTGCGGAGCGTAGCGCGTGAATAAACTCGGTTGACAGATCATAAGCACCGGCAACACCCTGAACCGGCTCAAAAATAACGGCGGCAATATCGTTACCGATCATTTCATACGCCGCTGCGATGTCATCACGTGGAATGAAATCCACTGCAAAGGGTTTACCTGGAAAGCCGTACCAGCGATCGGAATTCCAGGTCACCGCTGCAGCGGCTGCAGTGCGCCCGTGGAAGCCCCCCGTGATGGCGAGTACTTTTTTTCGGCCGCTTTTCATGCAGGCTATCCGCAAGGCATTTTCGTTTGCTTCGGCACCCGAGTTGACGAAAAACACCCGCTCCAGCCCATTCGGTGCGACGCCCACCAGTTTCTCTGCGGCCTCGGCACGAATATCGAGTGCCACGGCATTACTCTGAAACAACAGTTTGTTACTTTGTTCGGTAATGGCCCTGACCAGGCCCGGGTGACCATAGCCGAGCGCGGCGACTGCGTGTCCGCCGTAGAGGTCGAGTATGCGGCGACCGTCTTTCGTGAAAATATCGCAGCCACTGGCTCGCTCCGGGACGAAGGGCAGCTGCCCGTAAACCGGAATCGTAACAGCGGCTTCACGGAACCTGGGGTCGGACATAATCGCCCTGTCGCTGGTTCTTATCATCAGGTCCACCCAGGTGCTGGGGCCATCAGTCCGGTAACTTCCGGGAGCTTCCAGAGCCTGTTCATCCACTGCACCGCGCCGCCTGCAGCACCTTTGACAAGATTGTCTATGACACTCATAACCACGACTGATTCGCCGTCCGTCGCAACGCCTATATGACACATATTGCTGGCGACTACGTTTTTGATTCTGGGTGTTCCACTGAGGACTTCGACAAAGGGTGAATTTGCATAAGCTTTTTCGTAAACATCGCGTAATTGCTCGTCATTCACCAGGGCCTTCGCCTTTGCCTGTAACGTGATGTGTATACCTCTGGCGAACGGTCCGGAGTGCGGCACGAAATGGACGATAGTAGAGCGGCCGCTGGCTGCAGTCGCGAGTCCGGCGACCTCCGGTGAATGACGGTGTGCCAGTGGTTTGTAGGCATACAGATTGCTATTGCGTTCCGGGTGATGTGTGCTGGCCTGTGGGTCGCGTCCGGAACCAGTGCTGCCCGTTACACCCGATACGAAAACTTCACTCGTTGTCAGCCCGGATTGCATAAGCGGCACTGTCGCGAGTAACGTTGCCGTCGCGAAACAGCCCGGGTGGCCCACGTGCGGGGTTTTGATAGTGTCGATGTGCTCCGGTACGGCACAGGTAAATTCCTGCAAAAGCTCTGGTGCGCCGTGCTCACTTCCGTAAACGGCTTCCCAGGCAGATTGCTCGGAGTAGCGAAAGTCTGCGGACGAATCGACAACATGAATATTCAGGTTTTTGTCATTAGCCACACGCAATATGGCTTTGATAATTTTGGCCGATGCGCCGTGCGGTGCAGCCGAGAACAACGCGACATCGCTGCCATCTTCAATCTCATCCAGCCATGCATCGCGAGCAACAAAACGGGTACCGGCCAGCGCCTGCGACAGATGCGCAAATGTCGCTGCGACCGGGAGATAGGCCCTGCTGTCAGAGACGGCAGCGGCCAGCTCGAAATCCGGATGCGCTGCAATTAGTCGTAACAGCTCGCCGCCGACGTAGCCGCTGGCGCCGAGTACTACCGCCTGAATGGGTGAACTCATGCAGCCTCCTTGTCGAGCAATGCAGCAATCTTGTCGCCCAGCGCAACACCACTGGATAGTGCATTTATCGCCGGCAATGACATGCGGTCCGCGATTTGCTGTACGCCGACATCATTATCCGTAGCGGGACCGGTGACGACGGTGGGCTCAATACTGTATTCATCCCGCAGAATTTTGGCGCCACCCCAGGCCGAAACCGGGTCATTCGCACACAAAACGACGGCTGTTAAGGCTGCGCGGATTTTCTCGTCGGCAAGGATGGTTTCGACACCATAGGCACCGAGCAGGCCATCGCCGAGCTCCAGTACAATGACGTCCGGTTTCTTCATGCCAAGTCCTGACAGCAGTGATCGAGTGAGCGCCGGACCGTTTTCTGCAGTCGTTGTGACGATGCCAAGATCAGAGAAAATCATGGTGTCTGTCGCACCAGCGTCTTCCATCGCGAGTATATCGCGCCGCAGAGATACGCCTGTTGCCTTGCAGGCAGCGACGGTGAGTCCGAGATGCCGCAGCCGACCGACGATGGCGCAGGCCGCGGCCGTTTTGCCCGAATCCATGCAGGTGCCGGCCAGCGCAACCACTGGAACCCCGTTCATCTTGAGTGGTGCATTCCTGTCGAGTTTTGATGAGCCGGCACGGGCGGGTATGCCGATACGCTCACCAAGATAGGGAAACTCAAGAACGGTCCCCAGTACTTCACAGTCGAACGGCGCACCGACATCCGGATTCGCAGAATCACAGTTGCCGATGACACCACCGATGTTCAGAATCTGGACGTGATCACCTCTGTTGAGCTTGGTCGGCAGGTGTCCCGAATAGCCGCGCAGGGCGTTGCGATGGCCGAGGGCGCCGACGACGATGTCGCCCATCGTGACGGTTGCCATGCGACCGGAGGTCAGCTCAAGCTGGTTGTAACGCGATTTGTTGTTTAGTACCCGAACAGCGATGAGGACACCCTCCTCGCAGGGAATGTCCGGGGACAACCGGAGTTCGGATGCCAGGTCATTGTGCTGCGCGACCGAAGCAATCTTGTCGACAACGATGCTTTTCATCTCAATTTCCCGCCGCGCGTGTTTGCAGTGAACCGGGCAGCGAGAGAATACGTGCATAACCCAGCGCATCACTGGCCGTCCACTCACCAGCGGCTTCACCATAGACACCTTTGCTAGCCGCCAGCAGTGAGTATGATGATGCCGTTCCCTCGATGAACAAAGCTCCCGGGCTTAACCTGAACGTGACCGTACCGCTGACGCGCCTTTGTGATGACACAAGCAGCGCTTCGACATCATCACAGGCCAGATCGAGCTGCTTACCCTCGTGCACGAGGTCACCGTACACGGCGGATACGCTGTCTTTGATGCGCATCTGCTGCGCGCTGAGAACCAGCTTCTCAAGCTCGCGGTGTGCCGCGATTAGCGTAATCGCTGCAGGCGCCTCGAACGCAACGCGGCCCTTGGTACCAAGCACCGTGTCCCCGAGGTGTATACCACGTCCTACGCCGTAGCGGCCCGCGAGTACTTCGAGATTTTCGATCAACTCGACCGCAGCGAGCGCTTCACCATCCAGCGCAACAGGCGTGCCTGATTTGAACTCCAGTGTGTGGCTTGACGGTTCGAGCGGTGCCGAAAACGCATTGGCCGATAACACCCAGGCTGACTCTGGAATAGAGCCGTCGGACGTCAGTGTCTCCTGGCCACCGATTGTTATGCCCCACAGGCCTCGATTGATCGAATAGGCCGAGCCCTGTGCCGGCAACGGCAGGCCATGCTTTTCAAGATAGGCGAGTTGTTCTTCACGTACCCAGCTGTTATCACGCACCGGCGCCAGGACGTCCAGACCCGGATTAAGTGTTCGCAAAGCAACTTCAAAGCGAACCTGGTCATTGCCCGCTGCGGTGCAACCGTGGGCAACCGTCTTCGCACTACGTTGCCTTGCAATCATCGCCAGTCGCTTCGCCTGGAGTCCGCGTTCTGGGCCAACGCATAAGGGATAGGCCTGGCCGCGGAGTACGTTACCCGCAATCAGGTACCTGATTACGCTCTCGAAGAACTCCTGCTTCGCATCAATCAGTACGTGTTCGATCGCACCCAGCGCCATGGCCCGTTCTTTAAGGGCGACGGCTGCGGCTTTATCGATACCGCCGGTATCGACGCAGGCGGTAACGACGTCACGGCCATAATTCTCCTTGAGCCACGGTACGCAAAACGACGTATCAAGGCCGCCGGAAAAAGCGAGAATTATGGGTGATGTGTCCTTGCTCACTAGGATCTCCGCTATTCTAGGAACGAGCTGCGTGCTCGATCCGGGTAATGAGGTTTTTTTGTGCGATACCGGACTCGGTCGCAACGAACACCGTGTCATCGCCACCGATATTGCCGATCACCTCGGGCCAGTTGCAGCGGTCAAAAGCGAGTGCAACGCGCTGCGCGGCACCGATAGCCGTTTTGACAACAAGCAGATTCGGTCCGGCCGGCTGAAATGTGCGCAGTAGCTCCGTTACGGCAGCTAACTGATCGTCATCTTCCTGACTGCCGGAAGGAAGTTCATAACCTGCCGCCGTCTTTATTGCGCCGAGCTCTTTGAGATCGCGACTGACGCCGGACTGCGTCGCGCCAAAGCCTGCGGATAACAAGGCAGCCACAACGGCACCCTGCGTTTTCGCAGGGCCCTGCAGCAGTAATTGCCGAATCGCATCGCGTCTTAGTTGATGATTGGGGTCAGGCACGGGCCTTCTCGCATAAATATGTGCATAAGTTGAACATCATGCGCATATTTAGTCAAGGCCCTGAAGCGCCTTTTTTGCCATTTTCTGCGCTAAACTGCGCCGCTTTGCAGACGTCGGAGTTTAAGCGTGCAAACACCCGAAACCGTTGAGGTCACCACAGGCGAGAACCCCGAGGGCAGTGTGATCTGGCTGCACGGCCTGGGCGCGGATGGCCATGATTTCGAGCCCATCGTTGCGGAGCTTCGCTTGCCCAGCGATTTATCCTTGCGATTTGTATTTCCGCACGCGCCGGTGCAACCCGTGACCATCAATGGTGGCATGGCGATTCGGTCCTGGTACGACATCGTGAGCTTTGATGCCGAAGGTCGAGCGGACCGGTCGGGCGTACTCAAGAGCAGCGCCTTGCTGGAAGGGCTCATCGTGAAAGAAACCGAGCGTGGTATTGCCGCCGACAAAATCGTGCTCGCCGGATTCTCACAAGGTGGTGCGGTTGCGATTCACACGGCCTTGCAGACCGGGCAAGCCATCGCAGGTCTCATGGCGTTGTCCACCTATATGGTGCTGCCTGATGATGCGGAAACGGCGGTGTGCCGAAAAGATCTGCCGATCTTTATGGCACACGGAAGTTTTGATCCGGTACTCCGAATGGAGTGGGGACGCTCGTCCGCGGAAAGGCTCATTGCGGCAGGGTATTCCGTTGAATGGCATGAATACCCGATGGCGCATGCAGTTTGTCCTGAGGAGATCGCCGACATCAGTACCTGGCTGTCCGCGATTTATCGTTAATTTACAGTGCTGCGATCGTAAATGCGGAATCGCCCTGCCTGTTGCCATCGGCATCAAAGCGGCGTTCGTGAAATTGCCACGAGCCACCCGAATCGAGTAACGCAACACTCGAACTGCGTGTGCCATAGTCAGGCAGTACAATAAAAGCTGCACTGATAGCATGGGCCCTGGCGAACGGCAGGTGACCCCTCTCAATTTCGTCGACGGATGCTTTTTCCCTGTCGCCAAGCAGCCTGAATAACTCGGTTTCGTTAACCTTGTCGTGCTGGATTAATTCTTCGAGGGCGGCCTTGCTACGCAAAACTTTGTGCCAGGGAGTGTCCAGCAACGCGTTGCTAAGTCCGTAAATGCCGGGTGCCAGAGTTTCTACTCCGTTGCCGTGGTTTGAAAGCCAGGCCAATGTCATGCCGTCGCTAACCAGCAGATTGAACCCGGCGTACAGAGTGCTATCTATAGCGTTGAGATAGTCGACCGGCGTCGCTGTACTTTGCAGGAATTCCGTAACCAGGTGACCACGTGAGCGGTACTTCGGGGATGGCCTTCGTGCATCCCGAAAATTCGTAACCGCCGCGAAACGCCCGTCACGATGCAATGCGAGCCAGGTGCCACCGGCCTGCAAGTCACGACCGCCGACAATATCTGCCGCGTCGGGCCACCAGTGCGCCTCTCTCGTGGGCCGCTCATGAAATTCATCCCGGTTGCCCGCGACAATTAATGGCAAATCACGATGTTGCTGCCAGCCAATAACAAGCAGACACATTTCTAGCCCATTGCTTCCGCGTGCAGCCATTTTTCAACCAGGCGGCGCGCAATTGAAATGCTGAACGGTAATTTCGGGAATCCCGAGCGCAGTTCCTCGCGGGTGAACCACCGTGCGTCCTCAAGTTCACCGTCGTTCGTGCGGATTTCCTGCGCCACTCCGGCATCAGCTTCCGCGACAAATCCCAGCATCAGTGACGACGGGAACGGCCAGGGTTGTGAACTGTGATAGTTAACAGCAGCCACGCGAATATTGGTCTCCTCGTAAACCTCCCGGCGAACGGCATCCTCAAGACTTTCACCGGGCTCGACAAAACCAGCGACTGTTGAATACACGCCCTCCGGCCAGCCGGATTGCCGACCGAGCAGACAACGGTCACCGTCCGCAACCAAAACAATGATGGCCGGATCAACGCGCGGGAAAATTTCCCGGCCACACGCAGAGTTTACGCAACGCCGTGAGTTACCTCCCGTAACCGGTCGAGCCGATGAACCACAGCGCCCGCAAAATAATTGTGAGGAATGCCAAAGCACCAGTCCACGCGTATGCGCCGCAAGATTGGCTTCGTCAGCCGGCAGCACCGTACCGAGATATCTGAGATCCTCAAATTCACCCAATTCCGGGTAAGGTGGCGTGCCGACGGCGGCGATCGAGACGGCGAACGCGGGTCTGCCGCGAAACAGACCCAGAAAAATCTGATTATGTTGGTCGAGAAAATTCTCGATCTGGTGTCGCTCAAGTAACATGAGTTGCAAGGGGTCCCCGCCAACCAGACAGTGATCACCCCAGACGGGAACGAAGCGGGTTTGTGGGTGGGTTAGCGCTTGTTTCAGCCAGTTTGCATCCTTGCGTTTTTCACCACTACGATCAACGAAGGCACCTGCGAATACATTGTGATTTTCTATCTGGCAAGTGTAACTCACTAATGAAGCTGACCGACGATCTCACAAGTTGGACAGACGCCATGATCGAGTGCATAGGAATCCTGTACATAAAGCGCGTCACATTGCTTGCAGTTTGCGAGGTAAAGCTCGTCGTTACAGGAAATGCATTGCAGCAGATTCCATGCCCATTCGAAGCTCAACTGCGGATCTTCATGCAACAACAAATAGGTTTCATAGGCACGGCATAAGCGATGACCGAACTCCACATCGGGCCGTGGCCAACAGGGGTGCACGAAGTCATCGCTGTCAATCCGCACGAGAAGGCCCACAGAAAACAGCGCAACGAGGGTGGTCGCCTGGATCTGATTTTGTGAATTCTTGACGAAGCGAGTTATCTGCCGGGGGGACTTGCCGCGACGGCGTTTAACGCCGGAGCTTGCGCTGTTGCGAAAGTAGGTCGTGTACAGCTTTCGAATTCGATCGTCGGAGAGCCCCGTACATTCGCGAATAGTGCGCGTTCGGGCTTCATGGCGGATCATGCGAAGCGCGAGTTCAAACTGGCTGCGCTCGCCTGAGTAGCGGTCATCGGTAAGTCTCATTAGTTTTCTTTCCCCAAGGTGTTGCTGGTGGGCCGATCGTTTCTTGCTATTAATGCTAGAAAAAGACCATATATAGTATTACTATACCGTATATTATCCATACATGGGCGAGCAAGCATAAATACAGTAACTTGAGAAACGGGCCAAAAAGGCTCGAACAGCGCCAGAAAGTGCCGCAAAGACAGGTGCACAGGGAGATGATATGGAGCAAATCAGTGAATTTCCGGGGCCGAATCCGGATGATTACGCGAATGTCCGGGTTTTGAACACAGCCTACATCGAAGCGACATCTGCATTGAAAGGCGCACAACGGGGGCGTCTTGCTGCGGCGCCGTTTCTGCTGTTTTCACTGCGGGAAAACGACATCGAATGGTGGACAAGCGCGCTTGCCGATCAGCAGCAGGGAGACCTGATGGCGACAGCAGAATTCAAGAATCCCGAGTTACGCCGCATACAGACAGCTGCCATGAGTTTTCTCTGGCAGCTTGGCCGGCGTAATCCTTACGCTGTGCGTATCCTTAGCGGTGCCACGATTTCGTGGTGCGAAAAAATTACGGCGCTGCCCCTGTTAACCTTGCTTGAAAGGATTGGTCGACGCGGTGACCTGATGACATCCCGACTGGATGTACCGGTCGTGAATGGCAAGCGCCTTCTTGACAGTGGCACAAGCGCGCGACGGCAGGTTCGAAGATCCTCCCAGCTGGCCGCTTTGCAGGCTCTGCTGACCCGGACTGATGTTGATAACTACAAGCGACTTCCCGCCGCCGCTTGCAATATGTCGGGCCCACTACGCGTGCTGGACAAGAAGGTGTGACGATTCCGGGGCGACGCGGTTACAATGCGCAAGCTAATGAATGCCCTGACGATCAGAAATCTGAAAAAGACCTACGATAACGGTAACCAGGCCCTGAAAGGTATCGACCTGACCGTTACGGCGGGTGATTTCTACGCGCTGCTTGGGCCGAATGGCGCAGGTAAAACGACGGCTATCGGGATCATCAGTTCACTCGTTAACAAGACCAGTGGCGAAGTGGAAATTTTCGGTCACAGCATTGATACAGACTTCGAAGCGGCCAAGTCCTGCCTCGGCCTGGTGCCACAGGAGATCAATCTCAATCTCTGGGACACGGTCGGCAATGTGGTCAGGAATCAAGCCGGCTATTACGGCATTGGCGGTAAAGTTGCACACGAGCGCGTCGAAAAATACCTGCGCGCATTGCGCCTGTGGGACCGGCGCAATGACGTGGCCCGCAGCCTGTCCGGTGGTATGAAGCGCAGACTAATGATTGCGCGGGCACTTGTGCATGAACCGCGCCTGCTTATTCTTGATGAACCTACCGCCGGCGTGGATATTGAGATTCGGCGATCAATGTGGAAGTACTTGCAGGAAATCAATGCGGCTGGCACGACGATTATCCTGACGACACATTATCTGGAAGAAGCCGAATCCTTGTGTCGCCACATCGGTATTATCGATGAGGGAAAGATTATCGAAGATACGAAGATGAGCACTGTGTTGAGAAAGCTGCAACGCGAGGTGTTGATTCTCAGCCCGGCCGTTGAGATGGCCGAAGCGCCACAACTTGAAGGGTTCAAGACACGCCTGCGCGAAGATTCCGAGCTTGAAGTTGAGATAGGGCCGGATCGCGACCTCAATGTTTTGTTCGAGCAGCTCAGTAAAAAAGGAATCCGGGTGGTGAGTATGCGCAATAAGGCGAATCGCCTCGAAGAATTATTCATGCGCCTGGTTGAAGGCAAACAGGCACCCGAGCGTCGCGCATGAACATCGCCCTGAACCTGGTCGCTGTACGCACCATCATCCGCAAGGAAATGAACCGGGTGTTGCGGATCTGGATACAAACAATTGTGCCGCCGGCGATCACAATGACCCTGTACTTTATTATTTTCGGTAATCTCATCGGTCGACGCATCGGCAGCATGGAAGGTTTCGATTACATGCAATACATCGCGCCGGGCCTGATCATGATGTCGGTGATTACGAACTCTTACGGCAATGTTGTGTCGTCGTTTTTTGGTGCGAAGTTCACTCGCCATATTGAAGAGATGCTGGTATCGCCGATGTCCAACGCGACAATCATCATCGGCCATGTTGCCGGTGGCGTGTTACGTGGACTGCTTGTTGGCACGCTGGTGACGATCATAGCGTTGTTTTTTACACACCTTGAGCTTGCTCACCCGCTCATCATGATATCGGTCGTGTTACTGTCATCCATCGTTTTTTCCCTCGCCGGATTTATCAACGCTGTTTTTGCGAAAAAATTCGACGATATTTCGATCGTGCCAACGTTCGTTCTGACACCGCTTACCTACCTGGGTGGCGTGTTTTATTCAATATCGATGTTGCCCGAGTTTTGGCAGAACGTATCGAAGGTGAACCCGATCCTTTACATGGTCAATGCTTTCCGTTTCGGAATCCTGGGGGTGTCCGACATCAGTATCGTGCGGGCCTATACAATCCTCATCGGTTTCGTTGTGTTGCTGTTTTCAGCCAGCTTTCTCCTCATGAAAAAAGGCGTGGGGATTCGCGAATAACATGTGCGGGCGCTTCGCCTTTTACTCTCCCAGTGAAGCGACAGCAGCGCTGTTCGGAGTAGACGGGGCCCCTGAGGTCGAGCCGCGCTATAACATCGCACCAACGCAATTCGTCGCAGCCGTCAGGGACAACAGCGATCAACAGCGTGAGCTCGTCATGTTGCGATGGGGATTGGTGCCGTTTTGGGCCAAAGATCCGTCGATTGGTAATCGCCTGATCAATGCTCGCGCTGAAACGCTTGCGGAGAAACCCTCTTTTCGTGCAGCATTTAAACATCGCAGGTGCGTCGTACTTGCTGACGGCTTTTATGAATGGCGCCGGGACGGTGACGTCAAAACGCCGTATTTCATCTCATTGGCAGGTGGTGAAGCGTTCGCAATGGCGGGGCTTTGGGAAGACTGGAAAGACAAGGAAAGCGGCGAGTCCCTGCAAACCATGACAATCATAACGACTGCTGCAAACGAATTCGTGCAGCAGCTGCACGACCGCATGCCCGTAATATTGCAAGCCGATACAGCCGATGAATGGTTTGCAGGCGAAAGCGATTATCTACAGCGGGTAGTTGACAGAATGCCGCCACTCTGGGCGTGGCCGGTGAATCGACGCGTCAATAACGCGCGCAATCAGGGTGCTGAGTTAATCGACATCGACGGTGAGGTCATTCGCTGATAGTGCCGGCCAGGTGGAGGCGAGCAGTGTACGTGGCCCGCCGTGAACACCGATTCCCGTACCCAGTCCACAAATTTTCAATGTGCCCAATGTTGGCAGATAGTTTCGCAACTGTGCTGCCAGCTTCTCGGCATCATCAGGGCAAACAGCGTGCCCGATGCCGACCTCGACAGGCCCACTGTTTCTAACGCGCCTGGCAATGAACCGCGCAAAGCGGACAACTCGATTGCGACGCCCGAACAAACAGCCGCAGAGGCTAATCCGCCCGCCTGGGCTGACACAAATTATCGGCGTTACCCGGAATAAATCAGCCACCAACTTGACCCACTTTGGCAGCCGACCACCGCGAACCGCGTAACGCAGATCGTCGAGCAACGCGAATGTCATTGTCTTGGGGACCTGCTCCCTGACCATGCGTAGCGTTTCATCAATGCCGAGACCCGCCGCGGCACACTCCGCCGCGAGGACAGCCAGGTGCCCCTGCGCCATGGACGCGTTGAGTGAATCAACAATATGGATGCGGCCTGGGGCATTGCTGCGCTTCGCCGCCGATTGCGCACCCTCATAGGTGCCACTCGCCCTGGACGTCAGGGTGATGACCAGCACATCGCTGAAATGGCTGGCCAGAAACTGAAACTGGCGTCGAAAATCGCCCGGTGACGGCTGCGAGGTGGTTGGATGCCGGGGATTATTCTGCAGCTCTTGGTAAAACTCATCCGTCGTTATACTGAGCTTGTCGAGGTAGCCGCGATCGCCGAATTGAATGCGACAAGGCACCGTATGAATGTCGAGTCGTTCCATATCGTCGTCACAAATATCGGCGCCGGAATCCGTAATTACGGCAAAGTTTCGCGACGCGTCATGCGTCGAGCTTTGCTGGCGATGCATGTCATCGGCCTTTTCGCCACTTAATTCACCGAATCGTCGCGCAACGTCAAACACGGCCTCAGGATCATCAACGTGAATATGGATTTTTGCTTTGCGTTTGCTGCCGGCCAGAACCATTGAATCACCAAGTTCGGTGATCGCCTCACGCAACTTGCGGCGATCAATGTCGGCAGCGGATACGAGGCATTCCGCGCAATATCGATATCGTGAAGAGTTGTCCGCGGCTGAAAATTCGACGGGCGGCCGGATATCATCCAGCAGGGCCGTCTCCGGCATCGGCGTCAATTGACCATTATTGAGATAGTCCGATAATCCACCTACCAGCTCTGCGAATCCCTTTGCACCCGCATCGACCACGCCGGCCTTTCGCAACACCTCGAGCTGCTTCGGCGTGTCGGCAAGTGCCTCATCAACGCTGACTCGGGCGCGAGCGATTACGGCAGCAAAAGCATCTTCTGAATTCCTGGATACCTCGTGTCTTACGCTCCCGGCAAATGCGGCGATGACAGAGAGTATTGTGCCTTCGCGCGGCCGCGATAAGGCATCGTGAGCGTACTCGGAGCCGAGGCTCACAGCCTTGCCAAATGTGCAGGTCGTGAAACGTGTGATCTCGCCCGCGGAGTCGCTCATTCCCTGGAAGAACTGCGCGATAATGGCGCCTGAGTTTCCGCGGGCGCCATCGAGCAACGCATCAGCCGTCGCTGCAAGCATTGTACCGAGATGTTTTCCCTGATCGCCCTGAAGTACGCCCAAAGCCGAACTCAGCGAGAGACTCAAGTTCGTACCTGTGTCACTGTCGGCGACCGGGAATACGTTGATGCGGTTAAGAAGTTCCTGCTGGCCGATGACGCGGTGTATCCCCGATACCAGTGCCATCGCCAGAGCATCGCCATTGATATGTTTGTGCCCGGTATCAGTCACGCGGTAACAGAAAATGCTGCCCCTGAAGTTCCAGTACAACACCGTTCGGAGTGATTTCAGTGACTACCGGTCCTTCGGCGAGCTGCGATCCTTCACGCAGTTTCGTCATGTTTATGAAAACAAATCGATCCTCGGGTTCAGTGCTGTAAACGTGGATATCGAGGTGCAGCTCCGGGAGATTGGTCGCTCCACTCGCACGATATTCCTGGATCGACGGGTAAAGGTCTGCAGCGGGAATGGCTGAAGGATCTTGCGAGATCAGTACGGGCCTTATCGCTTCGCGTGGCTCCTCTCCTGCTGCGGCGACAGATTTGTTGTCCTGTTTCTGCGGGGGGGTGCGCCGGGCGGCAGCGACCTGTTCCTCAAAACTGGGTGATGAGGGAGTTTCCACTGCCGTCAAATCAGGGACTTTTTCGCTGAAAGTCACGGCCGCGTGAGACGGCGGGGAGTTGGACTTCAACAGCAAGCCAGTCAAGACAGCGAGATTGATCGCCAGCAGGATTCCGGCCAGCCAAATCCAGCGCTGCACGGATGGCCTTGCAGGGCTCGTCGGTACAGCGGAAAATTCGGCACTGCTTTGTTGCTGCCTTTCGGTTTCCGATTTCTTCAGGGCGTCGAGTATGAATGACATGCACTAGTCCTCTGCAAGGCCCTGAGCTGTAAGCCGTGGTGAGCCATCCGGCCCGAGCAAAGAATTAACAATAATCAAGGTTTGCTGCCCGGCCAGTCCATCGACATCAAGACGATTGTCTCTCTGGAACTCCCGCACAATATTCTGCAGATCGACGTCGTATTCGTCACTGTCCACATTAGTGCTGACGTAGCGCTCGTCGATACTGGCGAGGCTTTGTCGCAGCCACAACACCTCCTCGCCACGTGATCCGGGCGACAGTGATACCGGTACTCCGCCCGGAGGACGCCACAGCAGCATGAATTCGCCGAACCACAGATCCATGATTTCGCTGACAGGATGAGTTGCCGCAACACCACCGATTGACAGCTCAGCACTGTCCCCATGAACTGAAGACAGGACGATCTCATGCGCGTTGCCGCTGTGATCAACAAGGGTAAGGATGGCCGGACGGTTTAGTTGTCGCAAGCCATTCCAGGATCCACGCTGATAGAGGCAGGCTAAACCTGCATCGGCAGCCTGCGAGCAGCCGGTTTGCGAGCCGCGTGTGTAATCCATCCCCCAAAGCTCAAAGAGTGAGGCGAAGGCAAAATCCTTTGTCGTTAACTCGTCGGCGAGGACGAGTTTTTCGGACAAGGTCTCCTGCGTTATTTCGGCTGCCGTGACGGTGGCGGCAAGCGATTCGTCGGCGGGCTGTTCCGTCGATTCTGGAATGATGGTAGCTTCAGCCACAGGCGTTTGTATTGCGCCCGATTCCGCTACAGCCGCTGTTGTTGTAGTTGCGGGCTCGCGTGTGACGAACCAGGTACTGGCTACTACGACCGCCACACTCACCAGTACTGCTGCCATTGCAATGCGAGTCATGGCAGGCGATCTGTCGAGTTCACCCGAGACCTCCGCAGCGGCACGTTTGATCAGACGCTTCGTAATGACGCGGGATTCCTGACTGTAAGCACCGAGTAAAGCCCGGTCACAGATGACGTTGATGAGTCGCGGCACGCCCTTTGAAAGACGAAATACTTCTTTCTTGGCACCATTATCAATGACTTCACCCAGAGCGCCAGCGACGCGCAGCCGGTGCTCGACGTATTGCGCAGATTCTTCGCGAGTCAGCGGCTCAAGGTGGTAACGGCCGGTGATTCGTTGTGCCAACTGTCTAAGATCGGTGCGGTCAAGCAGCTCGCGCAATTCAGGCTGTCCAATCAGGATGATCTGTAACAATTTTTGTTTGGCAGTTTCGAGATTGGTCAGAAGCCTGACCTGTTCGAGTACTGCCGGCGCGAGATTCTGCGCTTCGTCGACGACGAGAATTGTTCGCCTGCCTTCGGCGTGCGCGCTCAGCAAATGATGGTTGAGCGCATCCGTCAGTGCTTTGATGCTGTCCAGTCGGCCATGTACATCAATGCCCAGCTCTTCGCAGATTGTCAGGAGGAATTCCTGGGCGGTGATTTGTGGATTCAAAACGACGGCAACGTCGGCATGGTCGGGCATTCGGTTCAACAGCAAGGCGCGCACCAGCGTCGTCTTGCCCGTACCAACCTCGCCGGTAAGCTGTACGAACCCACCACTTTCGGTGACGCCGTATACGAGGTGCGCAAGCGCCTCGCCATGCCGCTCGCTCATGAAGAGGTAGCGCGGGTCCGGCGTTATCGAAAACGGTTTCTCGTTGAGCCCGAAAAAGCTGGTGTACATCGCCCTGATTCTACCCTATCGGTCGAGGGTCTTCGCCCGGCCGACAGACAGCGAGCCGAATTTCTCCCGAATCTCATCGACCGTTTCGTCAATGACAGATTTGTTTTCGGCGGCTTCACCTCTGAACAGGTCGGGCTGTTGCGCTTGAGTCAGTTTACTGCCACCAACACCGAGCAGCCGGATTTTGGCGCCCTGATTGCCGGCCAGCCAGGTATTCAGCAATTCACACGCAATGGCGTAAATCCGGTCCGTACCATCAGCCGGGGGTTGGATACCGCGCTGTCGCGTACAGGTCGTGAAATCCGCACGGCGAATCTTGATCTGCACCGTAGCAGCAACGAGCGATGACTTGCGCAGGCGTGCCGCCGTGCGATCACTCAGACGTAGCAGCTCGCGGTGCATGTCGTCCGGGGATGACAGGTCCTGGTCATAGGTTTCCTCGGTGCTGATCGATTTTTCTGCACGACTGGGTATGACGGGGCGATCATCTACGCCTGCGGCACGATCTCTTGTTTTTCTTGTGAAGCGGCCGAAAATGGGTTCCAGATCACGATTACCGGCGAGACGCAAATTCCGCAAAGTAGATACCTGTATTTCAACCAGGCGCTTCAGTGTCGCCCGGCCGATACCAGGGATGACACGCACCGGCAACGGGTCCAGCTTTTCGTGGTAGAGGTCCGGTGTGACTATCGTCAGGCCATCCGGTTTGTCGAGATCAGATGCGATCTTGGCAACGAGTTTATTCTCAGCCACACCGACAGACGCCGTCAGCCCGGTTTCGTCCAGAATGCGCCGCTTTATGTTTGCGGCAATCATCTCGGGTGAGCCGAACAGCTTGGCGCTCGCTGTCACATCCAGAAATGCTTCGTCGAGCGACAGCCCCTCCACGAGTGGTGTGAATTCATGGAAGATCGCGAAAATCTTCCGCGACGCATCCTTGTAGCGCGACATTCTCGGCTTCACGCGAACAAGATGATCGCAACGCCTGATTGCTTCGGCGACAGGCATGGCAGAACGAATACCGAATTTTCGAGCCTCGTAACTGGCCGCCGCGACAACGCCGCGCTTGGTGCCGCCGCCGACAATTACCGGCCGACCTCTGAGGTCTGGATTATCGCGCTGTTCGACGGACGCGTAGAAGGCATCCATATCAACATGCAGAATGCTGCGTGTTGACTGTTGCATACGGCTATCGGCCGCGCTTGACGATGTAGCGGGCGAGCCACTCCAGCGGCAAGGCGGAATCACCGAAGCGTGACAGTCTGTGCAGCGCCGCAGCGAGTAATTCGTCGCAGCGGGCCCTCGACGCGGCGGCGCCAAACAACGCAGGGTAGGTAGCCTTGTTCAGGGACTCATCGGAACCCGCCGGTTTGCCGATGACCTCGGTTTCGCCTTCTATGTCAAGGATGTCGTCCTTGATCTGGAACGCGATACCTATATTGCGGCCAAAATAATCCAGCGCTCCGGTATCTTCAGTGGAGAGGTTCTTGCACAACAGGCAGGTGGATACGATGGATGCATGAATCAGCGCACCGGTTTTTAACGCGTACATATTTTCAAGTTCAGCCGCCGAGAGCCTGCTGCCCTCTGCGGCGAGGTCAAGTGACTGGCCGCCAGTCATTCCCATTGATCCGCAGGCGTTGGTGATCAGCCGGACGAGTCCCGTCGCGGCACCGGCGGGTGCACCCTCAACGTTCGCCAGCACGGAGAATGCAAGTGGCTGCAGTGCGTCTGCGGCCAGGATCGCGGTTGCTTCGTCGTACTGTTTGTGAACGGTTGGTTTACCGCGCCGCAGATCGTCGTCGTCCATGGCGGGCAGATCATCATGGACCAGTGAAAAAGCGTGGATTAGTTCGATCGCAACGGCAGGCGCATCGAGCAGCTCAGGATCTACCCGCAGACATTCACCGGTCGCATAGACCAACAACGGCCGGACTCGCTTGCCACCGTTGAGAACCGCATAGCGCATTGCGCTGTGCAAACGCTGCGGGGTGCTGGCTGCCGCAGGTAATACCGCATCCAGGCCCACATTGACACGGTCTGTGTAACGGCTGATACGATCTTCGAATTCGTGAGGCAAGGCACTATCAACTGGATTCGGGCCGTGTAGCGTACACGGAATTCAGCCCCTGTGCGCGGCTCTCGCTGGGCTATAATTCGCGTCCTCTAATGGCGCATACGATCAGGAATCCGACACATGCAGGCGACCGCAATTGCACAGCCGAACATTGCGCTCATAAAGTACTGGGGCAAACGTGATGTCGAGCGGAATTTGCCGGCAGTCGGCTCGATTTCGATTACATTGAGCGAGTTGTACACCGAAGTCAGCGTTGAGTTGAGCCCCGACCTGCAGGAGGATGAATTGTGTGTAAATGACGAGGAAAGTCAGTCGATGCTGCCGCGGATCAGCCGTTGCCTTGATACGGTAATCGGCGCGGCGCGCCTGCGGGCACGTGTCACGAGCCGTAGCAATTTCCCGATCGCTGCGGGATTGGCATCGTCCGCCTCCGCATTCGCCGCAACAACCGTCGCTGCTGCGGGCGCTGCGAACCTGGCTTACGAAACCGAAATACTGGCGCGCCTTGCCGGGCAGGCATCCGGGTCTGCTGCGAGGTCGCTGTACGGTGGATTCGTCGAGCTAAAAAACTCCGCTGACACAATTGATCTGACCGCGCTGCGTGATGTTGACTCCTGGCCCTTGCAGGTCGTTGTGGCGATTACCGAGCCAGGACCAAAAGCGACGGGCTCAACGGAGGCGATGGAATTATCTCGCGAAACATCGCCCTTTTACGATAGCTGGATTGAGCAGCAGGAACAGGATCTTGATATCGCGCGCGCAGCCATACTGAAACGGGACTTTGCCGGGCTCGCAACGGTCGCTGAACACAATTGCCTGAAGATGCATTCGGTAATGTGGGCATCTCGCCCACCGATGGTCTATTGGAATTCAGCCACGATGCATTGCATGCAAACATTGCGGAGACTGCAGGGAGAAGGGTGCAAGGTCTTCTTTACGATCGATGCCGGCCCGCAGGTCAAGGCGGTGTGTTTGCCGGGGGATGCCGAGGTCGTTGGTCAGGCACTTACAGAGACGCCCGGTGTGCAGAAAGTCATGACGAGTGGCCTGGGCCCTGCTGCACGCGCGGTTGATAAGGCGTGATAAGCGAAATCGCAGCCAGTGCGCCGGGTAAGGTGTTGCTTAGCGGTGAGTACGCCGTACTCGATGGGGCACCCGCAATCTGCATGGCGGTCGATCGACGTGCGCGGGCCGTTGTGGCCCATGCCAGCGGGGACATCTCCAGGGTCACCGCTTCCGGATACAAAAATGCGTCCGGATGTTTTCGATCGACCGACGGCCGCATCGAGTGGCAGAACGGGCAAGCGACTTTTAGGGTCGTCGACTCAGTTTGGCGGGTCAGCGGTGCCGGGCGGGAGGGCGCCAGGGCAATCAACCTGGATACGACCGAATTCATCGATTCCGTGACGCAGTGCAAGATCGGTATTGGATCGAGTTCAGCCATCACGGTCGCGTTGTGCGCGGCCGTCAATAATTCGGCCGACATTGCTGCGCTGACAATGATCGCCCAAAGGGCACATGCGGATCTGCAGGAAGGCGCCGGCAGCGGCGTGGATATTGCCTGCAGTCTGCACGGCGGATTAATCGAGTACCGTATAAAGGGCGCGTCCGTGACGGCGTTGCAATGGCCTGAAGGATTATCATATCGCCTGATCTGGACCGGCGTTGCTGCCAGTACGCGTGAAAAGCTTGCCAAACTTGCGGCTGGCGTCAGCAAGCCGTCCCGGGTGCGTCTTGCCTGCGCATCCGAAGACATGGCTATTGCCTGGAGGAGCGGCGCTGCCAAGGAGATCGTCGCAGCGTATCGGGAATACGGCGAGCATCTTCATCAATTTAGCGTCGATCACGACCTCGGCATTTTTGATGCTGGTCATGACGAGCTCTGGCAAGCAGCCAGTTCCGCCGGACTTGGCTACAAACCCTGTGGTGCGGGCGGTGGCGATATTGGCATCTTGCTGGGGATGGACGATGTTGAACTGGATGTGTTTACGGGCACGCTATCGCAGCCCTACTCGGTGCTCGACTGTGAGTTGAGTCCTGCGGGCGTTAGGATTGGCGCATGAACAGTTCGCACATCTCAGGGCTGTACAAGCTCAGTATTTCCGAACGCATAAGCGAACTCGAAAGACTGGGTTGGTTGGCGCCCGTCGCTGCTCGGGATTTGCGGGCAGGACGCCAGGTTGTTTCCGCCATTGCGGCGGACAAGATGATCGAGAATGTCATTGGCGTTTTCGCGCTGCCGTTGGCCATTGCGCCAAACTTCCTGATCAATGAACGTGAGTGCATTGTGCCGCTGGTTGTTGAAGAACCATCCATTGTTGCTGCGCTCGCCGCTGCTGCAGCGCTGGCCCGATCCAGCGGCGGATTTTCAGCAAGCATCGACGAGTCATTGCTCACCGGACAAATTCACCTTGTCGGCGTTGCGGATGCCAACGAGGCGGCTGCGTCATTGCGCGCTGCTGCTGACGACATAATCGGTATTGCAGACGCCGTGCACCCGCGCCTGAAAGCACGCGGTGGTGGG
>Ga0114931_10000658_pt1 | contig 42877 bp, 34 predicted proteins | sample 2SBtaG_FD_89579 | JGI IMG/M metagenome (GOLD analysis project Ga0114931, IMG submission 89579) | Deep subsurface microbial communities from Kolumbo volcano to uncover new lineages of life (NeLLi) - 2SBTROV14_V59a metaG | ecosystem: Environmental > Aquatic > Marine > Volcanic | place: Kolumbo... | reverse complement strand
GCGCTGGTCGGGTCGTCGTTTCGCAGGCACCGCTCGAGGACACCGGCGCAGTGGGCGGCGCTGGTCATGCCCTGGCCGTAGACGGGGTTGAATCCGCACGTCGCATCCCCGGTCGAGATGAAGCCCGGGAGCTCGGCGGACCACCGCTCGTAATGGCGCCAGGAGTTCTGCATCCCGCGTCGCGTGTAGACGGGCGAGATGGGTTCCGCATGGGCGAGAGCATCGGCCAACGCCGGCGTGCGCAGCTTCGAGACGATCCGGTCGAAGCTCTCGGGGTCGGCGGCGAGTTCCCGGCCGCCCCAGGAGGCCGTGGTCACGATCCAGCGGTCTCCCTCGATCGGGAAGAGCAGTCCGAAGTACTGGTCCTCGGGCCGTGCGGCCTCGTCGATTCGCGTACGACCTGATGCTCGAGCGCGATAACCAGGGCTTCCTGTTCGCCCCGCTCGGCAACTACACGTTCTACAACCACGATCACCTTCGCGAGATGTTGCTCCACGAAACCACGTTGCTGGGTCTGAGCGACGGGGGCGCGCACTGTGGCCTGATCGCGGATGCGAGCATGCCGACCTTCATGCTGACCCATTGGGTGCGGGATCGAAGCCGTGGTACGCGGATCCCGCTCGAGAAGATGGTGAAGATCCAGGCCCACGACACCGTCGCGCTCTACGGCCTCCACGATCGCGGCGTCATCGCGCCCGGGAGGAAGGCGGACCTGAACCTGATCGATCTGGACGCGCTCCACATCCATCCCCCGACGATGGTGTACGACCTGCCGAAGTCGGGCCGCCGCATCATCCAGAAGGTGGACGGCTATCTGAAGACCCTCGTGAACGGCGAGGTCATCTACGAAAACGGCGTCGCGACCGGAGCGCTCCCGGGCAAGTTGATTCGCGGCCCCCAGGCCCCCGCCTGAGCGGACCTCCCGACCCGGCGGTACGGTTTCCGGCCTGGGAGCGACCGCTGCCGCGCCGCGCCACGCGGAGGGTCGAGGGCCGGCACGGATGAAGCTGCAACGACGCGACCTGCTGAAGCTCGGCCTGGCCGTCCCTGCGCTCGCGGGCCCGGGCTGCAGCTCCGAGGACCGCCCGCGCGATGGCTGGGATCCGGGCGAACTGCATCACCTGCTGCCGACCGCGTCCCACACCGCGTTCAACCTCAAGGCCTCGTTCCGCCATCCGCAGGACACGGCGCCGGTCCTGCGCTTCGGCCGGCGCGAGGTCGTGGGCACGCGGCAGGACAGCGACGGGCGCTTCTGGGCGTTTCGCGCGGGCGGGCTCGAGCCCGGGACACGCCATGCGCTGCAGCTGCGCCACCCGGCCGGGCATCCGCTGTGCGATCCGTGGCCGCTTGCGACGCTGCCTGCGCCCGACGCGCGGCCCGGTAGGCTGCGCATTGTCTCCTTCACCTGCGCCGGAGGGCCCGAGCTCCCGATCCCGCCCTCGTGGTTCCACGCGTTCAAGCCCGCGATCTATCGGCGCCGCTTGTTCGACCGCATGCTCGAGCGCGCGCCCGACCTCGTGATCGCGAACGGCGACCACGTCTACTACGACCTGCCGGCGATGGCGAAAGTCCGTGAGAACCCCCTTGGTGGCCTCGCGGCCGATCTGCTCGACGGCTTCCCCGGCGACTTCGATGCCGCGCTCCCGGTGCCGGGAACGCGCAACGAGCGAGCCCTGATCGGGGTCGGCGATGCCCAGATCGCCCGCATCTACGGCACGCGTTTCCGCTCGACGCCGGTCTTCTTCATCACCGACGATCACGACTACTTCGACAACGACGACGCCACGCCCGAGCGCGTGACGTTTCCGCCCGATGTCTTCCACCGCGCGCTGCGCGACGCGCTCCAGCGCCTCTACTTCCCGGAGTTCATCGCGCCCGTCGACAGCCCGCGCGATCCGCCAGGGCAGGTCGAGGCAGACGGCGTCCGTCTCTCCACCCACTTCGGCGAGATGCGCTACGGCACCCTGTTCTCGGGGCTGCTCTATGACTGCAGCGGCCAGCTCGGCCTCGGACGCGGAGCGGGTCTCGTCCCGCCCGGGGCGGAGGCATGGCTCGTCGACCGCACGCAGCACGAGGACACGGCGCACCTCGTGCATGCGCCTTCGCACCCGATGGGCTGGACGGCGGGCAAGTGGCGCGAGTGGTATCCGGACCTGCTCGAGAGCACGGGCTCGATCGTCGAGGCGGTGCGCAGCGATGCGGACGGCGGCAAGTACATGTGGCAGGAGGGCTGGTGGCAGCAGCACCAGCGGCTGCTCGCCGCACTCTGCTCGCAACGGCATCGCCGCGCGCTGGTGGTCTCGGGCGACCTGCACGCGCTCGGGGTCGCCCGCATCGAGCGCAGCGGCGGACTCGACCTCGGGCGCAACCCGCTCCACTCGGTGCTGTCCGGCGCGGTCGGCACCGGGCAGATCGGCTGGCCTTCGCGGGCCCGCGGTGTGGACCCGCGCACGCCCGAGGCGCTCGGCGTGACGACGCTGCTCGCGCTCGAGGAGCGCAACGGCTTCACCGTGCTCGATTTCGAGGGCCCGCGCTGCACCGTGCGCTGCCTGCGCTGCCCCGACGGCTACGTCGCGCCCGAGCGGCTCGTGCTGGCGACGGCGCTGCGCTTCGACCTGACGCGCGCCTAACCGGGACGGTTCATGATCCCTCGCTGCGAGGTGGCGTCGTCGCGGACGCCCGACCGGACGCGGCAATCGGGAAGCGGAACCTCGTTGTTCCGGGCCCCGATGACGCGGAAGAAGATCGCGCCGTTCCGGTGGCCGGCCGTGTGCACGATGTTGGGTCGCGACGGGACCTCGCCGGTATCGGTATCGGCATCGGGATCGATCGTCAGGCAGACCTCGCCCTGCGGGTCGCGCTCGGCCGTCGCGTGGTTGTAGTGGGTGCGGAGGGCGCCGTGTTCGATGGGTTCGAGCCAGTGGTTGGTGACCGCGAGCCCCCAGTAGTCGCAGGCGGGCGGGGTGAAGCGGATGTCGAGAGACCCGCCCTCCGCGAGGTCGAAGTAGCCGATCGCGTAGAAGGTGTCCGGGTCGGCCTTCACCTCGGCTTCTAGCTCCGTGGGAACGTCCGCGATCGCATTGGGGTTCTGGCTGAAGATGCGCGTCCAGCGAAAGAACTGCCCCGCCGCGCCGGCGACGAACAGCAGCGCGGCATCCATCTGCGCGCGCTGGCGCCTGGCGTCGAGCACGGCCCGCGACGGCACGCCGGCCGGGGCCGCATCGACGCGTTCGAGCACAAGCTCGGCGGGCCGGTCCGTGGCGCGCAACAAGAGCTGCCGCACCATCAAGGCCGTCGTCTCCGCCGAGCTGGGCAACCAGCTGACGGGAACCGCCGGAGCGGGCTCCGGCTCCGGGCGCGCGTCGGCAATCCGCACCTCGAAGCGTCCCTCCGCGTCGCACGCGATCTGGTCCTTGGCGAGGTAGCCCACGGGCTGGAAGTTCCCGAGCCCGCCCGGGTAGCTGCCGATCGCCAGGCGTTGCACGTCGTTGAGTCGCCCGCGGATCCGGTACGCCCCGGCCGGGTCGAGCTTCGCGTGACCGAAGCGGTAGTCGGGGTTGAACCCGCCGATGCGGGGCGTCGCGTAGTCGATGGCCGTGGAACCGCGACCGTCGAAGCGCGCCAGTCCGCTCGCGAGCAGGCGCGCCAGGTAGCGGGTCCCCTCGGCGAGGTCGAGCGGGCGTCCCCCCGCGAGCGATTCCATCTCGGATTGCAGCCGCACCAGGGTCTCGAAGCCCTTCTGCCAGGCCTCGCTCAGCAGGTCGGCGTCCGTGCCGTGCGTTCGCTCCATGGGGCTCCATCGTTCGCAAGGGAAGAGACGACGCGAGGGGGTGTATCGTCGCGTGGATTCGTTGTCGCCCGCGCGCCTCGCGATGCATCGGCGCGGTTCAGTCGGTCGCGCGCTCCGCGAGCGCCCACCATCGGTGCGCGAGCTTGCCGACCGTCTCGCTACTGACGTTCCGCGCGGCCGGGCTCGCGAGGAGCTGCGCCCGCAACTCTCCCTCGTCGAGCACAGGGCGTGGATCGAGGTAGCCCTCCTCCTGCAGGGACGTCACGAACTTCGCGGCCTTGGCGCTCTTGAACCCCTTGAGGAGCGGGGGCTTCTTCTTCTGTGTGAGGGTCCGGGCCAACTCGTCCGCGTCGCAACCGACCTCGTCGTTGATCGCGATCACGGCCTCCCGGAAGTGTTCGCTGATCGAGTCGGCGCGTTCGATGAACATGCGGTCGACCGGCTTTCCGCGCCCCTGCTGGCGCGCGGTGAGGAATTTGTCCAGGAGGTCGGCGCGGGCGTCCAGGCTGCTTCCGGCGCCGGCCCGCTCGCGCACTTCGACTGCCAACGGCGCATCGCTCTTCGCCAGCGTCCGCCACTGCCCCACCGTGGCGATCCGCTGCCGGCGCAGGAGTTCCACCAGGGCCAGATCGTCGTGGAGCAGGTGGAAGAGGTCCTGGCCGTCGGCTTCGCGCCGCGGGTCGAGGCGCGCCGCGTGGATCTGCACCGCGTACTCCTCGGGCGTCCATCCTTCCGCAGAAGGGACCTCGGGGAGGGGCGGCACCGCGACGCGGTCCGGCCCCTGCACTTCGGTGGTCACGCCTCTCACCGCGGCGAGATCGATTTCCTGCGGCACCTTGCAGCCCTCGGCTTCGAACGCGTTGCGCAAGCGCGTGGATTCGGTCGGGTCGTTCGTCAGGTAGAGGATCTGGCGGCCGTCGTCGGCCGTCATGCGGGCGAGGCTTCGGGCGATCGCGTCGAAGCGGACCGGGTCCGCGTGGTCGAGCGCCTCGTCGAGCACAAGGGGCATGCGCGCGCCCCCCTCGGAGTCCTCCGCGAACGCGACCCGGGCGGCCAGGATCAGCTGGGCCCGCGTGCCGTCGGAGAGCTCGGTCGTCTTCCGGCCGCGCCCGGTGGCGGACTCGACCGCGATGAAGCTGCTGTCCCCGTCCGACGGAACGCGGAGGTCGTAGTCGTGGTGGGTGAAGGTCTCGAACAGCGCGCGCGCCCGCTTCAACACGCGCGGCGCCTGTGCGGTGGCGTGCTCGGCGCGCACCTCTTCCAACAACAGGCTCGCGGCCCGGGCGCGAAGCCTCTTCTTCCGGCACTCCGCCAGTTCGAGCCGCGCCTCGTCACGCGCCGCCAGCGCTTCTTCGAGCGTGTGGGCGCCCTGCGCCTTGCGGATGTCGGCACGCGTGTCCGCCAGCGCATCGACCAGGGTCGGCAACTCGTTCGCCGTGTGTTCGAGACCTTCGCGAAGATCCTCGAGCGCGCGTCGGGACGCGTGCATCAACTCTTGCTCACCGGCGCGCTGGAGCCGTTGCTCCAGCACCGCGATCTGGGTCTCGAGCGAATCGCGCTTCTTGCACCGATCCTGATAGGTCTCGAGACGGGACACCAGGGTTTCGAGCGCGTAGCGGTCGCCGGGTGTGAGGGAGAGGTCGGCGAAGAGGCGGCGGTGGTTCTCGTCCAGGGTCGCGCACTCGGTTTCGAGGGTTCCCACTCGCCGGAGGTGGTCCGCGATCCGACCGTTCGCTTGGCGCAGCTCCCGGTCGCGGTGCTCCAGGGAATCTGCGGCTGCCCGGGCGGCCGCGGCATCCGGGGGCGGGCCGTCCGTGGCGGACGAGAGCTCGGGCGGCAGATCCGCCAGGCCGTCCGCGAGTTGCCGATCGAGTTCGGCCAACCGGCCGGCGGCCGCCTCCCGCTTGCGCGTGGCTGCTCGCAGCGCGTCGACGCTGCGGGCGAGGTCGACCAGGTCCGTGTTCGCGGGCACCGCGTCCAGGCCCAGCTGTTGGGCCAGGTCCGCGCGCGTGCGTTCGAGGCCGGCCATCTCGCCGCGGGCTGCCGCGAGCTTGACGTCGAGGTCGGCGCGGTCGGCCTCCTGATAGTGGGCGCGCTGCTCGATGGCTTGTTCTCGCGCGAGCTCGTCCTGCAGCTGCGTCAGTCGCTCGCCCACCGCTGCGGTCGACCAGCTCTCGGGGCCCGCGATCGCGTTCGGGAACGCGCTCTGCGCGATCGGGCGGGCCTGGTCGGTGTGCCCGCTCCGGCGGATCCGAACGAGCGCGGCCGCGGCCGCCAACCCGAGTGCTACGCCGACGAGTCCGTAGAGGCTCGCATCGACCCAATGCCCGAGGGCGGCGCCAGCGATGGCCAGCGCGCCGGCCAGCAACGCGACCGCCCGCTTCGGGGGCCACAGCGTGGCCCGTTCCGATCCCGCTTCGGGGTCCGGAGCGCGGAGCCAGTCCGCCAGCGCCCGCGTTGCGTTGCGGAGCTGGTCGATCCGGGCCTTGCGGTTCGCATCCGGGGTCTGCCGGGCCAGCAGCGCGATCCTCTGTTCGAGGGCTTCCTGCTTCTTGCGGGCGTCTTCGATCTTGCGCAGGAAGTCGAAGAGCGTCTGCGCCGCCGGCAGGTCGAGGTCCGCGGCCGGGGTCGCGTGGCCGCCGATCGCCTGGCTCGCCGCGGCCAGCTCCCGCTCCGCTTCGGCCAGGGCCGTCTTCGCCTCGCCGCGCTTCCGGTCCAGCTCGCGCAGGTCGGTGGCGCGGAGCTTGCACTGCGTCAGCACCGCATCGTCGATTGGCGTCGGGAGTCCGGTCGCCGCGGCTGCGTCGCGCGCCCTGGCCAGCTCGGTCCGCTCGTCGCGGAGCGCCTGTTGCTTTCTGGCCTGCTCGGTCTCGAGCCCGTCGAGCCGGTCGACCTCGTCTCCGTGTACCCGTTCGATCGCGGGCGGGAAGCCCTCGAGTTCGGCGGCGATCGGCGCGAGTTCTTCCCTCCGCTCGATCAGCGCGAGCGCGTCGGCCAGATGCGGGAGTCGCTCGCTCGCTCGCCGGGCCTCTTGTGCGCGGGCTTCGAGCGCCGGGATCTCGTCCTGGCGGCCTGCCAACGCCGCTTGCTGGGCCATCGACTTGCGGACTTGCTCGGCCGCCGCGTTCACGGCGTCGCGTTCCTTCTTGCCCGCTGCGGCGCGAACGTCCTGTTCGATCTCTTCCGCGAGCTTCGCCAGTTCGTAGCCCCCAGCCAGCTGCTTACGGACCTCGTCGGCCAGGTCCTTGCCCGCCCCGTCCGAGGCGTCGAGCAGGTCGCGCAGGCCCAGGGAGAAGCACTGCTGCAGGTGCTTGGGCGGCAGATCGTCAGGGGTCTCTTCCTCACCATCGCACTCCCAGCGGTGGCGTGCGCCGTCGTGCTCCACGCGCCACGTCTTTCCGTCCCTCTCCAGACGCGCTTCGAGCGAGGTCTCCGAACCCGGTGACGGCCCTCCCCAGAAGAGTTCGGCGATCGCGCGCGCGAGGCTCGACTTGCCGATGCCGTTCGGGCCCTCGATCACGACCAGGCCATCCGCCAGATCCTCGAGCGTGAAGGGATCGGGGATCCCGGGAAGGCGACGCACCGTGATCTGGCGCAGCTTCATGCGTCCGCCTCACTGTGCTCGGTCGCCCGACCCAGCAGCTTCTGCAGGGTCTCCATGCCCGATTGCTGCAGGTAGTCCACGAGCGCCTCGTCCGAGAGCGGGTCGCCGGCGTCGCGCAGGTCGTCGAGGGGCGTGAAGCGCGCGTCGTTGGCGAACGCTGCGAGCGCGGTGCGGGTCCGGTCGAGCAGTGCGCGCCGTTCGTCGCCGGCTTCCTCCAGCAGCAGGAGCTTGCGCGCCAGCAGCCCGGGCGGGTCTTCGCCCCTGGCGAGTTCGTGCAGGTCGGCGGCCACCTCGAGCCGGTCGCTGACCTGCTCGATGAACACCGTCGTGTCGGCGACCGAGCGCTGCACGTCGCGCCACGCTTCCCTGCCGATGCGCGTGCGGATCGCCCGGATTGCGTCCACCGGTCCGACCAGATGCAGGCGCAGGCCCAGCACCCTGTGCTTCGAGCCCTCGTCGACGAGACGCCTGGCCGTGGCCTCGGCCTCCGCGAAGAGCAGATCCTCGACGTCGTCCGGCGCCAGGTCCCGGGCCGGCCGGACATCGACCGCCTCCCAGCGGAGTGGGGCGGTCGGAAGGAGTTCGGGAACGATCGCACCCCCTTGCGACAACCGGATCATCCATGGCCCGTGCGCCCCGGTCTCGGTCGGGTAGAGGCCGACCAGGGAACCCAGGTAACCGCACGGAGTCGCGCCCGCCCCGAGCGAGGGCTTGTGGATGTGCCCGAGCAGCCACGCATCCAGCCCGGCGTCGTCGAGCTCCTGCCGCGCGATCGGCGCATAGTGCCCGCCCGACGCACCCAGGTCGCCGTGCAGCAGACCGATCCGGGGGACACCGGCTGCTGCAGGTGCGAGCGGCGTGTCCAGCAGCGCGCGCACCGGGCTCGTGGGCACGCGCTGCTCCGGGAACGACCAACCGACGATCTCGGCCAGGGGCGCCGCGTTCGCGTCCAGCACGGTCGATTCCCACTGCCCGCCCCGGCCGAGGAGGCGGAAGCCCTCGATCAGGTCCGCCACCCGTGGAAGCGCGTTGACGTCGTGGTTGCCGGCGACCCCGATGGCGGGGATGCCGGCTTCCGCCAACCGACGGACCGCACCCTCCAGTGCCGGCAGCGCCTCGAAGCGCGCGTTCGTGCTCTCGACGACGTCGCCGGCGAAGAGCACGCCGTCGACGCGCTCGCGGATCGCCAGCTCCACGGCCGATGCGAGTGCCGCGGCCGGAGTCAGCGAGGCGATCCCGCCCCCGAGTCCCTCTGCCACGATCGCAGGAACGCGGCTCGGCCGCGTGCCGAGGTGGATGTCCCCGATCGCGAGCAGACGGCCCCGATCCGCTCTGTTCGGGGCGTCCCTTGCGACGTTCGTTGCACCGTCGTTCATCGTCCCGCTCCCTGCCGGAGTTCGCCGAAGGAAGATAGTCGATCCCGCCCCGAATCCGGCGCGGAACCTTCGCGGAACCGCCGCGGAACCCACCCCGCCCAACCCTGGACCCCGAGCGTGACGAATCCGGTCACACCGAAACCCCGGGCGCGAAGCCCCTCGGAATCCGTCCGGCCCCCGCTACCCTCCCGCCCCGATGGAACTCCCCGACCCCGCTGCCGTCGAATCCGAAGCCATCGCCCGCGCCGGCGGTCTCGCCGACTTCGGCCCCGATACCTGGCGCGAGGCCCTGCGTCGCCTGCTCGCGTCGGCGCGCGAAGAGGCCGACCTGAATGATGTCGGGCAGGCCGCGCTGCGCACACAGGTCCTCGATCGCCTCGTCAACCGGCTCGAGATCCAGGACTGGGTCGCGCGGCATCCGGAGGTGCGCGAGGAGAAGGTGGAGGCGCCGCTGATCCTGGCCACGCTGCCGCGCACCGGACAGACCGCGGCGGGGTGGATGCTCGACCGCGACCCCGCGAACCGCTCGCTGCTGACCTGGTTCGCGAAGCGGCCCGTGCCGCCGCCGGGGCCCGGCACATGCGACCACGATCCGCGCATCGTGCGCGAGCGCGCGCGCGTGGCGGCGCTCCCCGAGGCCGTGCGCCAGATGCACCTGAACGCGGCCGAGGAGCCCGACGAGTGCCACTGGCTGGTCAGCAACGACTTCAAGGTGCCGCACGAGGTCTACAGCTCGCGCGTGCCCACCTACTACCGCTGGGTGCGCGACGAGGCCGACATGGGCCAGGCGTACGCCTACTACAGGCTGCAGCTCCAGCTGCTGCAGTCGCGCACGCCCGGGCGCCGCTGGGTGCTGAAGAACTCGCCGCACCTGCTCTTCCTGGACGAGCTGCACGCGGTGCTGCCGGACGCGATCTTCGTGCAGTTCCACCGCGACCCGTTGAAGGTGCTGGCGTCGAACTGCCGGCTCGCGGTCGCGCTGCGCGGCATCGGGAGCGACGCGGTCGATCCGCACGAGGTCGGCGCCAGCATGCTGCAGCTGCTGGGCGACTACCTCGACCGCCTGCTGCGCTTCCGCGCGAAGGACCTCTCGCGGCCCTGGATCGACGTGCGTTTCCGCGATTTCGTCGCCGACCCGCTGCGCGCGATCGCGGGCCTGTACGACGCGGCCGGCATCCGGCTCGGCGACGAGGCCCGGGGCGCGATGGCGCAGTGGGTGGCCGCGAACCCGCGCCAGGACCTGACGCGGGCGAAGGCGCCGGACCTGGCGCCCTACGGCATCGATCCCGAAGCGGCGCGCGCCCGCTTCGCGCCCTATGTCGAGCAGTTCGGCATCGCCTACGACGGGCTCTGACGCGCGCGTGTATACTCCGCCGGCAGCGGCCGCCGGCCCGCCGCGACGGCCACCGCCCCCGTCACCCGGAGACCCATGCAAGACCGCGAGGCGCTGCCCTCCGAGGACCCGATGGACGATGCGGACGCGGCGGCATCGGCGCGCATCCACGCGTTCGGGCCGGATGCGCTGGGCGATGCCGACGCAGTCGAAGTGGCGGCCCGGATCCGGCGCCGCGATGTCTCGGCGCGCGAGGTGGTCGAGGCCGCGATCGCGCGTGCCGGGCAGGTCGATCCGGTCCTGCACGGCATCGTCGTCGATCGCTTCGAAGCGGCGTTGGCAGAAGCGGACGCGGTGCTGCCCGAGGAGGCCTTCGCGGGGGTGCCCACGTTCGTCAAGGACAACCGGCCCTTCGCGGGTCTGCCCACCGGCCAGGGATCCGAGGCCATGCCCTCGTCGCCCGCACCCCGTCACGGCCCCTACATGGAGCAGTTCCTCTCGGCGGGCTTCCTGTGTCTGGGCAAGAGCGCGCTGCCCGAGTTCGGTCTGAACGCGTCGACGGAATTCGAGGACGATCCGCCGACACGCAACCCGTGGAACCCGGCCTACTCGGCCGGGGCCTCTTCTGGCGGTGCCGCCGTGCTCGTGGCCTCCGGGGTGGTTCCGATCGCGCACGGCAACGACGGCGGCGGTTCGATCCGCATCCCTGCTGCAGCCTGCGGGCTGGTCGGGCTGAAACCCTCGCGCGGGCGGCACCGCGACAGCGACGTCGCGCGCGCGATGCCGCTCAACATCATCAGCGAGGGCGTGCTGACGCGCAGCGTGCGGGACACTGCGGTCTTCCACGCCGAACTCGAGAAGGCCTACCGGAACCCGGCGCTGCTGCCCATCGGCACGGTCGCGGGGCCCGGCGAGCGGCGCCTCCGCATCGGTCTGGCGATGGACCTGGTGAGCGTCTCGCCGGACACCGAGACACGCGCCGCGATCGAGGAGACCGCGCGGCGCCTCGAGCGCCTGGGCCACCGGGTCGAGCCCATCGCCGCGCCGTTCGCCCAGCACTTCGAGGACGACTTCCTGACGTACTGGGGCGCGCTCGCGTTCGCGATCCGCCGCACGAAGGACCGGGGCTTCGACGCCACGAAGCTCGGGAACCTGACGCGGGGCTTGAGCCGCTACTTCCTGCGCCGCTGCTACAAGCTGCCGTTCGTGCTGCGCCGGATGAGGCACGCGACCGAGCGGTACGAGCGCCTCTTCGACGACCTCGACCTGCTGCTGACGCCGGCGCTGGCCCACACCACGCCCGAGCTGGGCCACCTCGGCGCAGACCTCGACGCCGAGCTGCTGATCGAGCGGCTGCGTCGCTATGTCGCCTACACGCCGGTCTGCAACGCCACTGGAGGGCCGGCCATCGCGCTCCCGGTCGCGGCGACGGCGGCCGGCCTCCCGCTCGCCGCGCACTTCTGCGCGAAGACGGGCGACGAGCGCACGCTCCTCGAACTCGCCTTCGAGCTCGAAGCCGACCGCCCCTGGCCGCGCATCCAGGACGCCGGAAGCCAGGCCTGATCCGGCCTGCCGATCGGCCACCGGGGCGGAGAGGGGTGGGCGCAGGCGAAGTAAAGCGCAGCAGGGCCACGCCCCGGTTCCCTGTGCCTTGGGTCACCCGAGTGACTTTCGCCCGTCAGTGCCGATCAGGGGCGAGCCATGAGCCGGAGCCCACCCCTCTCCGCCCCGGTGGCCGACCGGAAGCGCGGGGCAAGGCTAGGCGGGCAGTGCCGCCTTCACCGCCTCCGGGCGGATCGGGAGGTCGCGCACCCGCGCGCCCACCGCGGCGAAGACCGCGTTCGCGATCGCGGGCGCCACCGCGATCACGCCCGGCTCGCCCAGCCCCACCGGCATCTCGTCGCTCTCGACGAACGAGAGGTCGAGCTCCGGCACCTGGTCGATGCGCAGCGGCGTGTAGGTGTCGAGGTTGCGGTCCGTGGTCTGCCCGTCCGCGAACGAGGTCGCCTCGTAGAGCGCCATCGAGAGGCCCCAGAGCGTCCCTCCCTCCAGCTGGGCCATCGCGCCGTCCGGGTGGACGATCGTCCCCGCATCGACCACGGTCGTGAGCTTCTGCACCGTCACGACGCCGCTCCCGCGGTCGACGTGCACCTGCGCCACGGTCGCGACCCAGGTCGGCATCGCGCGCTCCTGGCCGGTCGAGACGGCCACGCCGAGCGCGGTGTCGGCCGGCAGGTCGACGCGCTCGTCCCAGCGTGCGCGCTCGGCCGCGCGCTGCAGGACGGCCGCGAGCCGCGCGGCGCCGCCGGTGCTGGCCGGGGCCTCGCCCGCGTTGCGCCCCTGCGCGTCGAGCAGCGAGAGCCGCAGCGCCAGCGGGTCCTGTCCCGTGGCGTGGGCCACCTCGTCGATCTGCTGCTCCAACGCCCAGGCGGTGTAGCCCGGCCCGACCGAGCGCAACCAGCCCGGCAGGATCGTTTCCTGCACCACGTCGTTGCGGATCGCCCGGACCCGCTGGTTCGGGATGCCGTACCAGTGGTCGGCCCCGTTGATCGCGAAGCCCGGCGCCTTGCCGCCGCCCTCGACCGCGTTCACCACGAGCGCGGGCGCCATCGCGGACGACGGCCATCCCGCGGCGGCGGTGTGGTCGCAGGCGGTCACGTGGCCTTCGGCATCGACCGCGGTCCGCACCTTCTGCACCGTGGGCGAGCGCGGGCAGTCGAAGCGCACGTCGTCGGGGCGCGTGAACACCATCTTCACCGGGGCGCCGATGGCCTTGGCCGCGAGCGCGGCCGGGACCATGTAATCGCCCAGCAGGCGCCGCCCGAAGCCGCCGCCCAGCAGGTGGTGGTGGATCGTCACGCGGTCCTCGGGCACCGCCAACGCCTTCGCCAGGAGCGGCAGCGTCAGCGTCTGCCACTGGTTGCCGGAGTGGAAGTGCCAGTGGCCGTCCTCCTCGAAGACCACCGCGTTCAGGGGTTCGAGCTGGAAGTGGAGCACGCCGCGCGTGGTGTAGGTGGCTTCGACCGTCTGCGCCGCTTCGGCGAACGCCGCGTCGACGTCGCCTTCGCGCACCCAGAGGCCGCCGCCGGACGCGGGGTCGCCCACCAGGCGCAGGCCCTCGGCCAGCATCGCGGCTTCGTCGACGTCGGCGCGCGGCCCCGGGGCCCACGTCACGTCGAGCGCGTCGGCAGCGCGGAAGGTCGCGGCGGTGCTGTCGGCGAGGACGGCCAGCCACCCCTGGCAGGTGCCGGACGGGTCTTCGAGCACCAGGGTCTCGCGGTAGCCCGGGACCCTGCGCGCGGCCGTGTCGTCGAGGGATTCGACCCGAGAGCCGTACCGGGTCGGCGGCAGCACCGGCCGCGCGTGCACCATGCCGGGCACCCCGTAGTCGATGCCGAACTTCGCGGTGCCGTCGGTCTTGGCCGGGACGTCCAGCGCCGTCCCCGGCGATCCGAGCACGCGATAGTCGCGCGGTGCCTTCAGCGGGAGCCGCGCCAGTTCCTCGGCCCCGAATACGCGGTCGATCCGGCCCTCGCCGACGATCTCGGCGTAGGAGACGGAGCGCTCGCCGTGATGGACGCGGCTGGCCTCGGCGCGGCAGTCGCCCGGTCCGGCGCCCAGCATCTTCGCCCCGGCTTCGACCAGCGCGATGCGCCCGGCCGCGCCCGCGCGCGACAACTCGAAGAAGCTCGTGTGCACGGACCAGGAGCCGCCCGTGATCATCGTCCCCCACTTCGGATCGGTCGCGACGTGGAAGATCCCGACGTCGTCCCACGCGACCTCCAGTTCCTCGGCCATCAGGCGCGCGAGCGCGGTCCCCACGTGCTGGCCCATCTCGGAGCGCGCGATGTTCATCTGCACATGGCCGTCCGGGGCGATGCGGAACCAGACGGTGGGCTCGAAGGCCTCGGCGGCCAGGCGGCGCCGCGCTCCGAGGACGGTCGAAGGGGTCGCGAACGCGAGCAGCACCCCGGTGCCCACCGAGCCCACGAGGAACTGCCGGCGTGTCGGGTGGAGGGGGTCGTTGCTAGGCATCGTCGCGGCCCTCCGCGGCCAGTTCGGCCGCCCGGTGGATCGCGCGGCGGATCCGGGGGTACGCCATGCAGCGGCACAGGACGCCCCGCATCGCGAGGTCGATTTCGGCGTCGGTGGGCGACGGCGTCGTCGCCAGCAGTTCGGCCGCCTGCATGATCTGACCGGACTGGCAGTAGCCGCACTGGGGCACCTGCTCCTCGATCCAGGCGCGCTGCAGCGGGTGGTCGCCGTGCTCCGAGAGCCCCTCGATCGTGGTGATCGCGCGCCCCTCGACGCGACCGATCTCGAGCATGCAGGATCGAATCGCCTCGCCGTCCATGTGGACGGTGCAGGCGCCACAGTGCGCGATGCCGCAGCCGAACTTGGTGCCGGTGAGTCCGATGTCCTCCCGCAGCACCCACAGCAGCGGCGTGTCCACGGGCACGTCGACGGTGACCGGCTTGCCGTTGAGCGTGAACGTCGTCATCCGCGAGGCCTCCCCGGAAACAGCATACCCGGCCCCCGCGTGGCGCTGGCACGTGATCGTCGTTCCGCCGCGCCCGCGGCCCGGGCTCAGTCCCGCCTGGGTCCGCCCATCGTGCCGGGCCAGTGCGAGCCGCCGATCGTGTCCACGAAGGGCCAGTACGCGTCCGGGTCGAGCGGGGCCTCCAGCGTGATCTCGCGGCCCAGGAACTGGGGCGTCCACAGGCTGGCGCTCACCGCGCCCTCGATCGGCAGGTAGCGCGCGATCGGGTCCCAGGGGCTCTCGCGCAGCGTCAGCGTCCCTTCGACCTTCTGGTGGTGGGTGGTCTGGTAGGTGCTCTTCACCCGCACCACATGAGGCGGGAAGTCGTAGGCCTTCTCGGCGCCGCCGACCGCGCGCGAGACCTTGACCCACCACTCGTTCTCCTCGTAGGGGTCGCCGTTGGGCAGCGTCTCGCCGACCTGGCCCGTGAACTCCATGAACGTGTAGCCCTGGTGCGTGCAGCGCGCGCTCACCTGGTCGACGAAGCGGTAGTAGTCGATCTCGGCCGGGTACTTGGGCTGGCCGTTCATCTCGCGGCTGATGAAGATCGCGGCTTCCTGGTCGATGCCGAGACCGATCGCGTACTGGCCCGTGATGCCGTCGTAGGTGGCGTCGACCGTCTGCAGCACGCCGAACTCGGGCTCGTCCGGGACCGGCACGCAGTAGACGTTCAGGTGCACGGTCGGGCTCGCGGCGGGCTCGATGCCGGGCGGCAGCAGGCGCGCGATGTTCGCGGGCGCGGTCGGGTAGTCGATCTTGAGGATCGGCCAGCCGATGATCTCACCGGGGTTGATCTGCGGGGCATCGCTCATCGGGCTCTCCTTCGGCCGACCGGCCGGGTTGGGGTCAGGGCCAGGGTCGCGGAAGGATACCCCGCTCGTTGGCGATCGTCAGTGTGGCGATGTCGGCCCGATCGGGGGTGTGGAACGAGCGGCCGCCCGGCATCATCCGGGCTCTGCCCATGACCCGACTGAACGAACTCGTGACCCGGATCCGCGCCTGTCGCCTGTGCGAGGCGGAACTTCCCAATGCCCCGAGGCCGGTCCTCCAGGTGTCGGCCAGCGCCCGGATCCTGGTCGCGGGCCAGGCGCCGGGCCGCCTGGTGCACCTTTCCGGCGTGCCCTTCGACGACCCGAGCGGCGATCGCCTGCGGGAATGGATGGGCATCGACCGCGAGGTGTTCTACGACGCGGGAAGGATCGCGATCGTGCCGATGGCGTTCTGCTATCCCGGCACGGGCCCGAACGGCGACCTGCCGCCGCCGCCGCGCTGCGCCGCGACCTGGCACGGCGCGCTGCGCCCGAAGCTCCGGAAGCTGGGCCTCACGCTGGTGATCGGGCTGCACGCGCAGCGCCACTGGTTGGGCGAGCAGGCGGAGGACACGTTGACCGCGACCGTGGCCGCGTGGGAACGCTTCGGCCCCGCGGTACTGCCGCTTCCGCATCCGAGCCCACGCAACAACCGCTGGTTCCAGCACAACCCGTGGTTCGAGCGCGACGTGGTGCCCGAGGTGCGGCGGCGCGTGGCCGCGCAGCTCGCGGTCAGCGACTGACGGCGTCCAGCAGCGAGACCGGCACCGGCACGGTCCTCGAGCGCAGGAACTCGCCGAAGCCCTTGGCCTGCGGGTCGGGCCGGGTCGAGGATGCGACGCCCTCGCCCAGCAGCCCGACCACGACGAAGTTCAGCGCGCGCAGGTTCGGGAAGTCGAAGCGGCGCACCTCGAGCGCGTCCGCTTCCGGCACCAGGGTGCGGAAGCGCTCGACGGTCACAAAGGAGTGGAGCCACGCGTATGCCGTGTCGTTGCGGGCCCAGAGGCCGACGTTGGCGTTGCCGCCCTTGTCGCCCGAGCGCGCGCCGGCCACGGTGCCGAGCGGAACGTCGCGCGTCGGGCCGCCCGGGGGCGGAGCGATCTCGGGCGGGGGCAGGTCGAGGGGCGCCGCGTCGTCTGGCCGCTTCGCGGGCGGGACCTCGGTGCGCACGCCATCGGCATCGACCACGACGGCCGTGATCTCTTCCGCGGGGACGAGCGCGGGCCAGTAGACGCCGAACTCGCGTGCGGCCGCCGGCGGCGTCAGCGTGAAGACTCCTGGGAAGCTCCCGAGCAGCATCTCGGTCGCGCGGTTCGAGAAGGCGCGCCCGACGCGCGCCGGGTCCCGGTCCTTCACCGTGACGTGCAGGGTCGAGATCGCCTCGGCGTTGGTCTGCGCGGCCCGCGCATCGACGCGCACGAGTTGGACGTCGACCTCGTCGAACTGCTCGCGCCCGCCGAGCCGGTGGAAGAGGGCGTCCTCGGCGAGCCGGGCCTTCGCCTCGACGTCGAGTCCGGTGATGCCGAAGCTCGCGGTGTTGCGGTAGCCGCCGACGTAGTTGAGGCAGATCTTCCAGTCCGCGGGCCGGGGCTCGCCGCGCACGCCGGAAACGCGCACCCGGTCCGGTCCGTCCTCCTCGAGCCGGATCGTGTCGAAGCGCGCGACCACGTCCGGGTTCGCGTAACGGGGCTCGGCGATCTCGTAGAGGAGCTGCGCGGTGACCGTGCCGCGGCGCACGGCGCCGCCCGTCCCCGGGTGCTTGGTGATCACGAAGCTGCCGTCTTCGTACATCTCGCCGATCGGGAAGCCGGGATCGAGGAGGTCAGGAATCTCTTCGAAGAACGCATAGTTGCCGCCGGTCGTTTGAGGACCGCATTCGAGGATGTGGCCGGCCGCGACGGCCCCGGCCAGGCGGTCCCAGTTGTTGGGCGCCCAGCCGAAGTGCCAGGCCGTGGGGCCGACTACCAGCGAGGCGTCGGTGACGCGCGGGCAGATCACGATGTCGGACTCGCGGCGCAGCGCCTCGACGATGCCGAAGGCCCCGAGGTACGCGTTGGCGCTGAGCGGCTCGAGATCGGCCTCCTTCAACGCGATGCCGCGGTCGAGGTGAGCCAGGTCGTGGCCCTTCGCCTGGAACTCGTCGAGGCGTCCCAGCACGTCGTCGCCCTCGAGGTGCGCGACGCGGGGGGCGAGACCCAGCCGCCGCCCGAGCGCGCGCACTTCGTCCGCCATCCCCGCCGGGTTCAGCCCCCCGGCATTGACCACGATCTTCACGCCGCGGTCGAGCGCGGTGCCCAGGATCTCTTCCAGCTGGCGCAGGAACGTGGCGGCGTAGCCGGTGCCGGGCTTGCGCTCCCGCGCCTTGTGCAGGATCAGCATCGTCAGCTCGGCGAGGTAGTCGCCGGTCAGGAAGTCGACGGCCCCGCCCTCCAGCATCTCGCGCGCGGCCTCGGGCTTGTCGCCGTAGAAGCCCGAGATGTTTGCGATGCGAAGCGGTGCGGCCATGGCGTCCTCCGGACCCGCCGAACCCCACGGGCGGCGAGGGGGAGGAGGGTAGGACGCTGCCGGGCCGGCGCACGAGCGTCCGCGGAGCCCGGCGCTGCGGCCGTCCGACGCGCTAGAGTGCGCTGCCCCTCGGGTTCCATCGGAGGATGCCTTGGCCCCCCAAGATGCCCCGGGCACGCGCGACGCGTTGGACGCCGGTCTCGCGCGGCTCGGTTACGTTGGCTTTCGCCCCGGCCAACGCGAAGCCGTCGAGACGCTGCTCGGCACCGGCCGCCTGCTGCTGGTCGCGCCGACGGGCGGCGGCAAGAGCCTGGTCTACCAGCTGCCGGCGACGCTGCTGGCCGGGACGACCCTGGTCGTCTCGCCCCTGATCTCGCTGATGCAGGACCAGGTCGAGTCGCTCCAGGCGCGCGGCGTCGCGGCGACGTACCTGGCCTCGACGCTCGATGCCGCCCAGCAGCGCGAGCGCATGGCCCGGGTCGCGGCCGGTGAGTTGCAGCTGGTCTACGCGGCGCCCGAGCGGCTGGTCGGCGGCACGCTGACGGGCCTGATGCGCGACCTCGACTGCCCGCTCGTGGCCATCGACGAGGCGCACTGCATCAGCGAATGGGGCCACGACTTCCGGCCCGAGTACGCGGCGCTGGGCCAGGTGCTGGCCGAGCTCCCGAAGGCGCGGGTGCTCGCGTGCACCGCGACCGCGACGCCGGTGGTACGCGACGAGATCCTGGCGCGCCTGGGGCTGCCGGCCGACACGCCCCAGCTCGTGCGCGGTTTCGCGCGGCCGAACCTGGCGTTGCGCGCGCGCGAGGTGCCGCACAAACGCGCACTCCAGGGCGAACTCGACGCGGTGCTGCGCGAGGCGCTCGTCGACCCCGCCGCACCGGCCGGCGCCGGCATCGTCTACTCGCCGACGCGCAAGGCCGCCGAGGGCGAGGCGCAGCGCCTCGGCGGGCTCGGATGGCGCGCCCACGCCTATCACGCCGGGATGTCCCGGTCGGTGCGCGAGCAGGTCCACCGGGACTTCTCGAGCGGCGCGATCGACCTCGTGGTGGCGACCAACGCCTTCGGGATGGGGATCGACCGCGCGGACGTGCGCGTGGTGGTGCACCTGGCGCCGCCAGGGTCGGTCGAGTCGTATTACCAGGAGGTCGGGCGCGCCGGACGCGACGACGCACCCGCGATCGGCCTGCTGCTGCTCTCGCCCGGCGACATGGCGCAGCGCCGCGCGTTGATCGAGCGCGACGCGTCGGGCGATGGGGCGCAGCCGGAACTGGTGAAGCACAAGTGGAACCTCTTCCTCGAACTCATGCGCTGGGCCGAGGGCGGCAGCTGCCGGCACGACGCGATCCTGCGCTACTTCGGCGACGAGGCCGAGACGCTGGCCGGCTGCGGACGCTGCGACGTGTGCGCGGGCCTCGCGGAAGAGGGTGACGACGGGGAGGCCCGCACGCTGGTGGTGCGGAAGGCCCTTTCGGCCGTGGCCCGGATCCACGGGCGCTTCGGCCTGACCGCGGCGGTGAAGCTCCTGCGCGGCGCCAGCGACGAGCGGCTCGAGCGGACCGGGCTCGACCGGACGCCGACCTTCGGCGTGCTGCAGGACGAGAGCGAGGAGTGGTTGCAACGGCTGTTGCGTCGCTGCGTGACCGCGGACTGGGTGGACTTCGAGGGAGGAGATCGCCCGGTGGCCGTGCTGACCGCGGATGGCGCCGCAGTCATGCGCGCCGAACGCCCGGCGCGCCTGTTGTTGCCCTCGCGTCGGCCCGCGCGCGCGGCGCAGGCGCCGCCGCCCCGGTCGCGGCGGCGTGCCGGCAGCGTCGCCCCGGTCGCCGAGGACGCGCTCGACGAAGCCAGCCAGGCCGTCTTCGAAGCGCTGCGGCGCCACCGCCTCGCGGTCTCGAAGGCGGAGGAGGTGCCGCCCTACGTCGTCGCCACCGACCGCGCGCTGCGCGACCTGGCGCGCCTGCGCCCGCGCGACGCGGACGGCCTGCTGCTCGCCCACGGCATCGGCCCGAGCAAGGTCGAGCGCTACGGTGCCGGCCTGCTCGCGGTGCTGGCCGAGGCCGAAGCCGAGGCCGGTGCGGGCGCGCCCGATCCGGAAGAGGACGCATGAGCGCGGAAGAGGACGCATGAGCGGGGACGACCGATGAAGTGGGCCAAGCCGCACGTCGATGTCGGGCTGATGGTGCGCAGCCTCGACCCGATGCTGGCGTTCTACCAGCAGCGCGTGGGGCTGCGCTTCGACCACGTGCTGCCGACGGGCGCCGGCAACCACCAGCACCGCCACGAGATGAACGGATCCGTCCTGAAGCTGAACCACACGCGGGGTGGCGTGCCGGACGCGCCGTCCACCGGCTACAGGGGGCTCCGGATCGCGCGCGAGGGCCTGGGCGCGCCGGAGCCGCTGCGCGATCCGGACGGCAACCGCGTGACGCTGGTGCCACACGGCTTCGACGACGTCGTCGGGATCGCGATCGAGGTCGGCGTGCGGGACTCCGCCGCGCACGCGCACTTCTACACGCAGGGTCTCGGGCTGGATCCGGTCGACGCGCGACGCTTCCGTTGCGGCGATTCCCTCTTCCTCGTCGACGAGGCCCCCGACGCGCCGTCGGACCCGGGCTTGCGCGGCGCCGGCTTCCGCTACGTGACGCTCCAGGTCTTCGATTGCGACGCCGCGACCGAGCGTGCGCTCGCGGCGGGCGCGACCCTGGGCGCGCCGGCCCGGACCCTGGGCGACGTGGCGCGCTTTGCGATGGTGCGCGATCCCGACGGCAACTGGGTGGAACTCTCCCAGCGCCGCTCGCTCACGGGCGAGCTGCCGCGCTGACGGCGCGCGAAGAGACGAACGGAAAGGACCCCCGATGTCCGACGATCCCATCGACAAGGTCGTGAACGCGGAGGCGTGGCACGAGTTCTGTGAACTCCTGAAGAAGGCCGGCGACGTCGTGCTGCGCGACGAGCTCACGACCGACCCGTTCGATCGCGCCGAAGGCCTGCGCTACCTGACGCGCCTGCTGCGAGCGGGCCTGATGTCCTTCGTCGAGCACCCGGGGCCCCGGCACCCGGAGTTCCGCCCGATGCCGCGGCTCGTGAAGATGGGCCTCGACAACCCCGACAACTTCTACCTCTCGGCCTCGGTCAACCCGAGCCACAGCTATCGGATCCGCGGCCGGCGCGGCACGATCCACTACCTCTCGATCGCGGCCCAGAACCAGAACTTCGCCGCGCGCGGCCGCATCTCGGGCGGCGCCGCGCACCTGAACGACAGCGATCTGGAACTGGGTCCCGACGGCAGCTTCGAGATCGTGGCCAGCCAGCAGGAGCAGCCCGGCAACTGGCTGCGGATGGGCCCCGACACGTCGCAGCTGCTGGTGCGCCAGACCTTCCTCGACAAGGCGGCCGAGGAGCCGGTGGAGGTGTCGATCGCGTGTCTCGACGCGGACGGTCCGCCGGCGCCGCTCGACCCGGCCCGGGTCCCGGGCCAGTTGATGGGCGCCGCGATGTACGCGATGGGCTGCGCGCAGTGGTTCGCGGACTGGGTGCTGGCCTTCGACGAGAAGGGCGCGCGCAACGCGTTCCACCTGCCGGACGAGGAGAACCACCGCCTGGTCGGCGGCGACCCCGAGATCCGCATCCCGCTCGGCCACTGGGAACTGGCGCCGCACGAGGCGCTGGTGATCGACGTGGTGCCGCCGCGCTGCGCCTACTGGAACGTGCAGCTCGCGAACATCTGGGCCGAATCCCTCGACTACGAGCACCGCCAGGTCCACCTGAACGCCCACACCGCCACGCTCGCGGACGATGGATCCTTCCGCTGCATCGTCGCGCACGAGGACCCGGGCCATCCGAACTGGCTCGATACCGCCGGCCACGCGCGTGGGACGATGGGCTTCCGGTGGGTGCGCGCCGACGCCCTCCCGGTGCCGCAGACCCGGGTCGTCGACCTCGCGCAGTGGCGCCGGGCGTGACGCCGGCGGCGCGCGCGATGCGGTAGCCTGGGCGCGCATGCCCGCCACGCCCCGTCCCGCTGCCACCGTGATGCTCGTGCGCGACGCCGACGCCGGGGTCGAGGTCTTCCTGATGAAGCGCAGCATGGCCGGCGTCTTCGGCGGCCTGCACGTCTTCCCGGGCGGAAAGGTCGACCCGGCCGATCGCCGGGAGCGCAGGGAGGCGCTCGGCCGCGGACCCAGCGACGCCGAGGCGAGTGCGATGCTGGGCGTCGCGTCCGGGGGCCTCGGCTACTGGGTGGCGTGCATCCGCGAATGCTTCGAGGAAGCCGGCGTGCTGCTGGCGGTGCGCCGGGACGGCGCCCTGGTCGAGTTGCGCGAGCCGGCGCTCCGCCGTCGCGTAGCCGGCTATCGCGATCGGCTCAACGCGGGCGAGGACGGCGTGCTCGGTGCCCTCTGCGCGGCCGAGGGCTTCACGCTCGCGACCGACCAGCTCGCCTACGTGGCGCACTGGATCACGCCCGTGGACCAGCCCGCGCGCTACGACACGCGCTTCTTCGTGGCGCGCGCACCCGCGCACCAGGAGGCGCTCCACGACGGGCACGAGGCGGTCGAGAGCGCGTGGATGCGGCCCGAGGACGCGCTCGAACGCTTCCGCAGCGGCGGGCTCGCGTTGATCTCGCCCACCGTCAAGAACCTCGAGGGTCTCGTCGGCTACGCGGATGGCGAAAGCCTGCTCGCGGCGAAGCGCGCGATCGATCCGCGCGACATCCCCACCATCCGGCCGCGTCCGCGGCCCGAAGCGGCCGCCGTGGGCATGGGCGACGACGCGTTCGGCGAAGAGGTCCTCGAGGTGATCGGCCGCGGCGGGAAGGCGGCGGACGCCTAGCGTCGCGTGCGCTTCCGACGCCGTTCGGGCCCCGGACGGCCGGCGCCGCTAGTTGGCGACGAGCGAGGGCTGCCCGGGCGCGCCGAGCGCGGCCGGCAGGTAGCCCAGGTTCGAGTCGGTGCTCTCGAGCCCGGTCGGGCCGTAGGCCGTCACGGTCACGAACAGCGTGTCGCCGTCGGGCACCGTGATCGCCTGCGAGTAGACGCCGCTCGCGGCGGACGGGAGCCCCACGTCGATCGTCTGCGTCAACGCGGTGGGCGCGTTGCCCAGATGGATGCGGAAGCCGGCCACGGTGCTGGCGTCGGCGTGCTGCCAGCGGATCGTCTCGGTGCGCGCCGAGGCGCCCGCGGCCAGCAGCAGCGACGCGAGCCCCGCGAGGGCGAAGCCGGCGAGTCGTCGATGAGTGGTGGCGGGGGTGCGCATGTCGGGTTCCTCGTACTGCGGACCCCGGTAGATTCGGCCACGAAGCCGCCGGGCCCCGTGACCGGGGTCACCGCAGGCGCCTTCGGCCCGCTTCTTCCCCCGGTGGAACGGAGTTGGGCCGGTCCGTTGCGCGCGGCCGTACGGCGGCTGCACCCCGAGCGCGGGCGCAGGAACGAAGAGGGCGGGCCTGCCTTCCGGCAAGCCCGCCCACGTCCATCGCGGCGTCTGCGCGGAGGTCAGTACTCGAACGTGATGTCGACGCCGAAGGTCGAGGGCTCGCCGAAGCGGCCGCCGGCGAAGCCGAGCAAGCCGAAGTCGATCCCGCTCACCAGGTACTCCTCGTCGAACACGTTCCGGCCCCAGGCCGCGATCTTGGCCTTCATGCCGCCGGGGACCTCGATTTCCGAGAGCGTCACGCGCGCGTCGACCAGGAAGTAGCCGTTCTCCTCGATCGACGTGAACCCGGGCGCTCCCGCCGAGAAGGGCGTCAGCGGGCGGCCGCTCGGCGCGAAGGCCGGCGTCGCGTGCCAGGTCAGGTCGTCCGCGTATCGGCCGTCGACGCGGAAGGCGAGTTCCATCCCGTCCCCGATCGGCATCCGGTACTCGGCCCCGGTCGAGAGCGTGTTCTTGGGCCGATAGGCGAAGAACGCGTCGTCCGCGGCATCGAAGAGCAGGTTCGTTCCCGGGTCCAGCAGCTTGAAGCTGTCGTAGTCGAGATCCTGGTAGCCGTAGTTCAGGTACAGCGTCACGTCCTCGGTCGGCGCGGCGACGATCTCGGCCTCGAAGCCGAAGATCGTCGCATCGGCGGCGTTGACCGTGATGGAACTCGCGCCGCCGGACCCGGCCTGGAACTGGTCCGTCTGGAGGTCCGAGTAGTCGCTGTAGAACACGGCCGCGTTGACCTGCAGCCTGTTGTCCAGCAGCAGCGACTTCACGCCCACCTCGTAGTTGATCAGCGTCTCCTCGTCGTACGGCGTCGTCGACGCGGCCCCCGCGCGCGGGTTGAACCCGCCCGAGTTGTAGCCCGACGCGACCCGGAAGTAGGTGTTGATCTCTTCGTTGACCGCATACGAGAGGTTGAAGTGCCAATCGACGTTGCTGAAGTCCTCGTGCGCGCCGATCGGGGACGTGACCCCGGCGGCCTGGAACAGCGTGAACTCGCGCTTGTCCTTGGTGTAGCGGACGCCCACCGAGGTCCCGAGCTCGTCCGTGATCGCCCAGTTGACGGTGGCATAGGCCGCGAAGGACTTGGATTCGCCGTCGTACCGGAAGCGGATCGCGTTGCCGAGGCTCGCATCCGCGATCACGGGGCCGAAGCCGCCGCTCGACGCCACGAACTGCTGGAGGTTGTCCTCCTTGAAGTCCTCGTCGAAGTAGTAGAGGCCGAAGACGAAGTCGATCTCGTCCGTGGCGTTGCCCAGCACCTGGAACTCCTGGCTGAACTGGCTCTGCTCGCGGGTGTTGGTCGCGGAGAAGAGGCTCACCGGACCGACCGGACCCAGCACGGGCGCGATAGTGCCGTTGGCGAGCCCCGCAAAGCCGCCGCCCGGGCCGAGGATCAGCCCGCCCTGGCCGTCGAGGTCGGTGCCGAGCTCGTCGTTGTCCCAGTCGCGGTAGGTCGAGATCGACTTCACGGTGAGGCCGTCCCCCAGATCCCAGACGATCGTGAGGTTGTGCCCTTGCACCTGCCACTGGCTCGCGCCGTCGAAGTCGAGCGCCATGTGCTCGAAGCGGTTGTCGTCCGCCCGCAGCGGCGGAACGCCCGCGATGGCGAGGTCCGTCGCCTGGCCCGCGCTGATGCCGAACAGCTGGAAGGCCGGCGGCTGCGCGTCGATGTCGACGTAGTCGAACGCGTAGGAGGCCTGGACGTCCTCGCTGACGTCCCAGATCACGTTGGCCCGCACGCCCCAGTTGTCGTAGGCGCCCGGGTCCTTATCGTTGCCGACCAGCGTGTTGTCGACGTAGCCGTCCCTCGACTTGTAGAGGTAGGTCACGTTCGCCCGCAGGCCGTCCGCGATCTCGCCGGTATCGATCGAGGTCCGGCTGTGGAACTGCGAGAAGCGTCCCAGGCTGAAGGTCTGCTTGAAGCCGAAGTCCTCGCCCGGCTTGCGCGAGATGAACTTCACCGCGCCGCCGGTCGCGTTGCGGCCGTAGAGCGTGCCCTGCGGCCCGCGCAGGACCTCGACGCGTTCCACGTCGACGAGCTCGAACGCGGCTCCCGCGGTCCGGGCGATGTACGCGTCGTCGACGTAGATGCCGACGCCGGTGTCGCGCGTCAGCAGCGGTTCCGCGCCGCCCACGCCCCGGATCGACACGCCGATGTTGGCCGCCGAACCCGGGGTCTGGGTGATGTAGAGGTTCGGCGCGAGCGAACTGACGTCGTCCACGGCCTCGATCCCGAAGGCCTCCACCGCGTCGCCCGTGATCGCGGTCACCGCGATCGGGACGTCCTGCAGGCTCTCTTCCTTCTTCCGGGCGGTGACGACGATCTCGTCGATGCCTCCCTTGTCATCGCCGTCCTGGGCGAAGGCCGCCCCGCCGGGCAGCGCGATACACAGGCCGATCACGCCCAGCACAAACCGGTTCATCGTTCGCATGGTTCCCCTCCATGGCCGACATTCGTCAGCCGACGCGCAGTCTAGGCACCCAAGTCCCTGGGAAGCAAGACGCAGTGGCACGACCTTCGTCTTGTTTTCGCGCTCCCCAGTCGGCCGGCTTCGCGGACCCGATCGGTGCTACCCGTTGGCCCGGATCGCCGCCCCCCTCGGCGGCGCGTGGAGGAGATCGGGTGCGCTGGGTCTGGAGGGTCCTGATCGGGCTGGGGCTGCTCCTGGTGGCCGGCGGGATCGCGTTGCGCTGGTGGTTCGGCCCCCTGCCCGAGACGATCCTGGCCGAACACCCGGCGCCGCCCGCGCCCGTCCTGTCCCCGGAAGCCGAGCAGGCGGCCTTCGAACTGCCCCCGGGCTACGCGATCGAGCTCGTCGCGGCCGAGCCGCTGGTGATCGACCCGGTCGCGATGGATTGGGACGACGCGGGCCGCCTCTACGTCGTCGAGATGCGCGGCTTCATGCCCAACGTGGACGGCACCGGCGAAGACGCCCCGGTCGGCCGCGTCGTCGTGCTCGAGGACGAGGATGGCGACGGCCGCATGGACCGCAGCGACGTCTTCCTGGATGGGCTCGTGCTCCCGCGCGCGATCGCGGTCCTGCCCGAGGGCGTGCTGATCGGCGAGCCGCCCAACCTCTGGCTCTGCCGCCGCTCCCCGGAAGATCGGCGCTGCCACGACCGCCGCCGGCTGGGATCCTACGGCCTCGGCAGCCACGACCCGGAACACCTCGAGAACGCGCTCTTCCCCGCGCTCGACGGCTGGATCTACAACGCGAAGTCGAAGCGCCGTTTCCGCTTCGGGCCGAACGGCTTCGAGGTCGGCGCCGTGCCGATGCGGGGGCAATGGGGTCTCGCGCAGGACGACCAGGGTCACCAGTACCACAACCACAATTCGGGCTTCCTCTACGTCGACACATTCCCCGCCGCCTACGTGAGCCGGCAGCCGGCGACCGCGTCGCAGCTCGGGGCTCCCGGGATCGCGGTGCCGCTGACCGACGGCGAGGAGGTGAACGGCACGCGGCTGGCCGTCGGCCTCAACCGCGCGTATCTGCCGGGAACCCTTCGCCCCGACGGGCGCCAGAAGGGGCCGACCGCGGTGAGCGGTCTCGCGATCCAGCGCGGCGAGCAGTTCGGTCCGGACGCGGTGGGTGCGGCCTTCGTCCCCGAATCGGCCGGGAGCGTGGTGTTGCGCTTCGACGTCGCCTGGGGCGCGGACGGGCCGAGCGCCACGCACGTGACCGTGCCCGACCGTCGCTTCGGCCAGCGCGAGTTCCTGGCGTCCCCCGACGAGCGCTTCCGGCCCGTCGACGTCGCGGTCGGCCCGGACGGCGCGCTCTGGGTGATCGACATGTACCGGGGCGTGATCCAGCACGCGAACTACATCTCGGACTACCTGCGCGCCGACATCGCCACGCGCGGCCTCGCGCCCCCGGGTGCCACCGGCCGCATCTGGCGCGTGGTGCGATCCGACCGGCCGATCGCGCGCCGGCCGCCCGCGCTCGCCACCTGGCAGGAGCAGGTGGCCGCGCTCGACCACCCGAACGGCTGGGTGCGCGACCACGCGCAGCGCCGATTGATCGCCGATCCGGCGCCCGCGAGCGTGGCGGCGCTGCGGACCCTGGCCGCGTTCGGCCGTCGGGGGCGGCTCCACGCGCTCTGGACCCTGCACGGAATGGGCGCGCTCGACGAGGCGACCTGGGAGCTCGCGCTCGCCGATCCGGCACCCGAGATCCGCGCGGCTGCGCTGCGCACCGGCGAGGTGCTGCTCCGCGCCGACCCGACGCCGGCGCGGCTCGCGCGCGTGGTCGCCGCGCTCGAGGACGCGGCCGCTCCGGTCCGGCTCCAGGCGGTGCTGACACTGGGTAGTGTTCCCGCGTCCGCGCGCCCGCTCGGCGTGATGCTCGCGGCCGGCCGCAGCGGAGACGAGCGGACCCGGTTCGCGGTCCTCTCCGGGCTCGGCGGCCGCGAGCGCGAGGCCCTTCGCTCGGAAACCGCGCAGGGGGCCGGGTCCTGGCTCGAGGCCGTCTCCGCGGCGGCCTTCGTCGTCGCGCGCCACGCCGCTGCGCCGATCCCGGCCGTTCGCTCGCTGCTCGACGAAGCCGGAAGCGTCGCGGATCCCGCCGCCCGCGCAGCGATCTTGCGGGGCTTCGTGGCCGCACAGCGCCGCCCGGGAAGCGGCGTCTTCGAGCTCGACGGGCCCCATCCGCTCTTCGCGCAGGAGGGCGCGACGGACGAGGCCGCGATCGCGTTGCGGAGCCTGCGCCGCACCATCACCTGGCCCGGCGATCCGTCTCCGGGTGGGGCGCGCCCGCTCACGGCCGCCGAGGAGGAGCGCCGCCAGCGCGGCGCGGCGCTCTTCGCAGCGAGTTGTGCCGCGTGCCACGGCGCCGACGGCCGGGGCCAGGCCGGCGTGGCGCCCCCGCTGGTCGGTTCGCCCTGGGTGCGCGATGCCGACGGATGGCTCGTCCGCATCGTGCTGGGCGGGCTGCAGGGCCCGATCCTGGTCGCGGACCGGGAGTGGAACCTCGCGATGCCGGCCCACGCCCCGGACCCGCGCTTCGACGACGACGCCCTCGCGGGTCTGCTCACGTTCCTGCGTCGCGCGTGGGGACACGCCGAAGAGCCGGTCTCTCCCGGTACGGTGGCCGCGATCCGGGCGGCCAGCGCCGGGCGGAGCGCCCCCTGGACGACCGGGGAACTGCTGGCCCTTCCCGTCGACCACCGCCTCGATCCCTACACCGGGATCTACCGCGTGCCCGTGGTGGGCTTCGAACTCGAGGTCGCGCGCCAGCGCACGGTCCTGGCGTTCGGGTTGAAGGGGGGCGGCAAGCAGCCGCTCGCCGAGGTCGGCCAGGACGCGTTCGCGGCCGAGGGGCTGGCGCTCGAGTTCCACCGCGGCGAGCGGGGCGAGGTGACATCGGCCACGATCGTGCGCAGCGGCCAGGCCTTCACGATCGATCGGGAGGACGAGTGATGGCGAGCGGAGGACGGAGACGGGGACGGTGGGTGGCACTGGGCGTCGGCGTCGCGCTGGTGGCCGCCGGCTTCTGGCTCTGGCCCCGGCTCGCCGGACCGCTCGGCCTGGTGGAGCCCGTGGTCGACACCGTCCCGCCGGAGTTGCCGGCCGGGCTCGCGGGGGCGCCGCTCGCGGTCCTCGACTTCTCGAAGACCTCGGGGTTCCGCCACGAGGACGCGATTCCGGCCGCGCACGCGTCGGTGGCCGCGATCGCGGCGCGCCGCGGCTGGGCCGTGTTCCGGACCGAGAACGCGGCCGTCTTCGACGACGATCTGCTCCGCGCCTTCGACGTCGTGTTCGGCAACAACATCACCGGCGACAACTGGACCGCGGGACAGAAGGCGGCCTTCGCCCGCTGGATCGAGGCCGGCGGCGGCTTCGTCGGCGTCCACGGCGCCGCCGGCACCCGCTACCGCTACTGGGACTGGTACACCGACGTCCTGCTGGGCGGCGGGCGCTTCATCGGCCACCCGATGTTCCCCCAGTTCCAGGAGGCCCGCGTCGTGGTGGAGGACCGCGCGCATCCGATCATGGCCGGGTTCGGCGCCGACTTCCGGCACGAGGACGAGTGGTACACGTTCGAGGCCAGTCCGCGGGACGCGGGCTCGCACGTCCTCGCGACGCTCGACGAGTCCACCTACACGCCCGAGGCCTTTGGCGACGATCTCCGCATGGGCGACCACCCGATCATCTGGGTCGCGTGCCCGGGGCGTGGCCGCAGCTTCTATTCGGCGCTCGGCCACGGTGCCGCGACCTACCGGCGCCCCGACCACGAGGCGATGCTCGAAGCGGCCCTCGCGTGGGCCGGCGATCGGGCGAGCCCGTGTCCCGGGGGCGGCGGAGGCGATGGTAGGCCCGCCGACCAGCCCGACACCGGCCGCTGAGGCGCCCGGCTTTCACGGCTGTTCGCGCTCCCGGCCCGACGCCGTTGTCAAAGAACCGGGGATCGCGGATCCTCGGCGGATGGAGCACGCCGCATGGACCTGAGTGACGGACCCGAGTACGCGACCTTTCGCGCGGAACTCCGCGCGTTCCTCGAGGCGCACGGCGAGGAGGCCCCGGGGCGCCGCGGCGAGATCGCCAGCGTCGGGAGTGGCGCGCTCCGCGCGTGGCAGGAGAAGCTGATCGCGCACGGCTATGCCGCGCGCACGATCCCCAAGGAGTACGGCGGCGCTGGCGCCGAACCCGATCCCCTGATCGCCACGATCCTGTCGGAGGAGTTCGGCCGCGCCCACGTCTCCCGCGGCGTCGGCGGTCAGGGGCTCGACATGCTGGTGCCGACGCTGCTCGAACACGGGACCGAAGCGCAGAAGCGGCGTTACATCCCGCCCACCGTGCGCGGCGAGATGATCTGGTGCCAGGGCTATTCGGAACCCGGCGCGGGCAGCGACCTCGCGGCGCTCCAGACGCAGGGGCGCGTCGAGGGGGACGAGATCGTCATCAACGGCCAGAAGATCTGGACCTCGACGGCCCAGTACGCGCAGATGATGTTCGCCCTGGTCCGCACCGAGCCCGACGCGCCGAAGCACGAGGGCATCAGCTACGTGCTGGTGCCGATGGAGACGCCCGGCATCGACGTCCGCCCGCTGAAGACGATGACGGGTCACGCCGAGTTCAACGAGGTGTTCTTCGACGACGTGCGCGTTCCGCTCGCGAACATCGTCGGGCGGCGCGGGGAAGGCTGGAAGATCGCCAACACCACGCTGCGCCACGAGCGCAACATGCTCGGGAGTGCCGCCACCAGCGAGAGCCTCTACGAGGGTGCGCTCGAGGTGATGCGGGAGGAGCGCGTCGACGACGGCCGCGCGATCGACGACCCGGTGCTGCGGGATCGCCTGATGCGCCTCGGGGCCGAGACGCTGGCGATGAAGTGCCATGCGATGCGGCTGCTCACGGCCCGCCTGCGCGGGGAGACGTCGGGCGTGGCCGGCCTGGTCTCGAAGCTGAACGGCTGCCAGCTCAACCACGACCTCGCCGGACTCGCGATCGATGCGATGGGCGAGGCCGGCGCGCTCTACCGCGGCAGCGACCGCGCGCGCGACGGGGGGCGTTGGCAGTTCCAGTACATGTTCCAGCTGGGCCTGATCATCGGTGGTGGGACTGCGCAGATCCAGAAGAACATCATCGCGGAGCGCGGACTCGGCATGCCGCGCGAACCGAAGGCCGTGAAGGCCGCGGCCGAGAGCGCGGGGAAGGGCTGATGGATTTCGGTCTCTCGGAAGACCAGGAGCTGCTCGACCAGACGGTGCGCCGGTTCCTCGAAGAGCGGCTTCCGATCGCGCGGGTGCGGGAGGTGGTCGAGAGCGGGGACGGCATCGATCGGGGCGCCTGGCAGGCGCTCGCCGAACTCGGCGTTGCGGGCGCGCTGGTGCCCGAGACCTTCGGCGGCGCGGGCCTCGCGTTGCTGGACGCCGCGGTCGTGGCCACCGCCCTCGGGCACGGCGCCGCGCCGCTTCCGTTCGTGGGCAGCGCGGTGCTCGCGACGCTGTTGTTGCGCGACGTCGCCGATGGCGAGCTGCAGACGCGCTGGCTTCCAGCGCTGGCCGGAGGCGGCGCGCGCATGGGCGTGGCCGCGGCCGAGCGCGTCGAGGCGCGCCAGGATGCCGGAGTCGTCGAAGACGCGGACGGCCTGTCCGGGACCGCGCTCTTCGTCCTCGACGGGCAGGGCGCCGACGCCTACTGGGTGCTGTGCGGGGACGACGCCCACTTCGTGCGCGCGGGCGCGCCCGGTCTCGGCGTGAAGCCCTTGCCCACGATCGACCGGACACGGTGGCTGGTGGAACTCGACCTGCGCGACGTCGTTCCGGACGCGTCCTTTCGCGGGGTCGGCGCCGCGATCGATCGCGTCCTCGACGCCGGCCGCGTCGTGCTCGCCGCCGACATCCTCGGCAGCTGCGACCGGGCGCTGTCCCTTTCGGTCGACTACGCCCTGGCGCGCAAGCAGTTCGGGCGGCCGATCGCGACCTTCCAGGCGGTGAAGCACATGTGTGCCGAGATGGCGGCCGCGATCGAACCCGCGCGTTCGCTGGTCTGGTACGCGGCCCACGCGTGGGACGCGCTCCCGGCGGAGGCGGCGCTGACCGCGACGCTGTGCAAGGCGCACCTGTCCGAGGTCGGCCACGACGTGATGCGGACCGCGACGCAGGTGCACGGGGGCATCGGCTTCACCGACGCGTGCGACCTGCAGTTCTGGTTCAAGCGCGAAGGGCTGAGCCGTCAGTTGCTGGGCGGGCCGGGCCGGCTCCGGGCGCACGCGGCTGCGTTGCAGGGACTCGGCTGAGGCGGTCCCGGGGCGCCGTGCTCAGGCCTCGTCCACCCAGCGTCGCAACAGGACGTGCGCGATCGCGAGCGCGGGCGGCACCATCAGCCTTCCGGTCGGTGCGGCGAGCGCGGCGCGGGCTTCGTCGCGCGTGAACCAGTCCGCGTGCTCGAGCTCCTCGGACGCGAGGTCGATCGCGGTGCTGGTGGCGCGCGCGCGGCAGCCCATCATCAGCGACGCCGGGAAGGGCCAGGGCTGCGAACAGGTGTAGCGGACGTCCTCGACCGCGATGCCGGCCTCCTCGCCGGTCTCGCGCGCGACGGCCTCCTCGATCGTCTCCCCGCCTTCGACGAAGCCGGCGAGCGCCGAGTACATGTTCGCGGGCCAGCCGCGCTGGCGGCCCAGCAGGCAGCGGTCGCCGTCGGTCACCAGCATGATCACGACCGGATCCGTCCGCGGGAAGTGCTCGGCCGAGCAAGCCGTGCAGCGCCGCGACCAGCCCGCCTCGCGCGATGCCGTCTTCTCGCCGCAACCGGGGCAGAAGCCGTGGCGCGCGTGCCAGTCGATCATGTGTCGGGCCTGGGCCGCGATCGCGGCATCGCCGGGCTCCATCGTCGCTGCGGTCGCGCGGAGGTCCGGGAACCCGGCGACCCCGGCCCAGCCGTACTCGTCGAGGGGCGTGTCGCTCGCGCTGATGTCGAACGCGAAGTGGGCCCGGCCCTCGTGTACGCCCAGGAAGACCGGGGGCTCGCCTTCGTGTCCGTCGAGGATCGCGGGCGTCGCCCAGGCGAGGCGGCGCTGGCCCGTCCGCACCAGGGGCTGGAGCTTCCAGACCGGGAGGATGCGCGTCTCGTCGTCGGTGAGTTGGTGCGCGATCCATTCCGGGTCGCGGCGGCGGACGTCGAGGCGGTCGAGCGGGGAGCCGGAGAAGACGATCTCGTTCATCCGGCCCACGCTATGGCAGCGCGGCGCGCGCGTCGAGCGTCGGCGCGCGGCTCGGGTCGCGCGTCAGTGGGTCGTCAGGCGCTCGACGAGCGCATCGTAGGCGGCGTCCGCGATCGCCAGCATCTCGTCGTCGGTGCGGTCCTGGATCGGATGCTCGGTGTAGACCGCGGCCGGAGCCGCGCCGAGCGCGCGCGATTGCGCCACCGCGCCGTCCTCGAACTCGACGGTTGCGACGAAGACGCCCGGGACGCCCCGGCTCTCGAGATCCACGATGTCATGCACACTGCACGACGTGCAGCTGCCTCAATCGGCGAGGGCCTCGATGACGGCCCCGCACTCGCTCGCGATCTGGTGGCGCAGATCGACGGGCGCCGGCTTCGTGAAGGTCGGCTTCGCGTAGCGCCGGACTTCGGCGCCGCCGTCGCGGAGGCGTGACGCGATGCGGTCGAGGAAGAGGTCGCCGCGGGGTTTCGAGATGTCGAGCAGGCCGACGGTCACGCCCTCGAGGGCGGCCAGGCGGGCCACCGGCTCGCGCACGGCGAGGTTCCGTTCCGAGGTCGGGTCGAGGACGATTCGGGCCACGTCCCGACTCTACCGCCTCTTTGCCGGCAGCGGGAGGCCGGGACGATCCGGCCCCGGAGGGTGGTACGCTCGGGGGCGGGAGGCGCCATGACCCGGATCTCGACCGTCACCGGAACCACCACCCCGGAGGAGCTCGGGCGCACGCTGATGCACGAGCACCTGCAGATCGGCTACCCGGGCTGGGAGTCCCATTCGACCGCCCCCGGCCCCGGGCGCGACGAGATGTTCGCCATCTGCGTCGACCGGATCGAGGAGATGAAGGACGCCGGTTACACCGCGATGCTCGATCCGTGCCCGAACGACCTCGGCCGCGACGTCGAGTTCATGGCGGAAGTGGCGCAGCGCACGCGCTTCCAGCTCATCTGCGCGACCGGCCTCTACAAGCAGTCCGAGGGCGCGCACCCGTACTGGCACTTCCGCGCCCAGTTCGCCGATCCGACCGACGCGATGGCCGAACTCTTCGAGAAGGAGATCACCGAGGGGATCGGCGGCACCGGCATCCGCGCCGGCATCATCAAGGTGGCGACCGGACCGGGCGAGATGACCGACCACGAGCGTCACGTCTTCGCCGCGGCGGCGCGGGCCTCGGTGGCGACCGGCGCACCGATCACGACGCACACCGACCAGGGGACCGTGGGCGATCTGCAGCAGCGGATCCTGACCGAGGCCGGGGTGCCCGCGCACCGCATCATCATCGGCCACTCCTGCGGGACCGCCGACCACGACTACCACCTGGGTCTCGCGCGTGGTGGCTCCTACCTGGGCTTCGATCGCTTCGGGCTGGACATCATCCATCCCGACGCCGACCGCGTGCGCTCGCTGATCGCGCTGATCCGCAAGGGCGCCGGCGACCGCGTCGTGGTCTCGCACGATTCCGTCTGGTGCTGGCGCGGCGCGCCGTTCCCGGACCCGGCGATGGCGAAGGCGCTGGCCGAGGTCAACAACCCGCTCCACTTCAGCACCCGCATCGCGCCGCAGCTGCGCGAGGCGGGCGTGACCGAGGAACAGCTCGACGCGCTGGTGCTCGACAACCCGCGCCGCTTCTTCGCCGGCGACAAGCTGGCACCGCTCGCCTAGCAGGGTCGGAACCCGACCCACCGACTACCCGGGCAGCAGGGTGCCCTTCTCGAGCGAAACCACGCGCCCGCAGCCCTCTTCCTCGACCAGGCGCTGCGCAAGGGCCGCGTCGTCGCTCGAGGCCACGGTTCTCCCTCCTCCTTCGAGGTCCAGGACGAAGGTCGACCCGCTCGCCTCGTCGCCATCGTAGATCACCGTGTAGGTCGCGATCCGGGCCGGGCCGCTCGCCTCCGGGTGGACCGGGACCGCGGGCATGTCCCGGGCCGTGTCCTCGCTCACGTCGGTGTGCGCGAAGGGCCGGTCCGGCGGGCGCGAGGCCCAGAGACTCACCCCCTGCTTCGTCAGCAGGCCGCTCACCGCGTTCACCATGCCGACGCGGCCGGTGTCCGCCCGCAGCCGCTCCACCATCTTCGCGAGCGCCTGCAGCACGAAGTTGTTGAGGGGGCCTCCCGCGAACGTCATTCCCCCGGTCACCGTCGCCGGCAGCTCCGGGTCGATGCCGAGTTCCCGCTGCTGGATGCGCACCGCGCTCGGGAAGCAGCTGTAGAGCTCGCGGTGGGCGACGTCGTCCGGTGCCACTCCCGCGGCGCGGAACGCGGCGCGTCCGGCATGGCGGAACCCTGCGCTCCGATGCAGCTCGGGACGCTGGCTGAGCGGGACCATGTGGTTGTTGTCCGCGACCGAGAGCGGGAAGACGCAGCGATCCTGGGACACGCCCATCGCGCGCGCGGTTTCGAGGGAGCACAGGATCAGCCCCGCGGCCTGGTCCACGTTCCACTGCGAGTTGTGCAGCTTCGTATAGGGGAAGGCCAGCATCCGGTTGCCGCTCGCGGCCCCGCGTATCGCGGCAGCGTCGGGCCCGGTCCGGTTCCAGGCGTCGGGATTCTTCGCGGCGACCGCGGCCATGCCGGCCCACAGTGCCGCGACCTCGTCGCGATGCGCCGCGATCGTTTGCCCGTCCGCGGCGCGCATCGCGTTGTCGATCATCGCGTACTGGGTGACGGGCCGGCCGAGGCCGTGCGCGATCTCGAGGGGGCTCATGATCTCGTCCGCCGGTCGCAGCACCTCGTCGGCTTCGCCCCCGATCGCCTCGTCGTCGATCTCGATCCCGGCGATCTGGGCGCGCAGCGAGCGGAACTTCGCCTCCGCGCCGCACAGCAGCACGATGTCTGCGTCCCCGACCGCGATGTCGGCGGCGGCCCGGCCGAACAGCGTGGTCTGGAGCACGCCGATCTCGGCGACCTGGGTGCGCGCGGTCGCGCCGAAGCGCTCGGCCAGCGCGCGGCAGGGATCGCCGTAGCGCCAGAAGCCCCGCGGCGCGCGGATGGCATCGGCTCGGGCGAGCAGGGCCGGAACGCCCGCATCCTCGCCCGCGGCGGCGAGCGCCCGCACCATCAACGCGAACGCGTCGTCGGCCGGTCGCGGATCCTCCTCGCGTTGCTGTACGGCGGCGGCGCCGACGAGAACGGGCGTGCGCGGATTCAGGGACATGCATCCTCCATCGGGCCGGGAGGATCGGCCGGCGCTCCGGCGGCCGCAATGTTGGCGCCCTCATCCGCCCGCGGCACACTGACCGCGACGGCCATCGGCCGCGGCGGCTCCGCGCGCCCGGAGCCGGGGAGGGCAGGGTGGGGCTTCGCGTTCGCAACTTCTCGCACGTCTGCATCAGCGTGTCGGACGCCGAGCGTTCCCTCGCGTTCTACCGCGACGGTCTCGGCCTCGAGGTGATCTTCGACATCGACCTGGCCGGTCCCGGCATGGAGAGCGCCACCGGAGAGCCCGGTGCCCACGGCCGCATGATCGGTCTTCGCGTGCCGGGGCCGGGCGGGGTGACCGTCGAGTTGCTCGCGTTCGGGCACACCCGCGCGGCGGACCCGGGCGCCCGGCCGCCCACCGGATACACGAACATCTCGCTCAGCGTCGACGACCTCGACGCCGCCTACGAGGCGCTCGAATGCGGCGGCATCCGGCCCCTGCAGCGGCCGTTCGAGGTGGGCGGCGTGCGGATGTTCTTCGTCGCCGACCCGGACGGCACCGCGATCGAGATCATCGCGTTCCCGGACGGCGCGACGACCTCGGCCGAGCACAACGGCGCCTAGGCGCAGGGCCCGGCCCCGCACAGGCGTTGCGCCCCGCGGGGCACCCGGCGGCCCGGCGCATTCGGGGTTTTCCCCGATCTTTTTCCCTGCGGGGAGAACGACGTGGCCCCGGGGCCACGTTTCATCGTCCGACCGCGCTGCATCCGGACGCCGGAGCCGCGTGCCGCCGGACGTGAACCCCTGATCCCCGACGTCCTCAAGACCCTCCAGGAGAAGCCGAGCCGTGCTCGCGGTGGATTCCCGACTCCAAAAACAGCCGACGCAGGCGCGGTCGCGCCTAACCGTGGATGCCTTTCTTGAGGCGGCCGACCGCGTGCTGCGGCGCGATGGCTACGAGGCCGCCTCGACGAACCGGCTGGCCCGCGTCGCCGGTTTCAGCGTCGGCTCGCTCTACCAGTACTTCGACGACAAGCAGGCCGTCGTCGGCACCCTGATCGACCGCGAACTCCGGCAGGAGGCCCGGGACCTGATCCCGGTGGTCGAAGCCGCCGCTTCCGAGTGGGCGACGCTGCTGCGGTCGGCGCTCGCGTTCGCGTTCGAGCGGCGCACGGCCCAGCGCCATCTCTACGAGACCCTGATCCGTTGCCCGGGCGATTTCGGCGGGCGCGACGCGCTGGCCTACGCGCGCCGGGTGCAGGCGCCGCTCGCGGGTGAGGCGATCCAGCGCGCGGTCGCCCCCCACCTGGTCTGGGCCGCCGACGGCACCGTCGAGCCCGCGCTGACGGTCGGCTGCCGGCTCGCGAATGCGGTGAGCTGCTGGTTCGCGGTCGAAGCCCCCGCGCACGTTCCGGCCGAACGGATGGTGGAGACGCTCGCGCGCGTGATCGAAGCCTACGCCGAGCGGCGGGTGGCGCCGTCGGCCGGGTCGCTCGCGCGGGTGGCGCAATGGCGCGCCGACGCCTGCGACGCGGACGGACACGCGGCGCATCGGATGTGCCGGTTGCAGGAGCTTCGGGCCCAGCTGCTGGGCTGCGGGATCCCCGAACCCCAGGGGCTCGAGGCCGCACTCCGGATCGGATCGTCGGTCGATGCACTGGTGCACGAGTTCTCGGCCGAGCCGCCCGGCCGCCACTCGCACGACTGCCTCGCAACGGAGTGCGCCCGCGTGCTCGACGCGCTGGAGCGGGCGTCCGCGGCGTCCGCCGCTCGTTAGGCACGATCTCGCCCCGGCGCGCGCCGCACTTGACCCCGTGCCCTTCGCGCTTACTCCTCCGGACATCCGATGGCCTGCTCCCGCGGGCCCAGAGCCGAGAGGAGGTCTTCATGCGAAGCCAATACGTTCCCACCCTTTTCGACCGCTTCTTTACGGAGCCCGTTCCGTACGCGATGCCGGTCCGTCAGGCGACCTTCCGCCCGCCCGTCGATCTCCTCGACCGCGGCGACGCGTTCGAGGTCCTGCTCGACGTCCCCGGCGTCGGCCAGGACGGCTTCGACCTGCGATTCGAGGATGGAGTCCTCGAGGTGCGCGGCGACCGCGCAGCGCCGGTGCCCGAGATGGCGCCCGCGTCCGAGGACACGGATGCCGCCACCGCGGGTCCCGCCCCCCGCGTCCTGCGCCGCGAGCGCAGCACCGGGGCCTTCCAGCGGCGCATCGCCTTCCGCGACGAGATCGACGTCGACGGGATCTCGGCGACGCTGGCCGACGGGGTCCTCCGGATCCTGGTACCCAAGGCGGCGCGGCTCCAGCCCCGCCAGATCCCGGTGACGCTGCACTGACCCGTGGCCGGCCAAGGCGCCTGCCGGAAGCGGACCGCCCGGTCCCTTTCCGGCGGGTCGCGGCGGCCTGGGGGTGCCCGGGGCAGGACTCGAACCTGCACGGCCGAAGCCAGGCGATTTTAAGTCGCCCGCGTCTACCATTTCGCCACCCGGGCGCGAGCCACGGGAGGGTAGGCGATTCCGCCCGGAATCAGCGGAAGCGGACTTCCAGCCGCCGACCGACGATCTCGTCGTCCCGGAGTGCGTCGAGCAGCGAGCGGTCGAGGACCGTGGTGCGCTGGTAGCCCATCGCCGCGTTCTCGATCTCGACCCGGAACAGCTCGCGCGGCTCGGCGAAGATCCTCCGCGCGCGGACCGTCGTCGCCTCGTCCCGGATCTCGTCGCGAAGCGAGTCCACGACGCTCTGGAGGCGGCGTGCGTGACGCATCCCGGGGTCGAGCGACGTCTCGAACGAGCGGTTCCGACTCGGGATCTTGAAGCGTCCGGGCTGGGTCATGGGCCACGAAGGATAGGATGCGCGCAACCGCGTTGCCCGTCAGTCGTCGCGCGGAGGAGGGCCGGCGCGCCGGGCCAGGTAGCGCGCGAGCGCCTCCTCGGCCTCGGGATCGATGTCGAACGCGAGCCCGGCCCCGGCGTCCGCCGCGTTGCCGGCCCCGGGCTCCAGCGTCCGCTTCGCCCAGGCCACGCGCCCGGTGGTCTCGATCGGCTCCTCTCCCGCCGGCAGGTGGATCTGCACGAGCACGCGGCGTCCGGGTGCCGGCGGATCCAGGCTGCGGATGAAGGCGCCCCCGGGCGAGAGCGTGGCGCAGGTCTCCTCCGCCTCGCGAAAGTACCGGCGTCCGGTCACGCGATCGATCTCGGGGTCGATCGTCGAGACGCGGATCTCGACCTCTACCGGCGTGCGCGGGTGTCGTCGGCCTCGTCGTTGACTTCGTTCCATCGGGTCCCTCCCTGCTGCATGCAGATCGGGTCCTCCGATGCGCAGCTTGAGCGCATCCCCCGCCTCAAGGCCCCGGCCCGCGGCGCCGATGTAGGGCCGGGCCCCAGTGGGCCCGCGAGGGAGGGGAGGATGGCGATGTCCGAGGCGTGGCGACGGCGGGAGGTGGAGATCTTCTCGGGCGAGGACCGCGAGGCCCTGGGCCTCGAGCCCGCCGAGGTGCTGCGCGTTGCCGACGTGACCTCCGGTGGAATCTTCATCGAGCGCGCGGGCGCGGCGACCACCGATGGTCTCGATACGCGCGTGCCCGCGCTGCGCATCGACGTCTCGGTGCTCCCGCTGGCTGCGGTCCTGAACGCGATCCACGCGGCCGGCAAGTCCGGTCTGCTTCGTTATGCGTGGCACGGGCACGAGAAGTCCGTCTACCTGAGCCGCGGCGAGGTCGTCTTCGCCAGTTCGAACCAGCGCGTCGATCGACTGGGCGAATGCCTGCTGCGCGCCGGCGTGTTGTCGCTCGATCAGCTGCGCGAGGCCGAGCGCTGCTTCCAGCCTTCCGAACGCTTTGGCAAGGTCCTCGTCGAGCGGGGGTTCCTGACGCCGCGCGAGCTGTGGAACGGCGTGAAGTACCAGGTCGAGGAGATCGTGCGCTCCCTGTTTGCGATGCCGGGTGGCACGATCTGCTTCTGGGAGGGCGAGGCCCAGCCCGACAACGTGGTGCGTCTCTCGCTCGAGACGAGCCGGCTCGTGACCGAGGGGATCCAGCGCAGTGAGGAACTCCGGAAGTTCCTGTCGGTCCTCGAGGACGGTCGGGTGCGTCTGGCACGGGTCGAGGGCTTCCACGACACGCTGGCCGGCAGCGAGCGCGCGATCGCCGACGCGATCGGGGCCGAGCGCTCCTTCCACGACGTCTGCGACGCGCTCGATCTCGATCGTGAGTCGGCCGCCCGCAGCATCCAGCTGCTGCGCCTGGTCGGCGCGGTCAAGCTGATGCGCCTGCCCGAGCCCGCGGGGGTATTGGAAGAGAGCGACCTGCGGCACCCGGACGACGAGGAACTCCGCGCCCGCGTGTCGGCGATGGTGAAGCTCCTGGCCGAACTCCGCGGCTGCATCGCGTCGGCGGACGACACCGAGGACGGCGTCGAGTCCGACTCCCCGGTCGACGATCGCCTGGCCCGCGTGCTGGACGACGCGACCGGCCGCTTCCCGGCGCTGCTCACGGGCATCTCGCTCGAGCGCGGACTGCTCGATCCGGACCTCCTGGTCGATCGCGCCTTGAAGCTGCCGGGCGACCGCGAGGCCCAACTCGTCAGCGCGCTCGGTGAACTCGTCGCCTACCTCGAATTCGAGGTCAAGAACCACCCCGCGATCGAGGCGCCGGACGCCGCGCTGGCGGCCTTCGACACGCTGCGCCGTCAGGCGAGCGGCACCTAGCCCTGATCCGGCATTCGCCGGTCGACCTCGCGGAGGGGAGGCGGCGAGGGGCGGGCTCCGGCTCATGGTCCGCCCCTGATCGGCACCCGGTGGCAGGAGTCACTCGGGTGACCCAAGGCACAGGGAACAGACGAGCGGCCCTGCTGCGCTCGACTTCGCCTGCGCCCACACCTCGCCGCCTCCGTGGCCGATCGGGAATGCCGGATCGGGGCTAGCACGTCCGGGACCCCACTCCCGGCGCCCGCCGGTCCTCCGGCGCAGGGTCTGCGATGATGCGGCGGTGGAATGGCTCTTCGGCTGGCATCCGGTCCGTGAGGCGCTGCGCGCCCGGCGTCGCGCGCTCGGCGAACTCCGGATCCGCTCCGGCGGCGCCCATGCCGAGCAGGCCCTGGTCCTGGCCGCCGCCGCCGGGGTCCGGACCGGCACGCTCGTGCCCGCCCGCTTCGACGAGATCGGTCCAGCCGGAGTGAGCGCGCAGGGGGTGGCGCTCGAATGCGGCGCGATTCCCGAGACGGGGTGGGAGGGATTGCTGACGCGATCGGCCCCCGCGGGGCGCTGCGTCGTGGCGCTCGACGGCGTCGAGGATCCGCAGAACGTCGGAGCCATCGCCCGCTCGGCAGAGGGAGCTGGCGCGACCGGCCTGCTGATGACGACGCGCCGGGCGCCGCCGTTGAGCGCGGCGCTCTCGCGTGCCAGCGCCGGCGCGATCGAACACCTCCCGGTGGCCCGGGCCGCCAACCTCGGCCGGGCGCTGGAAGCGCTGAAAGCTCAGGGGTTCTGGGTAGTTGGCGCGGACTCGGGCAGCGGCGACGACCTCTTCGCGTCTCCCGACCGGGTCTGGGAGGGCGATCTGGTGCTGGTGATGGGGGCCGAGGGGCGCGGGCTGCGCCCCGGCATCGCCGGCCGCCTGGACTTCCGGGTGCGGATCCCGATGGCGGGTTCGGTGGAATCGCTGAACGTGGCGGCCGCGGCCGCGCTCTTCCTGTACGAATGGCGGCGCCGGCAGGGCTGAAGCAGCAGGCCGGGCGGTGGCCACCGCGGACTCGCGCGAAGCGGCTCCAAGTGTGCGGAAAGCGGCCGGTTGTGCCGTTGCGCCCCGCGGGTTCCACGCCTAGAATCGGCGCCCGGTCGCATCCGGGCTGGCGTAGCTCAACTGGTAGAGCAGCTGATTTGTAATCAGCAGGTTGCGGGTTCGAGTCCCTTCGCCAGCTCCAACATCATTCGCAACGGGCCTCCCGCGGCGTGGGATGTTGGAGCCGCCGAAACGCCACGCAACCGAGCGGGGTGGGCAAGCCTGACGCGACCGGACAGATTGGACATCGAGCAAGCGTTGGGCGGTTCGGTTGTCGGAGGATCCACACCGGGTGGGCTGGTCTTCGACGGCATGAAGGGCGTCATACGCTTGCTGTCGCTTCAGAATCGCTTCGGAATCAAACGGCACATCCGGCATCCACTGGATGGTGTCACCACGCTTCGAGAGGGGTCGAGCACCCAGGATCATTTCCCGGACCCGCGCGTCCGGTCCGTGGAGAGGTACCAAAGCGGCCAAATGGGGCGGACTGTAAATCCGCTGGTTTTACCTTCGGAGGTTCGAATCCTCCCCTCTCCACCACCAACGTTTCCAGGCGGGAATAGCTCAGCTGGCTAGAGCACAAGCCTTCCAAGCTTGGGGTCGCGGGTTCGAATCCCGTTTCCCGCTCCAACCCTTCCCGCCCCTTCACCCCACCACATCACACGAGAGAGTCCCCGCTCACGTAGCTCAGTCGGTAGAGCACGTCCTTGGTAAGGACGAGGTCACCGGTTCAAGTCCGGTCGTGAGCTCCAGGTCACCCAACGCAGTCACCGCCGCATCAGGCGGCGCATCGCAGAAGAAGAGGATCGGCGCGATGGCCAAGGAAAAGTTCGAACGGACGAAGCCCCACGTAAACGTGGGCACGATCGGTCACGTGGACCACGGGAAGACGACGTTGACGGCTGCGATCACGGCTCGTCAGG
>Ga0114931_10000657_pt1 | contig 42898 bp, 36 predicted proteins | sample 2SBtaG_FD_89579 | JGI IMG/M metagenome (GOLD analysis project Ga0114931, IMG submission 89579) | Deep subsurface microbial communities from Kolumbo volcano to uncover new lineages of life (NeLLi) - 2SBTROV14_V59a metaG | ecosystem: Environmental > Aquatic > Marine > Volcanic | place: Kolumbo... | reverse complement strand
GCCGCGCAACGCGGCACTAGCACCGTTGGTTTGGGGCGCAGCAGCGCCCCCTCGGCTTCGCCGAGCCTCCCCCTCGACCGCTCCGCGGTCGGCTAGCCCCTCGATTCAAGAGAATCGAGCGGCTAGAACCCGAGATCATCGAGCGCCGGCGGCGGCTTCGGTGTGGAGCTTGCGGCAGCCGGGGGCTTTGCGGCCTTGTCCGGGGCCTTCCGGGCCGGGGCGCGGACCTTGGGCTTCTGCGCCACCGGGGCCGCGTTTGCGGAGGGCCTGCGCGACGGACTCCTGCGCCGGGCCGGAGCCGGAGGCGCGACGACTGCGGCGCTCGGCGGAGCTGAAGCGCTGCCGGCCGCGGAGGAGTCGGCGACAGGATGCGCCCGATCGGCAAGCTTGGCCGTGGGCAGAGCTGGGCGGGCAGCCGCCGCTGCGCCCTGCATGCCACCGGCCGCCAGATGCTGCTCCGCCGGCGTGCCCTGAGCGGCAACGCGGCGATGCGTCACGACGAGCAGGGCGAGCACCTGAGAGGACCACCACCAGCCCGACGAGGGCGACCTTGCCGCGCGGGCTCACCGCGGGCGGTTCGTATCCGCTCTCGCTGATGGGAGGGATCGAGCTGGCCGTCTCGATGCGCGGCAGGGCCCCGGTGCCGAGCCGGAACTCCGACAGCGAGAGCAGGCTGTGACGCGCCGGGGCGAGCCAGACCGCGCGCAGCGAGGCGCCCACGACGTCTTCGGTGACTCCGCGGTCCGCCAACCAACCGGCAAGCGCCACGCCAAGCTCCCGCATGCTCTGCCAACGCTTCTCCCGGTCCTTCTCGAACCCTCGCTCCAGGATCGACCACAGCTCGGGCGTGTCCAATCCATGTTCGAATAGCGACGGGATGGGGCTCTCGATCACGTGGCGCAGCACCGCGTTGTAGCTGGCGTCCTCGAACGGCACACGACCGGTGATCGTCTCGTAGATCAGGACGCAGAACGCCCAGATGTCGGCGCGGTAGTCGACATCACGCTGCCCTCGTGCCTGCTCTGGAGCCATGTAGTCCGGGCTGCCGAGCGCAACGCCCGCCTGGGTGTGCTTGGTCTGCAGGTCCAGCTTGGCGATGCCGAAATCGATGACCTTCGGCTGCGTCCTGCCGTCGATGCGTGCCAGGAAGACGTTGTCCGGTTTGAGATCGCGATGCACGATACCGCGCGCGTGCGCCGCTCCGAGCGCCTCGGCGACCGGCAGGAGCAGCTGCAGGGCCTTCACGGGCGGCAGCCGCGCCTCGCGCTCGATCACCTGGCCGAGGTCCTCCCCTTCAAGCAACTCCATCGCGATGAACGGATCGTCTTGCTCGGTCCGCCCGAAGTCGGTGACGTGGACGATGCCGGGGTGCTCGAGCCGTGCCAGCGCGCGCGCCTCGGTCAGCAGGCGCTCGGCCGCAGCAGGCACGCTCACGTCGTTGCGGACCAGCTTGATGGCGATGTCGATGTCGAGCTGCAGGTCGCGGGCAACCCACACCCACCCCATGCCCCCCTCGCCGAGCAGGCGCACCAGACGGAACCTGCCGGCGACAACTTCGCCGGCCTCGTATCCAGATTCCGCCGGAGGCGGCGGAGCTGCGCTATCCACCGCGTCGGTCAAACAGCCTCCTATAAGAGGATATTACTCTATGGCCCCCCGCGTCATGCCGCCAGCCCGCCCGGAACGATTTCCAGCCACTTTCCGCGGTGTCAAACGAAGCGTTCGACGCCGCGGGTCCCTCCGGCGGCCTCGTCGCCGGAACGTTGGTATTCCGGGTCCAGCAGATCGTTGATGTGGTCCATGACGACCCGGGTGATCGCGGTGTAGCGCTCCCCGTGACGCCGAGACGCCTCGCTCGTGAACGGCAGGACGTTGTCCTCCACGCGATACGGGCCGAGCTCCCGTCCGTCCACCGACAGCGGCTTGCCGATCCGGTAGACGACGCGACCGCCTCGGGAAAACGGCTTGTTTCCGGGGTACAGCCGGTCACTGCCGTTGCAGCCGATGGGGATCACGTCGGCTGCCAGGTGCTGCGATATCTGCGCCAGACCGTTGTGCCCGCGGCCGAGCCGCCGGGAGCGGGTACCTTCGGGAAATACGAGCACGTCGATCTGGAGGTCGCGGATGGCACGGCGGTTGAGCTCGACGACCCGGCGGATCATGCGATCGAACAACCCGTCGAAGTGCTCGATGAACTGCTCGGCGCTGCCGGTCGTGCCGTGCAGAAACTCCTCTAGCGAGGCGCCGGCGTCGTCGGGCAGGGGCGCGTCGGCGGCTCGCTTGCCGTCGACGAGATCGCGCATCAGCCGGTACTCCTTCTCGTCGGGCGGACGCCCGGTAGCCTTCCGGAACTCGGTGGTGATGACGTAGCCGCGCGACGGCAGCGGGATGTTGTTGGTGAGATCCAGCGCTGCACCGATCGTGTTGTTCTCGTAGTACTTGCCCTTGACCCAGGTGGCCGTGAACGGCAGCCCGAGCCGGTACATGCGGTACTGGAGCGGGAAGTAGTTGAACCGGTCGGTGTGGTTCATCGCGAGAAACGCTCCACCCCATCGTGGCAGGTTCTCGACTCCCTCCAGCACGATCTCCGTCCGCCGCGTCGGGATGTTGTAGTCGGGCCAGAGCACCACGTTGCCGATCAGGATCTGGCCGACGGGCCGCCGGTACAGCTTGATCCTCTCGAGCCGCTCGAGGTCCAGCATGGCCCGCTTATTCGAGCACAGTGGGCGTCCGCTTCGCCAGGGTGCCCGGTACCGGCCGGGGCTCGCCGCCCCCGTCCGCTTTACACGGCGCGACGGTCTGCTAGATTCCCGCCCCCCGAGCCGCCTCCGCTCGGCGTCGTGGCTCCCACGAGCCCCCTGCCGCACACGCGCCGGCCCCGAGCGCATGCGCGCGAGAGGGTCCGGACGACGCGACCGGAACGCCCGTCTCTCCTGCCCGAGGATGCCCCATGATCACCGTAAGTGACCTGTCGATGAACTTCGGCACCCAGGTGCTGTTCGAGAACGTCAACGTCACGTTCAACGAGGGCGAGCGCTACGGCCTGACCGGCCCGAACGGCGCCGGCAAGTCGACCTTCATGAAGATCGTGGAGGGCGACCTGGAGCCCATGGCCGGCAGCGTGCAGCGACCCAAGCGCCTGGGCGTGCTGCGCCAGGACCACTTTCGCTTCGAAAGCGACCGCATCATCGACGTGGTCCTGATGGGCAACGAGGCGCTATGGCAGGCCATGGCCGAGAAGGAACAGCTGCTGGCCAAGGGCGACGACCTCAGCGACGAGGACGGCGTGCGCCTCGGCGAGCTGGAGATGGTGATCGCCGAGGAGGACGGCTACACGGCCGAGAACGAGGCCAACGCGCTGCTCGATGGCCTCGGCGTTCCCGAGGCGCAGCACAAGGACCTTCTGTCCACCCTGACGGGCGGCGACAAGGTGCGGGTGCTTCTCGCGCAGGCGCTCTTCGGCAACCCCAACGCCCTGCTGCTCGACGAGCCCACGAACGCGCTCGACATCGCCAGCATCCGCTGGCTGGAAAGCTTCATGAAGGACTACGCCGGAGTCCTGGTGGTGATCAGCCACGATCGCCACTTCCTCAACTCCGTCTGCACGCGCATCGCGGACATCGACTACGAGACGGTCATCGTCTATCCGGGCAACTACGACGACATGGTCGAGGCCAAGGCAGAAGCGCGTTCCTCCCTGGAGCTCGCCAACTCGGCCCGCCAGAAGCGCATCGAGTCGCTGCAGGAGTTCGTGCAGCGCTTCCGCGCTGGCTCCCGCGCGAGCCAGGTCAAGAGCCGCGAGAAGTCCCTGCAACGCGAAAAGAAGGCGCTCTCCGACCTCAAGCGCTCGAACATCCAGCGACCGTTCATCCGCTTCGAGCAGGCGCGTCCCAGCGGCCGGCAGGTACTGACGGCCACGGCTCTGTCGAAGAGCTTCGACGACGTCGAGATCTGCGAGCACTTCAACCTGAGCGTCATGCGAGGCGACAAGATCGCCATCGTGGGGCCGAACGGCATCGGCAAGACCACCATGCTGCGGCTGTTCAACGGCGAGCTGGACCCGGACGAGGGTTCGGTCGAGTGGGGCTACGAGGCGCGCATCGGCTACATGCCGCAGGACCACCGCGAGCAGATCGAAAAGAGCAAGGAGACCGCCCACGCCTGGCTCTGGAAGTGGAACCAGGGCGCCGACGAGCAACAGATCCGCTCGCTGTTCGGCCGCCTTCTGTTCACGAAGGACGAACCGTTCAAGCAGACCGACGTCCTCTCCGGCGGCGAGACGGTGCGCCTGCTGCTCGCGCGCCTGATGCTGGTCCAGCCGAACGTGTTACTGCTGGACGAGCCGACGAATCATCTGGACCTCGAGGCGATCCGCTCGCTGACGCAGGGGCTCATCAACTACGAGGGCACCTGCCTGTTCGTGACGCACGACCGCCAGATGGTCTCGCAGGTGGCCACTCGCGTACTGGAGATGAGCCGCGCGGGCATCCGGGAGCTGAGCCCGCAGCAGTTCGACGACGGCCAGTTCCTGACCTCGTACAGCCGCTACCAGCGCCAGGTCGCGACCTGGTAGGCCGGCTCAGCCCGTAGCCGTCGGGTTCTCGACCCGACCCATGAACAGGATGCTCCCGGTCAGCCTGTCGCGGATCAGGAACAGGAACGGGTGGTCCGCGTAGAACATGGGACCGGCCGACGTCAGCCCCGCGATGGCCGCCGTGGCCGCGGCCGCTTCGGTCCCTTCCTCGTCGACCTTCACGAAGGCCTTGTGAACGGCATCGGTCAGCATCAGGCCCGGCGCGATTCCCGAGAGGTCCGCCTGATCGCTGAACGCCAGCTTCATCCCCATGTCCATCAGGGTCTGCTTGAGCGGGACCCTGTGGGTCATCGTGAAGCGCGGCAGGCCGACGCTCACCTCGTCGGCTTCGCTGAGTGACCCGATCCACGTCTTCACCTTCTGCGCTGTAAGCGACGCCTCGAGCGCGGGGAGGCCGTCCGTCGCGGCCGGCAGGATCACGACCATGGACAGCTCGTTGTCCTGGTACGGGAGCTCGATGACCGACACGTCGGTATTCGTGAGCAGGGCGTAGGTCCCGAAGTTGTTCATCATGAGCGCCTTCACGGTGGCTCCGTCGGTGCGCGTGAAATCGGTGGAGTGCGTGTCGTTGGGATCGAAGCGCGCGGCCCAGCGCGCCTTGAAGTAGATAGCGTTGGCGAGCACCAGGCGCGTGCCCGACGTAATGGTCCCCGGCTGCAGCAGGTCCTGGATGCGGTTCTGCGTCTGCTCCTCGACCCAGCCGTTGATGGTCTGGCGCGAACCGTCCGGGTCGCCCTTGAAGTCCATCTTCTGCAGTGGTGCGTCGTAGTCGTCGGCGGTGAGCTGCAGGAGCTCGCTGTTGAAGTCGAAGCCCTGCTGCCCGAATAGACGGTTGGCCACGTCGAGCTGATAGCCCCGCCCGCGGTGCGGCCCGGCGAGATCCTGAAGCAGTGCTCCGAAGCTCGAATGGTACGCGGCGTCATCCAGCTCGATGTGGAGCGCCTTCTTCATCTCCGCGGCGGTCTGCCCGCGGGCGCCCGCGTAGGTCATCCCGAAGGCGGCAGAGATGCTGAAGGGCGAAACGAACAGGTTCCCGTCCTCGCGTCGCAACTGGTCGTACAGCGACCAGGCGAAGGCGTTGTTGCCCTGGACCACGGCCGCCAGCTCGGGCGAAAGCGCGGTGATCTTGCGCGGGTCACGCTGTTCGGCCGGCGCGCTGCCGCATGCCACCAGCGTCACACCCAGCGCGACCAGAAGCGCCAGTCGCAGCAGACCTATCCTGCTCTTTCGCGGTGTTTTCGTAGCGTCCATCGGTAGCTCCCTGTGCCGTTCTGTGCCATGCGGGCACTCCTCGACACGGGATGGAGCAACTCGCGTGCCGGACAGCTCGATGGGCGCTGCGGCTGGGCGCGGCCTGCTCCGGACGCTGCTCGTACAGCTCGTCGAGCCGGTCCCCATAGCGCGCGAGCACGTTGCGGCGCTTCAGCTCGAGCGTCGGAGTCAGCATGTCGTTGTCGGGTCTGAAGCCCTCGGTGGTGATCAGGAGCCGACGCGCCCATCCCGCTACGACTGCGTCGTCAGCGAACACGCGATGCCGGACGTGGACGGCGTCGAGCTGAGCGAAGCGTTGCGCCGGCGCGGTTGTACCGTCCCGGTCGTGATCCTGTCCGCTCACGTCGACGACACGCTGCGCGCCCAGGCGCTGTGCGCTGCTGCGCTGCTCGTGCTGTCGAAGTACGGCTTCGAACAGTGGGCGTGCGGGCTGCTCAATGCGCTGGAACGCCTGCGCCGGCCCTCGCACGGCTTCATCAGGAAGGTACCGGCACAGGGGCCACCGTCCGCGCGCTCTGCGCCGCTTCCACGGGCGGGCTGAATGGGGCTCTAGGCTCGCTCCGCCGCGGCAAACCTGTGTATGCTGCGCGCGGAGGAATCGATGACCGATCAGCTCGAGTTCCCGGGTCCCGAGCCCGGCGATCCGGAAGACGTGACCTGGAACCTGCAGACTGCCGGGACGATGTGGAACCGCGGCGACGCCCACGAGGCGATTCGCTGGCTCCGCCGCGCCGCCGAGGCGGCCGGGAACAGCGGTGCGGACCTGCGCGCGGTGACCCTGGCCCGCGCCGCCGCCGACCTGACCAGCGCACTCGACATCCCCCCCTCGATTCCACCGCCCGCACCGGCTCCCGAGGCGCCGGCCGCTCCACCAGCGGCCGCACCCGAGCCCTCCGCCACCCCGGTTCCCGAGGCAGCGCCGGCGGCGAGCGGGTCCGCCCCGTCGCACAGCGCGCCAGCGGCGGCCCGGCCTTCGACGCGCCCTGGCGCGGGTCTCCGGCAGCGCCAGGCGCTCAGGGTTTCGGTCCGCCCCGCCGAGAGCGGAAGCTCCGAGCTGATCGTGCGTGCGCTGCTGGAGGACGAGTCACCCGGCGAGGGTGAGCACGAGGCCATGCTCGTCGCGCTGGAGGCCGGCGCGCACCTGCTGTCGAAAAAGCGCTGACGCGGAAATGCCCTGGAAATCCAGCCTCTTGTCGGGTGGTGAGGGCGTGCACCGGCGAAAAAAAGAGGTATCCTACATGGAGGCCGGCCTGCCCGGAGCCAGCCCGAACCTGTCGCGCGAAGTGATCATGGCTCGCGACGGTTGCCAGTGATCACGAAAGAGAGAACGGTTCATGTTCAGTCGTCGACGCAATCACCAAGCAGCAGAGCGTGCCCGCGAGCGCCGCGATCGCGAGGACTCTGCTGCGCGGCTGCGTGACGAGGTTCCAGAGCTGACCAGTTTGCGTCTCGAGGTGTCGGAGTTCGAGGGGGACCGGCAGATTCCGGAAGCAAGCCACATCCGCCGCATTGTCGTCGAGCACGCGCCCGCGCTGTTTCTGCTCGGGTGCACGGATCAGCGCTGCGTCGACGGCGGCCACGATCTGACGCGCGACATCATGCGCGCACTCCGCATGCACCAGTCCAACTTCGACGGCGAGCATGTGTGCCCCGGGCGGACCGGCTCGGCCGATTGCTCGCGCCGGCTGCGCTATATCGCGACCGCCAGCTACAGCAACGACCCGAGCTAGAACCTCGATTCTCTTGAATCGAGCGGCTAGACGACCGCGGAGCGGTCGAGGGGGAGGCTCGGCGAAGCCGCGGGGGCGCTGCTGCGCCCCCAACAAACGGTGCTAGTCCCGCGGTGCGCGGCGCAGCCGCGCGTGCGAAGCACCCATCGCTTCGATGGAAACGCGGGGCTAGCCGCTCAGAGAGCTAGAGCGCTTGCCCGCCGCTCTGGACCGGTTCCGCGGCGAGCGGCTGGAACTCGTTCCAGCCCCAGCGCTCGGGATACTCGCGCCACGGGCCCTCGCAGCGCCTGACAGCGGCGCAGGACGAGCAGGGCGGGCCGTGCGCCTTGCCCTCCGACACTCGCCAGGCTGAATAGTCTAGCCGGCCGGCCAGGTCGACGACCGTTGTGTCGGGGATCGTCTCTTCCACGGCGAGCTCGTCCATGCCCGAAAGGAAGCACAACGGCACCGCTTCGGTGACCAGTCGCATCCCCAATTCGCCCGCAATGGTCCGCGCCTGCCGCAACGGTGCGACGATGTCCGGGAGACGGGGAACCACCTCCTCGAAACGCTCCAGCGCCGTTCCCACCGGATGCACGAACGCCAGCTGTGCCTGTTGCACACCGACCGAACCCAGAAGCCCGACGATCTCGCCCAGTGCGTCCGTGTTGTCCTTCGTGATCACCGTGTTGGTGATCACCACCGCTCCGGAACCCACGGCGTTCGCAATACCCGCCAGGCTGTCACGAAAGCTCCCGTCGGCGGCCGTCAGGGCCTCGTGCACCTCGGCGCTCGACCCATGCAGCGAGGGAGAGAACTCCGTGACTCCGGCGCCGACCAGTTTCTCCACGACGGAAGGATAGGCAAGCATGCGTCCGTTGGTCTGGAGCTGGATGCTGCGGTACCCCAGTGCGCGCGCGGCGCTCACCAACTGCAGCAGCTGCTTGTGGAGGGTCGGTTCACCTCCAGTGAAGACGACGCCGGAACACTCCGGTCGCGCGCGCGCGAGCTCCTCGACCAGCACGTCGTGGGGCCGGGCTCCACAGGTCTTGCGCTTGTCGCCCTGCGCGCAGAAAACACAGCGGTTGTTGCAGGCAAAACCAAGCTTGAGGTCCAGGCGGCGCACGCTACCCATCGATCCCACGTTGGCACGTTCCCCGGCGCGCCTGGATGACGCCGGTCATGGGCACACTGTCGGTGCGGGAGTCATGCTGTAATCGAGGCACGAATGACCCTTCCCATCCAGCTTGGCCCCCGCCCCGAGACGGGGCGCCTGATCCCGTTCCGGTTTCGTCCCGTCGGCCAACAGGTGCTTCTGACCAGCCATTTTGGCGACTGGGTGTTCGTGAGCCCCGAGGAGCTGGCGCGCATCAGCCGGGGCGAGCTTGAAAGCGGGTCACCGCTGGAAGAGCGTCTGGCCAAGGCCAACTTCCTCCGCGAAGGGCTCGATCGGAACACGCTCACCGAGCGCCTGCGCACGAAGAAGCGCTTCTTGAACTACGGCCCGAATCTTCACGTGGTCGTGGTCACGCTGCGCTGCAACGAGACCTGCGTCTACTGTCACGCGAGCCGGGCAACGATGGACCGCGTCGATACCGACATGACGCCGGAAGTCGCCGAGCGCACCGTAGACCTGATCCTGCAGACTACGTCCCCGCGCGTGACGATCGAATTCCAGGGCGGCGAACCGCTGGCGAACTTTCCGGTCGTCAAGCACCTGATCGAATACGCGCTGGAGAAGAACCGCGCCTACGGCAAGGAGCTGGAGTTCACGCTGGTCTCGAACCTCAGCCTGATGACCGACGACGTGCTCGAATACCTGGCCTCGCGCAGGGTCCAGATCTGCACCAGCGTGGACGGCCCCGAGAAGCTCCACAACAAGCAGCGGGTCCTGCCGAGCGACAACGCCTACCAGAAGGCGGCTGGATGGATCCGTCGCATCAACGACCGCTACATCGAGTCCGGTCTCGACCCGGTCCTCTACCACGTCGAGGCCCTGCTCACGACGACGCGCGCGGCGCTCGACTATCCCAAGCAGATCGTCGACACCTACGTCGACCTCGGCTGCCACGCGCTGTTCCTGCGTCCCGTCGACCCCTTCGGCTTCGCCAGCGCCACGGCGTCCACCGTGGAATACGAGCGGCGCCGCTACCTCGACTTCTACCGCACGGCGGTCGACTACATGCTCGAGCTGAACCGAGAGGGCGTGCAGGTCCTGGAGCGCTTCGCATCCATCTTCCTCACCAAGATCCTCACCAGCGACGACCCGAACTTCCTCGATATCCGCTCGCCGTGCGGCGCCGGGATCGGCCAGGTCGCCTACAACTACGACGGCAAGGTGTTCACCTGCGACGAGGGGCGGATGGTCCACCAGATGGGTGACAGCGCCTTCCTCATCGGCGAGGTCGGCACCAGCAGCTACCGGGACCTGATGACGCACGACACGGTGCGCTCGCTGCTCGTCGCGTCGAATCTGGACGCGCAGCCGGACTGCGTGAACTGCGTCTACAACCCCTACTGCGGCGTCTGCCCGGTGCACAACTACGCGAGCCAGGGGTCGATCCACGGGCGCATGCGGGAAAGCCATCTGTGCGCCGTGCACAAGGGCATCCAGGACTACCTGTTCGAGAAGCTCCAGAGTGGAGACGAGCACGTCCTGTCGACCTTCCGTCGCTAGACGACAGTGCGCGAACGCTCGCACTTCGTCCACGCCTCGACCGCGAGCTAGTACCGCGTTTCCATCGAAGCGATGGGTGCTTCGCACGCGCGGCTGCGCCGCGCCGAGCCTCCCCCTCGACCGCTCCGCGGTCGTCTAGCCCCTGCGAGCGGCCGCGCCCTGGACGCCGCGCCGGAGAGGAGAGCGGGAGGCGGGTGCTGCCGGCTAAGTAGCCGGATTCCAACTTATTTCCCCGCCAGCTCGACAAGCAGGCGGAGCCTTGCTACCTATGAAAGCCGAATTTCGTCCGCCGCGGCTCGCGTGGAGTTTTCTGCTCCTTGACGAGTGTGTGAATGGGCGTAGGGGTTGAAGCCCCGGTTTCACCGGTCATCAGGTCGGTGCATCCCTTCATTTCCACGCAAAGCGAGGTGGCATGACGCTGTCTGCCAAGTCGACGCAAGAAAACAACCGGACGCGCGGGCAACAGTACGGAGATGCCCCGCTGAAAGTCCGCGAAACGGATCACTACCAGGAAGAGTACGTCCAGACCTTCGTCGAGAAGTGGGACGAGCTCATCGACTGGGACGCCCGCGCCCAGAGCGAAGGCAGCTTCTTCATCGAGCTGCTCAAGCGGCTCGGAAAGCGGAAGATCCTGGACGTCGCAACAGGCACCGGCTTCCACTCGCTGCAGCTACTCAAGGCCGGGTTCGAGGTTACGAGCGCCGACGGCAACGCGCAGATGCTCTCCAAGGCGTTCGAGAACGCCCGCAAGGAGGACTTCATCCTCCGCACAATCCACGCCGACTGGCGCTGGCTCAATCGCGACGTGCACGACAAGTACGACGCGGTGATCTGCCTCGGCAACTCGTTCACGCACCTTTTCGACGAACGAGACCGGCGGCGCGCGCTGGCCGAGTTCTATGCCGCGCTGCGCCACGACGGAGTGCTGATCCTGGACCAGCGCAACTACGACTCGATCCTCGATCATGGCTTCAACTCGAAGCACACGTACTACTACTGCGGCGACGACGTGCGGGCGGAACCCGAGCACATGGACGAGGGTCTGGCGCGGTTCCGCTACGAGTTCCCCGACGGTTCAGTGTTCCATCTGAACATGTTCCCGCTGAGGAAGCGCTATGTCACCAACCTCGTGAAGCAGGTCGGCTTCCAGGACGTCACCACGTACGGCGACTTCCAGGAGACGTACAAGGAGCACGACCCGGACTTCCTGGTCCACGTCGCCTCCAAGACCTTCCACGAATGAGGGGCGGAGAGTGACGCAACCAGCCCAGTCCGTCGTCGAGGTCGCAGAGAAGTACTACGACAGCAACGACGCCGATCAGTTCTACTTCAAAATCTGGGGTGGCGAAGACATCCACATCGGCCTGTACGACGGCGACAAGGATCCGATCGTCGGGGCCAGCAAGAAGACGGTCGAGCGCATCGCGTCGATGCTCCAGGGCTTCGGGCAGAACGCCCAGGTCCTCGACATCGGGGCAGGCTACGGCGGCCCGGCGCGGTATCTGGCCCGCACGCACGGCTGCCACGTCGCGTGCCTCAACCTCAGCGAGACCCAGAACGCACGCAACCGCAAGCTGAGCAACGACCAGGGTCTGGGCGAACTCATCGAAGTGGTGCACGCCAACTTCGAGCAGATCCCGAAGCCCGACCAGAGCTACGACGTCGTGTGGTCGCAGGACGCGATCCTGCACAGCGGCAACCGCAAGAAGGTGCTGGAGGAGGTCGTCCGCGTGCTCCGGCCTGGCGGGCAGTTCATCTTCACGGATCCGATGCAGGCCGACGACGTGCCGGACCAGACGGTGCTCGCGCCGGTCCTTCAGCGCATCCATCTCGACTCGCTCGGTTCGTTTCGCTTCTACCGCGAGACGGCGCGGGAGCTCGGCCTGGAAGAGGTCGAGTGCGTGAACCTCACCGAGCAGTTGGTGCGGCACTACGGTCGGGTACGCGAGGATCTGACATCCCGCTACGACGAGATGACCAAGCTGTCGAGCAAGGCGTACGTGGATCGCATGATCCAGGGGCTCGGCCACTGGATCGATGCAGGCAAGAAGGGCTACCTCGCCTGGGGTATCCTCCACTTCAAGAAGCCCTGACCCGACACATCACGCCTGAGTAGAGCTAGACTCCGCTCCGTGGAGCTCGCCCCTGGTACACGGATCGATCGCTATGTGCTGCTCGAGCCGCTTGGGGCAGGCGGTCAGGGCGCGGTGTGGAAGGCGGAGGATCCGCTCCATCCCGAAAAGCCCTGTGCGCTGAAGCTCGTCGAGATCAAGCATGCGCGCCCGGCCGACGCCGAGCGCGTGCGCCGCGAAGCGCGCGCGCTAACCCGGCTGGAACACCCGTCGCTGGTGCGCTGCGACGGCCTGTTCGAGGATCTCAAACGCGATCTGCTCGGCGTGCCGATGGAGCTGGTGGACGGTACATCGCTGCGCCGATTGAAGACCGATCCGCGATTTGGTCCGGACGAGCGAGCGGCCCTGCTCCGCCACCTCGCCCACGCGCTGGCCTACGTGCACGATCAGGGCGTGGTGCACCGCGATCTCAAACAGGACAACATCCTGGTCTCGAGCGCGTTCTTCGACAGCCTCGAAGACCCGTCCACCGTCAAGCTGGTCGATTTCGGCATCGCGGCGGAGGAAGGCAACCCCCAGCCGCTCACCGCGTTGAACACCGTGATCGGCACGCTCCCGTTCCTGGCACCAGAGGTCGTGGATCCGTCGTTCTTCAAGGCGAAGGGCTCGGTACCGACCGTCGATGTGTTCGCATTCGGCGTGCTCGCCTGGCAGCTCGTGGTGGGCAGCCCGCACCCCACCGGGCTCCAGCGCGCTTCACTCGTCGAGTACGGTCTTGCCTACCGGCGAGCTGCCGAGAGCGGAACAAACTGGCCCGAGCAGCTTCCCGACGGCGCGTGGGGCGAGCTGCTCGGGCGGTGTCTCGCGGTCGTCGCCAGCGACCGCATCCAGAACGGCACCGAGCTCTCGGCGAGCTGCGACCTCGCGGCGCGGACCGGCGCGGTCGTGCGTCCCGAGGTGGTACCGGGCTCGCTACCCAGCTCCGGGCCCACCGCCGTCGCCAGCCCCGGCGCGATGCTCGGGCGCACCGCGGAGCAGGTGGATACGGCTCTGCCGCGCTCGCAGGCGCCGACAGAGCTGCTGGGGGACCCCGAGCCCGGACCGCCCGCACAACCGACCGGGGCAGCAGGTGCCGGCGCCGCGGTCCGCGCAGCGCCGAAAGCGCCCACAGCGCAGTCGACGCCCGAGCCCGCCGGCCGCAGTCGAGCGCTGTCGGTGGGCCTGGTGCTGCTGCTGCTGGCAGGCGCCGGCGCCGCGTTCGCCGTGCTGCGCGACGTGGGACCTACCGGCTCGCGATCCGCACCGACTCCGCCGCCACAGCTGCCCAGAGCAGTGCCGCCCGCGAGCGCTAGCGCGCCACCGCCTGAAGCGGGCGCAGCGCCGGCGGCAAGCGGGGTGCCGGTGTTCTCACCGACCGCCGTGCTTCCGGACAACTGCAACCACGACGCGGGCATCTGTGCCTGCTGCCCCTCGGGGCGGGATTGTGGGCCGGGCGTCTGCGGCGACAGCCTGGAAGTGGATCAGAGCTGGCTCCTCAGGGTCGGCCCGGTTCGCTCGAACAGCGGCACTCTGCCGGGCGCGCAGGTCTGCCTCCGGATCGAGGGATTGGGCACGGCCAAGTGCATAGGCGCGGTCACCGACAGCGGACAACCCGCGCGCATCCACGTCGACACGCCAGATCTGGTGGATCGCGGCGTCGTGGTCGAGGTGCGAGCGGCGGGCAGAAGCGCTCACACGTCCGCGCTGCGCTACAGCGACGGCCTGAAACGCGAGGTGTTGTGCACGGGCCTGTACGTCACCGGGTTCGAGGGGGATCTACAGGTGGATTCGCTCAAACTGTTCCTCGACCCGGACTCGGCGACGAAGGCCGCCGTCAGGTGTCCGGACGCGCTAGCGCTCTGACCAGCGCTGGGCCAGGCGCGGGAACAGCGTCCTGCCAATCGAGTCGAGCTGGTGGCAATGCGCCTTCTTGTCGGCACCCGCGTAGCCGGTGATGCTGAGGCCGCTCTTTTCGCCGTGCGAAACTTCCACCATGCCCTTGATGGGCCCGGGCCGGTTCTCGCTCTCTTGCGCAACACCGTGCGAGCGGAGCAGGTAGTCACCGGTCTCGGTCGTGTCGGCATACTTCGGTGTCACGATCGACGAGTGCGTGATGGCCATCAGCTTCAGGCCGTCGACGGCCTCGTCGGCGAAGCGATCGTACGGCTCCATCTGCAGCGGATCGACCTGCCGGTAGCCCTTTTCGCTGAAGCCGACGTGAAGTCCATCCGACAGCAGCACCGCGTCGACCCGATCGGCTTCGTCGGTGTGGAACAGGACCCGGTAGACGGCGCCGTAGCCGGCGCTCCACGCGCTGAGCGCGACGCGGCCGACGTGGTGGTCCGCCTGGGGGCACTGCTCGCCGACGACGTCGTCGACCTTCTGCAGCATGGTCTCGAGCGCGCCCGCGCGCGCGAACGCCTTCTCGTACTTCCCGGAGCCGATACCCAGATTGATGACGACGAGAACGCCGGGCACGCCTGCGCGCTTGAACGAGGCTTCCACCTTCTTCGGTACGCCGTGGAAGTGCAGCGTGACGTTGTAGGCCCCGTCGACCGAGGCGCAGCCGCCCGGGATCGAGACGAGCTTGCCGCTGCGGGTCGTCACGCTGATGGCGTCCCCGGAGAGCGCGGGGCGCGCGACGGGAGTGACCTGGATGCTGCGGGACGGAAAGTCCGTCCCCACCGGGGTCGCGAGGCGGGCTGGTGCGACCCCGGCGGGGTACGGAGAGTGTTCGGAAGCCGGGTAGCCCGCGCCTCCACGACTCAAGCCGAGGAGCCCCACCAGTACGAGCGCTGCCACCGGTTTCATGCGCCCCTACCATCCAAGAGTCGTGCCATAGGCGGGCAGAGCCATAACCTATCGGAATCAGGCCGTTCCCATGTTACGACGCGACGCGTCGGGCCCCTGATCGCTGCTGTCGGTAGACAGCAGTTGCTGCCTCTGGCCCTCGATTTTTTTCGGTCCGTGCAGCGCGGCCTGGCTAGCGTAGGATCCCGACAATGAGCCCCGCAGACAGCGCCGGCAGCTCGGGGGCGGGCGGCGGCACCCTGCCGACGCTCAGGGGCGGCTTGGCCACGGCCGTGGCGATCCCCCGGCTCGAGTTGGTCGTGGAACGCGAAGCAGGGCAACAGAGCCAGCGCTCGGTCGTGCTCGACGGCGATCTGTTCCGGCTCGGCTCGTACCCCAGCAATGATCTGGTCCTGTCCGATCCGCTCGTGTCCCGGTTCCATTGCCGGCTGGCGCGAGGAAACAGCGGTTGGACGATGTCCGACAACGGCTCGCTGAACGGCACGCGCCTAGACGGCGTGCGCGTGCGGGACGCGGACCTGCCGTTGCCGGACTGCCACATCGAGCTGGGCGATTCGGTCGTGCGGGTGCGTGAGCTCGGCCCCGGCGCGGTGGCCTCTGTGCCGCAGTCGTCGTCCTTCGGCGAGCTGTACGGCGAGTCCCTGCTCATGCGCCGCTTGTTCGGCGTGCTCGAGAAGGTCTCGGGCAGCGACGCCACGGTGCTGCTCGAAGGCGAGAGCGGAACCGGCAAGGAGTTGGTCGCAACGGAGCTCGAGCGGCGCGGACCGCGAGCCGAGCGACCGTTCCTGATCGTGGACTGCGGCGCCATCTCCCCGAACCTGATCGAGAGCGAGCTGTTCGGCCACGCCAAGGGCGCCTTCACCGGCGCGGATCGCCGCCGCATCGGCGCGTTCGAAGCCGCGGACGGCGGCACCATCTTCCTCGACGAGATCGGCGAGATGCCGCTCGACATGCAGCCCAAGCTGCTGCGCGCCATCGAAGCGCGCGAGATCCGACGCGCCGGCGAGAACGAGCCGCGCAAGATCGACGTGCGCGTGATCGCCGCGACGAACCGCCGGCTGGAGAGCGAGGTCAATCGTGGCGGCTTCCGCGAGGACCTGTACTTTCGACTGTCGGTAGTGACGGTACGCATTCCCCCGCTGCGCAAGCGCCTCGGCGATCTGCCGCTCCTGGTGCGGGTGCTGCTCCGATCGATGAACGCCGAGGATGCCACACACCTGTTCACGCCCGAGGTGATCGCCGACATGCAGCGGCACGACTGGCCGGGCAACGTGCGCGAGCTCAGGAACTACGTCGAACGTACCGTGGTGCTGGAGCAGGCGGCACCAGCGTCGGAGCGGCGTCCGCTTTCCACCTCGCCACCCGCAAAATCCGCGCCCGCGCCCGTCGATCTATCGGTTCCGTTCAAGGTGGCCAAGGAGAAGGTCATCTCCGAATTCGAGCAGCGCTACCTCGCCGCGCTCATCGAGGACGCGGGCGGCAACATCAGCAAGGCCGCGCGGCAAGCCAGGATGGACCGAATGTACCTGTACCGCCTGCTGCAGCGCTACGATCTGCGCGGCGGCTCGCTGAAGGACTGAGCCTCCGGTTCGGCGCGGCGGCGCGGCCCAGTCCGCAAAGGCGCAGCGCTCAGCCCAGGAAGGCGAGCAGCTCGCGCGCCACCTCGTCCGGCGCGTCGTACTGCAGCCAGTGGCCGGCGTCGGGCAGGTGGCGGACGGTCACGTCCGGCACGTAGCGCTCGATGCCGTCGAGCAGCTCGGGACCGAGCGCGCGGTCGCGGTCACCCCACAGGATCAGCGTCTTGGCCTGGATGGGGTTCGGCGCGCGCACGGGAACCCTGAACGCGGCACGGTAGTAGTTGAGCATCGAGGTCGCCGCGCGCGGACGGCGGATCGCCTCGACGTAGCGGTCCATGTCTTCGCTCTCGAACGCGCCGGGCCGGGCCGAGCCGCTCAGCGTGGACTCCATCACGCGACGCCGCGTCACGACCCACTCCGGCAGCCACGGCAGCTGGAAGAAGAACACGTACCACGAGCGCCAGAGCTGCGGCGGGCGCCGGACAGCATGCCGGAACAGCTCGGGGTGCGGCGCGTTCAGGATCGCGAGGCGCTCGACGCGTTCAGGATGCTGCTCCGCCAGGCAGTACGCGATGATTCCGCCCCAGTCGTGGGCGACGACGGGCACGCGCTCGAACCCGAGTGCGTCGATCAGGCCCACGATGTCGGCCACTAGCCGATCGACCCGGTAGCTTGAACGGCGGCGCGGCTTGTCGGAAAGATTGTAGCCACGGAGATCCGGTGCGAGCGCCTGGAACCCCGCAGCGGCGAGTGCCTCTAGCTGATGGCGCCATGCGTACCAGAACTCGGGAAAGCCATGCAGCAGCAGCACCGGGCGCCCGCTCCCCAGGCTGGCCAGATGCAGCTCGACGCCACCCACATCGACGCGGCGATGCCGGATAGCGGCCGTCGCCTGCTCTGCTGCAACGGCAGAGGTCACGAACCCTCCGCCGGACCGCGACCGCGCCACATAGCGCGATCACCGAGCTTCATCAGCGCCGGCATCAGCCCGGGCACGGCGCGCTTCATCGCGTACAGAGCCCACGCCTCGGGTGTCACGGGCACCAGCGCCCGGTTGTGACGCACAGCGGAGAGGAGAGCCCGGGCGACCTTCTCGGGGCCGTAGTTCCGCCGCCGGTACATGTCGACCACCCGCTCCCGGTCGGCGTTGCTGGCGCGCTCTCCGCGCATCGGCATGGTGCGGATGATGCGTGTGTTGATGAAGCCGGGGCAGATCGTCGTGACGCCGACCTTCTTCGAGGACAACTCGTCGCGCAGCGCTTCCGAGAGGCCGACCACGCCGTATTTCGTCGTGCCATATGCGGCCATGGATTGCGCGTTGAAGAAGCCCGCGGCCGACGCCACGTTGACGACGTGCCCACCCGTGCCGCGGTCGATCATCGGCGGCACGAACAGCCGCGTGCCGTGGATCACACCCCACAGGTTGATCTTGAGGATCCAGTCCCAGTCTTCCAGCGAAGTGTCGAAGAAGCCGCCCGAAAGCCCGACGCCGGCGTTGTTGACCAACACGTCGACGACGCCGTGCCGGTGGACCTCCTCCGCAAAGCCGCGCATCTGGTCGAAGTCACCCACGTCGACACGGAGTGACAGCGCAATAGCTCCGCGCCACCGACCTCCGAGCTCCTGCTCGAGCTCCCCGAGACCGCGCTCGTCCAGGTCGCACACCGCGAGCCGTGCTCCCTCCCGGGCGAACGCGAGCGCGGTCTCGCGGCCGATACCGCTCGCTGCACCCGTCACCACCACGAGGCGGCCGTCGAAGTCCTTCATGGTCATGTCTGCTCGCTCCCAGCTCCCGCCAGATAGCCGAGCGCGCTCCGCCCCGGCAGGAAGAAGTAGGCACCGCCGCGTATCCGTGTGAACCGCGGCAGGTCGAAGAAACGGGACCTGATCGGCTCACCCTGCAACGTGAAATTCCGCGCGCAGGGGATGTCCTGCCCACTCATGAAGTCGCGGTAGCTCTTAACGTCCGCGCCCACCAGCGCGTCGCGCTCGTCGTAGAGCCCTGCAAATTGGCGGGCATTGATCCAGGTCTGCTGCACGAACTCGAACTGGCGGCGGATGTCCGCGTTCAGCGCGATGAAAATGAGCCCCCGCTTTTCGTCGGGCTGGTCGCCCTGATCGGCGCCGTCTGGAGGACGGAAACCGAGCAGCTCTCCGTCGGGCGTCCGCCGCTGCGCGCTTCGGGACCTCGACCCGTACAGCCGCCCGCGCCTGATGATGCGATAGCGCGACGACGCCGTGAGCGAATGCGCGGCGGAGCTGCCGAGCATGTCGCGTGGATGACCGCGGCGGACGTGCGCGCCGAGAGGGCAGCGGTGCCCGAGCGGATCCAGGTCCCGGTACAAGAAGCGATTCTCGTCCGAGAGCTCGGCGCGATCGCGGTCAGGCGACAGGACCAGCGGTGCGCCGCCCGGCCAGCGTCCGACGAGCCCGGAGGCGAGCCGCACGGCAGCGCGCTCCACGGTGTCCGTGCCCGTCAGCCGTGCGTTGTTGAACGCGTAGCGCCAGAACGCTTCCACGTCCTGCTCCATCTTGCGGTAGACGAGGTAGCTGCCGTTCAGCCCCAGGCGCACGTGGCCGTCTCCGCTCTCGAGAAGCGGCGGCACCACGTGCCGGGCAGGAACGACCGGGCAGGCCGCCGGGTGCCTGTACTCGTTCATCTGGCCCAGGATGAACTCGCCCGGCTCGAGCGGATGCTCGCCGGAGCGAGGCGGCCGGGCGCTGCCCTTGATGTACGGCTGCGAGATGCCGTCGTGGAAGCCGAAGTGCTCGCGGGCGTCATCCGGACGGTACGTCTCGTGGCAGGCAATGACCTGGATGCCGTGGTCCCGGAGCAGCGCCTGCTGAGCCTCCCGCAGTTGCCCGATCGAATCCACCGTACCGAACAGGAGCAAGAGCGCGTCCACGCTGGTGGTCTCGGGACCGCCGAATTCCCAGTTGTCCGGAGCGTCCTCGTTCTGGTCGCCGATCACCTTCGAGCGATCCGGGTCGTTCATGCCGAGTACGAACTCGCGCGGGAAGGCAGCCGCCACATCCCCACCGGGGACCCCGAGCCGCTCCAGCCCGCTCGCCGTGAAGGCAACGTGCACGCGCTTCGTCGCGCCCCGCTCGTGCTTTGCGCTGCCAGGGACTTCGCGCCGGATCCGGTCGAGCCAACGGCGCGCCGCGCCTGGGTCGTCGCCGAGGTGGAGGACCAGATAGTACGACTTCGGCAGCCGCCGGTAGGCAAATAGAAGGAAGCCCTGGATGTCCGAAAGCGTCTGTTCGTCCACGTCGCTCTCCCTAGAGCTTCTCCAGCCACTCGCCGAGTGCCGGGTCGTCGAGGTCGCCGACAGCGGCTTCGCGGATGCGTGCATTTCCCAGCACCGCCCCCACCGAGAGGCGGGGATAGGCGCTGTACCAGAGCTGGTTCTCGAGCTGCCAGGTCCGCGTCCAGCGCTTGAAGCTCCGCTCGTCGGCGGCGCCCCCGCCAAACAACCAGCGCGTGGGCGGGAACCACTGCGTGCTCGTCCAGATCATCGTCAACCAGGGACTAACCTTGTCGATGAAGTCACCCAGATATGCTTCCCAGCTGCCGTCGTAGTTGCTGAAGAACAGCAGGCGGTCGTCGTCGAGCAGGGCCCAGCGCGCGAAGTGGATCGTGTCGAGCCCGCCGAGCGTCCCCGTGACGGCGATGAAGCGCGCCAGCAACGACACCACCCACAGCGCCGTGCGCAGCGTCGCATGCCGGTACGGACCCGGCTTGATCGGAACCAGATGCGTGAGCCCGTTCTGCTCGACGCGGTCCTCGCTCCGGTGGATCGCATCCAGAAGCGGGTCCCGGTCCTGGACGAGTTTCTTCAGCTGCTCGGGCCAGTCCCGGGCCTCCCGCCGCTCGTGGCGTCGCGCGCCGAGCAAGGCCCGCACAATGCGGAGCGGCCGGCTGACCAGCGCCAGGCCGAAGTCGAGATAGTTCCGCGGATAGCGCGGCAGACCGCGCTCGACCGGACCCAGACGCGCCGGGTCGCCGTCGATGCGCAGCGTCGCCAGGTGCGACAAGAGACCGCGCCTGATCTCCCGCGCCGAGAGCCCTTCCAGCCGCCCCGCGCGCTGCTCGCCGTCGAGCCAGGCTTCGATCGCGTCGCGCACCTTGGCGTCGCTCTGGATCTGCTTCACGCCCAGACCGGCGTGCGCGCGGTAGTACGCGGCGCTCGGCACGGATCGGTTCCTGGCAAAATCCATGAAGCCGCTGCCGCCTGCGTAGCCTTCACAGTGGGAGAAGATGCGGTCCAGCGCCCTGGCGTTTTTCGCGTACAGCTCGTCCAGATGCTCGTCGAGCGACCCGTCGAAGTTGCTCTCGAAGGCGAGCTTCGGCAATACCCCCCGATCCGCCATCGCCGGCAGGATCACGAAGCGCCCGAAGTGCAGGCTCTTGACCTTGCGCAGATCCAGCACCACGCCGTCGACGGGACCGAGCCTGAGCCCGCGGAGCAGACGGTCGAGCTCGCCTTCGGCCCCCTCGCGGATCGGCGCGACCACGGTCAGCGCGCGCTGCTCGATCACCTAGATCATGCTCGAGGGACCCACCGCGAAAATCCGGGAGCGCTCATCTCCAGACAGCGTTCCACGTTCTTCACACCCTGTGCTTCGAGCTCGGAACCGGACTGGGCCACTAGCTTCCGGCCCTCGTCCCCGCCGAGCACCTGCCCATGACGGTAGCGCGCGCACGACGCGAGATAGCCCATATCGGCTTTCTGGTACCCCGCGACGGCACGTGACAGCGCGCGTTCGGCGCTCTGTTCGTCGCCACGCGCCGCCGCGACGCACGCCGCGAGATGCTCGCCAAGAGGCGGCGCGAACCTGAGCCGCTCGCGGCGCAGGCGACTCACGTAGTGTTCCGCTTCGCGCAGCGGATCGGAGGCGGCGTCCGTGTGCCCGTGCGCGGCCACGGCGCACAGCCCACGCTCGAACAGGGACGTGAGACGCACCACGTTGACGCGCAGGAGCTGGGAGCGATCGAGCGGCTTCCAGTCGCGGCGCGCGCGCTCCAGCGCCAGACGACCCTCGCCGCGGTAGCGGTGCACGGAGATCGCCGAGACCATCGCGCCCCAGTGCCCGGCCGTGAAGCCGCTCGGCGTATAGAAGCCACCTTCCTCCGTCGTCACGTCCCAGGCCGCGTCCACCTGGTCGGCGACAATGTACGTGATGCACGCGGCGTAGATGATGTTGACCAGCGCGTAGCGGTCCTCCCGCTCGCGAGCTTCCTTGATGAAGACCGGCACCCGGCGCGAGGTTTCTCCAAGCTCACCCATGAGGATCAGCGCGTTGCAGGACCAGGTTTCGGCATTGTCCAGCTCCCATGCCACCGCGCTGCAGCGTTCGCGCAGGAGTGCGGCGGCCTCGTCCAGGACCTTGTTGGAGCTGCGCCACTCGCCGACGAAGAAACGCACCAGCCCCGCGGTCAACTTGGCGAGGGCCATACCGTGGGGATCGTGGATGCGGGTCGCAAGCTCCTCGGCTCTGCGCACGTGCCGCTCGCTGCGCTCGCGCGATCCGTCGCCGACAGCGACGGTGTTGGCGGCTTCCAGTGCCAGCGCGCGCCCTATGCGCACCGGCTCTCCCGCCTCCAGCGCCAGCCTGAGATGACGCGCCGAGAACTGCGCACCTCGCACCAGATCGAACATCGACAGGCCGACGGCGGCCGAGAACGCGACGTCCAACTTCAGAAGGTCGGCCTGGCTGCCACGCCGCGCGACGCGCTCGGGATCGTGCCCCCGGAGCGCGAGCCGCGCCCGCTCCATCAAGAGCGAGGCCAGCGCAGCAGCCGTCGATCGAGGGAACGACAGCCCGACCTCCGCCAGTGCCGCCTTCAGCAGAACCAGCCCCTGCTGCTCCCTGCCACTCTTGAAGAAGTGCTCCGCCCCCAGCCGCCGCATCTCGATGGCCTCTCGGGGCGGCGCTGTCGATGCACCGGCAACGTAGGCTTCCGCCGCCTTCGCGCTGCGGCCCGCGTTCGCGAGCGCGCCGGCCAGCTTTTCATACAATCGGTAGGGTTCGTCCGCCTCCAGCTCGATCGCCTGCTGGTACAGCCGCGCCGCGCGCAGGAACGCCAGACCGTCGGCCGCGGCGCGCGCCGCGGGGACCGCATAGCGCCGGGCGCGTGCACGCTGGCCGGCCAGAAGGAAGTGCTGCAGCAGCGCTTCGGGATCCGCGGTCTGGGAGCGCTCCAGCGTCTCGGCCAGCGACAGGTGCAGCTTGCTCCGTTCGTCGGCGTCGAGCAGAACCATCACGGTCTCGCGCACGCGGGCGTGGAAGGTGTCGACCTGGCCCCGATCGAGATGGCTGTAGCTCCTGGCCAGCCGTTGCGAGCGCAGCACGTTCACGGCAACACGGTCCTCCGTCCCGATGCCTGCGGCCTGACCGGCCAGTCCGTACTCCACCGGCCCGCCCGCCACGGCCAAGAGCGACAGGAGCTTCCGCGGCGCCGCCGGCAGCTTCTCGACGCGCGCGGCGATGACCTGCTCCAGCGAGATCGGGTTGCCCCGCTCCAGAGTGGCGCGCCCGCTCTCGGCGGACTGCCAGCGCACCAGCTCGGCCACGAAGAAGGGCACTCCCTGGGACTCCCGGGCGATGGCCCGGACCAGCTCTGCGGGCGGCGGCGGCCCGGCCTCGACCGAGCTCTCGGCCAGCTCGATCGCTTCGGCTTCCGACAATCTTTCGACCACGACCCGACGCAGCGTTCCGCTCTTCTCGAAGCCCCGCAGGCCGGCCAACAGCTCCTGAACGGCCGCGCTGTCGGACGCCAGCTCGTCGCGATAGCCGCAGACGAGCATCACCGGCGGCGGCTCGGGCGGAGCCAGAAGCTCCTTGATGAGGGCCGCGCTGTCAACGTCACTCCACTGCAGATCGTCGATGTGCACCACGACCGACCATTGCGATGTCAGCGCCGACAGAAGACGCTTCAGCGCGGCGAATGCACGGCGCCGGACCTCGTGCGGCTCCGCCACGGCGTATTCCGGCGGCGGCTGGGCTTCGACCGCGCGCACGTTGCGCAGCACGGGAAACACCCTGGAAAGCTCGTGGATCCCCTCCGGAACCAGGCTGGCCGCGTGCTCGTCGGGCAGGCGCATCAAGAAACGGCTGAGCTCGTCGACGACGCTGTCGAGACCCTTGTAGGGCACCGATTCCCGCTCATAGCAGCGCCCCGCCAGGAGCAGCACGTCCGGATCCGCGCGCAGGCGTTCGAAGTAGTGCTGGACCAGCGCCGTCTTGCCCATACCCGAGCGACCGTTGACGAAGACGACGACCGGGCGCCCCTCGCGGCTCGACGCCAGCGCGCGGTCCAGCTCGTCAAGCTGCACGAGGCGCCCGACGAAACTGGCCTGCGCCCCGGTGACCGTGATCACGGAATCCGCGCGCCCACCCTTGTCGAGGCGGCGCAGGATGTCCTCGCCGCTCGGGCGCCGGGCCGGATCGCGAGACAGGAGCTCGACGCAGAGCTCGTCCAGTTCAGGCGGCACGCCATCGACCAGCGCCGACGGCGCCGGGGGATCGAGGTCCCGCTTCTGGGTCAGGATCTCGCGCGGCGTCCCCATGAAGGGCAGCTCGTCGGTCAGCGCCTCGAACAACATCGCGCCGATAGCGTAGAAGTCCGAAGCGGGCAGCGTGCGGCCCTGGCCCGCCTGCTCCGGAGCCATGTACGCGGGCGTGCCCAGCAGTGCATCGTCGGCAGGATCGCCGGAACGACCGGGAACGTAGTCGCCGACCACGCCGAAGTCGAGCAGCACGACCCGGCCGCCGCGCGTGACCAGCACGTTGGAAGGCTTGATGTCGCGGTGCAGCTTGCCGGCAGCATGAATCGCGACCACGCCCTCGGCGAGATGCCGGAGCGCCGCGCGCAGGCGATCCGGCTGCTTGACGCAACACGACAGCGCGCCGCGCGACGACGCGGGCCGTTCGCGCAGTGCGCCCTCGGGCAGCGTGCTGGCGTCCAGCGTCGGCGCTACGGCCGCCCGAGTGGTCAGCTTGCTCACGAGCGAGCGCGGGCCGCTCCGCTGGGACGAACGCGGAGCCGACTCCTGCACCCACGTCAGGAAATCGACGCCATCCACGAGCTCCATGGTGAAAAACCACTCGTCACCCTCCGAAATCAGCTCGTACAGGTCCACCACAGACGGGTGCATGATGTCGGCGAGCGCGCGGAATTCCTTCTTGAAACGCAGGAGCGACCCGGGGTCGACGTGCGTCATCGTCTTGAGTGCGACCGTCCGCCCGCGCTCGCGGTCGCGAGCGCGGTACACAACACCCATGCCGCCCTCGCCCAGCCGCCCTTCGAGGACGAAGCGCTGTGTGTGCGGGAAACCGCCGGCGGCGGAATCCATCGACACATCGCTTCGCTCGCCCAACTGGGAAACCCCCTCGGCCTCTCGACAATCCGAATTGCCGAGGGAACCAACCCTAGCGGCTCCCGGCAGCGCCCGCAATCCCAAGGAAAGTTGCGCCGAAGCCCCCAGACAAGCCTGCCGGTGCGGCACGGATCAGGCTATGGTTTTCCGACCAAGGTGGAGGGCGACGAACTCACGGCGCTACAGCGCCATGCCGGCTACTTCGACGCCGACCGCGACGGCCTCGTCACGTTGCCGGAAACCTACGGCAGCCTGCGTCGCCTCGGCGTCGGTCGCTTCACCAGCGGCATCCTCGCCGGCATCATCAACCTCTTCCTCGGACCGATCACGCGCGGCCGCGCGACGCTCACGATCTCGGTCACACACATCGCATCCGGCGTGCATCCGTTCGACACAGGCGTGTTCGACAAGCACGGAGAGCTCGACCGCGCGCACTTCGATACGCTGTTCAGAGATGGCGCCGACCGCCTCACCCGCGCCGAGCTCCGCGGCGTGATCGTCGAGCGCGGACGCAGGGCGAAGGCTGGCTGGAAAGGCTGGCTCGCCAACCAGTTCTCCGGCGCCGAGGCCCGCCTCTTGTTCTGCCTCGCCAGCGACACGACGAAGACGGTCGGCGGCCGCGCGCAGCCCGCGATCAGCAAGCTCCGTCTGCTGCACTTCTACCAGGGGCGTCTGTTGCCGGCGCTCGCGCGGCGGAGGCGGCTCCTCCGGCGCCGGCACTCCGGCTAGCCCGGCTGGCGCGCCAGCCGCTCGATGACCTGCTCCACGATCGGCACGTCCGGCGGCGCCCAGCCGAGGCGGCGGAGCTCGGCGAGGGCGAGCCACTCGCAGGCGTCGTGCTCGTGCGGATGCGGCTCGCCGGAGCGAAGCTCGGCGGCGTACACGTCGAGCACGATCACCCGGTCGTTCTGGGCCTCTCCGCCGCGGCCGATCCAGTCGCCCGCGGCGATCTCCACGCCCAGCTCCTCGCGGATCTCGCGCACCAGCGCCTCGCGCGGCAGCTCCCCGTCCTCGACCTTGCCACCGGGAAACTCCCAGCATCCTGGAGCACTCATGCTCGCGCTGCGCCGCGCGACCAGGCAGCGGCCCTCGCGCAGGATCGCCGCGCCAACGACGTAGACGGGCTCCCGGTCCGGCATGGCCGACAGGGTATACTCCGGCAATGACTCCCGCCATCACTCTCGCCCTGGTCGCCTGCGGCGTCTTCTTCCTCACCGGCCTCTTGACGGGCGTGTGGAAGTGGCGCGCCATGCTCAGCCGCTCCACGCACCGTGCTCCCTTCTACGTCGACACCGCGCACCGAGCGGCGCTGCTCTACAGCTTTGCCTGTCTCGTGCTGGCCCGTTTCGCCGGTTTCAGCCCCTTCTCCCGAACGCTCACGTTCGTCGCCGCCGCGCTGCCCATCCTCTTCTTCGGGATTGCCGTCGCCACCTACATCCGCCTCGGCATCACCGACGCCACCGACAATCAGTTCGAACGCAGGAACTTCGTCACCACGACGGGCATGGTGCTGCTGGTCATCGGCGAAGTCGGCGGCTTCTCGGTCCTGTTCGTCGGGTTTTTGCTGCACATCGCAGCGTGAATCATTTCGCCTTGCGCTTCGGCTTCGGCTTCGCCTCCGTGTCCGGCTTCGCCAGCGGCTGCGGGCCGGGCGCGACCTCCGCTACCAGTCGACGATCGCCGCGCCCCAGGTGAACCCGGAGCCGAAGGTGATCATCGCGATCTTCATGCCGCGTTTCAGTTTTCCGTTCTGTTCCGACTCGGCGAGCAGGATGGGGATGGTGGCGGCGGTAGTGTTGCCGAAGCGCTGGATATTGTGAACCACGCGCTCGGGCGGGATGCCGAGCTGGTCGGCGACGTACTGGTTGATGCGGAGATTGGCCTGGTGGAAGAAAAACAGGTCGATGTCGTCGCGGGTGATGCCCTGATCCATACATGCCTGCATCAGGACGCCGATCATCCGCTCCACGGCGTGACGGAACACCACCTTGCCCTTCATCTGTGCCCACATGTGATCGGGCTGGACCTGACCGACGCCCGCTTCATTCAGCGGGATGAAGGGGCGCTTCTTGATGTCCCACACCTTCTGGGAAAGGACGTCCGCGTGGCGGCCGTCGGCACCGAGATACCAGCCGCGCACGCCGCGATCCTCTTCCGTCGCGCTCACCACCACCGCGCCCGCGCCGTCGCCGAACAGCGAAGCCACCGTGCGCCCGGCGGTCGACAGATCCAGCGCGGCCGAGTGCGTCTCGGCGCCGACCGCAAGCACGTGCTTCGCCGCGCCCGACTTGACCATCGAGGTCGCCGTCGCCAGCGAGTAGAGGAACCCCGAGCACTGGTTCCTCACGTCGAGCGCCGGCACGAACTTCGCGTTGTCCCCCTCGCAGAGCCCCAGCTTCTGTTGCAGGTAGACGCCCGAACCGGGAAATGCGTGGTCCGGCGACAGCGTCGCCAGGATGATCATGTCGAGATCGTGCTTGTCGATCCCCGCCCGCTCGATCGCCTGCTTGGACGCCTCGAGCGCCAGGTCCGCGGTGCCCACACCTTCCTCGGCAAAATGCCGCTCCTCGATGCCGGTGCGCTGGACGATCCACTCGTGCGTGATGTCGATGCCGTACTGCTTGACCAGGTCGGCGTTCGTGACCACGCGCGGCGGCACGTAGAAACCGGTTCCGGAGATGTAGGCGTTGGGCACGGGTTGGCTCCTGGGCGGGTAGTGGTCCCCCCCGCTCTCGCGCTAGCGGGGCCAAAGTGTAGTCGGACGGGCGGCCACAGACCAGGCTCAGCCCACCTGGTGCGCGCGACAATCCGCGTTACATTCCAGAAACATGAGCTTGTCCATCATCAATCCCGCAAACGGCGAGCAGGTCGCCGATCTGCCCGTGGACGGTCCCGACGACATCCGCGCCAAGGTCGACGCCGCACGGCGCGCCCAGTCCGGCTGGGCCGCGCGCCCGCTCGACGCGCGTATCACCGCCATCCGCCGCTTCCGAGAGCTGGTCGTCGAGCGCCGCGAGGAGCTCGCTGTCAAGCTCACCACCGAGGTCGGCAAGCCCATCCGCCAGGCCAGGAACGAGCTCGACGGCACCCTGCCCCGCTTCGACTTCTTCATCGAGCACAGCGCCGCCACGCTCGCCGACCAGGTGGTGCTCACGGACGCCGGCATGACGGAACGCATCCAGCTCGAGCCGCTCGGCCTCGTGGCAAACATCTCGGCCTGGAACTACCCGTGGTTCGTCGGGCTGAACGTGATCCTGCCGGCGCTCGTCGCGGGCAACGCCGTGCTCTACAAGCCGAGCGAATACGCCTCGCTCACCGGCCTCTCCATCGCCGATCTGCTCGCCGAGTCCGGCGTGCCAGAGGACGTGTTCTCGGTCGTGATCGGCAACGGCCAGGTGGGCGCCGCGCTGCTCGACCACCGGATGAACGGCGTGTTCTTCACCGGCTCGTATGCGACGGGCCTGCGCGTCGCGCAGGCCGCAGCGCGGTCGCTGGCGCACGTGCAGCTCGAGCTCGGCGGCAAGGATCCGACGTACGTGTGCGAGGACGTCGACGTCGCCGCCACGGCGGCGTCGGTGGCCGACGGCGCCTTCTACAACACCGGGCAGAGCTGCTGCGCGGTGGAGCGCATCTACGTGCACGAGAGCATCTACGATCGCTTCCTCGACGCCTTCGTCGAGACGGTGCGCGGGTTCGTGCTGGGCGATCCCCGCGACGAGGGCACGTACATCGGTCCCCTGGCCCGCCGCGACCCCGCCATCGCGCTGATGCAGGAGCAGACGACAGACGCCCTCGAGAAGGGCGCGCGGCTACTCGCCGGAGGTCACCGCGTCGAGCGACCGGGCTGGTTTTTCGAGCCCACCGTGCTCGCCGACGCGAACCACGAGACGCGCGTCATGCGCGAGGAGAGCTTCGGCCCTATCATCGGCATCCAGAGCGTGAGCGGCGACGAGGAGGCGGCGCGGCTCATGGCCGACACGGACTACGGCCTCACCGCCGGCGTCTACACGCCCGACACCGCGCGCGCCGAGCGCCTGCTCTCCCAGGTGCCGGTCGGCTCGGCCTACGTCAACTGCTGCGACCGCGTGAGCCCGCGCCTGCCGTGGTCGGGCCGCGGGCATTCGGGCGTCGGCTGCACGCTCTCGACGTACGGCATCCGCGCCTTCGTCCAGACCCGCGGTTGGCACCTGCGCTAGCCCAGCCGCATCAAGGGGGGGGCAGATGAGCCGTGGCATTCGCTACGATCCCAGACGCGTGCGCTGAACGACAGACCACCGGGGCCGACGCCGAGCCGGAGCGACGCAGCGTCGGCCTGGCACCGGTATATATTGACACCGCTAACTGTCACGGTTAAATGCGTCTCACTGAAAGGTGATCAATATGACCCTCGACACCGCCTATTTCGACGCTTCCCCGCCCCCCACCCGCCCCGGTTCCGAGCTCCGGGCCTGGCTCTCGCTGCTCGATGAGCTGCTCACGGGGCTTGAGCGGACGGCCTGGCACCTGCGCGGCGTGGCGGACGAGGCGCTCGAATCGTACTCCGCAGCGGAGCGCGAGGTCGGCAGCCTGCTCGACCGCGCGCGTGGCGTTCCGGGTGCGACGCGACGCTGGCGCGACCGGCAGGCCCGTCTCGCCGGCACCGGGTGGATGCTGACGCGCGTGACCGCGGGCTATCGCTGGTACGCGATCCGCTCGGCGTTCATGAGCCGCGCGCGGGCGGAGCGGAGCCTCGCCGCCCTGCACGCCAAGAACGCGCGACGCTTCTACGATACGAGCGTGGCGCAGGGCGGCGCGTTCCTGAAGATCGGGCAAATCCTGTCCGCGCGCCCCGACCTGTTGCCCCGCGCATGGATCGACGAGCTGTCCGGACTGCAGGACGCCGCGCCGGCCGCACCCTTCGAGGAGGTACGCACGCTCGTCGAACGCGATCTCGGAGCGCCGCTCGACGAGTTGTTCCAGAGCTTCGACGAGGAGCCCATCGCGGCCGCCAGCATCGGACAGGTGCACCGCGCGGTCGGTCGCGAGGGCAGCGAACTGGCCGTGAAGGTGCAACGCCCCGGCGTCGAGAACCTGGTGGATCTCGACATGGCGATCCTCGGGGCGTTCATCGAGGCGATGCGCTCGACCCTGCCGCCCGGCGACTACCCGACGATCGTGCGCGAGGTGCGCGAGATGGTGCGCGGCGAGCTTGACTACCACGCCGAAGCCCGCGCCATGGCGCGCATGGCCGACCGGCTTGCGGAGCTTCCCGGCGTGTGCGTACCGCGTCCGGTCGAAGAGCTGTGCGGCGACCGCGTGCTGACCACGCCCTACGTCCGCGGGCGGAAGATCAGCGCGGTGCTGGACGAGCTGTCGACCGATGACGAGGCAGCGCTAGGCGATCTGATGGGACGCCTGCTCCAGAGCTACCTGCACCAGATCCTGGTGGTGGGCGAATTCCAGGCCGATCCGCACCCCGGCAACTTCCTGGTCACGGAAGACCACACGCTGGTGCTGCTCGACTTCGGCTGCACGAAGACCCTCGACGACCGCGTGCGTGCAGGATTCAGCACCTTGGTCCAGGCCATCCTGACCGGCGATCATCACGCCATGGCGGAGCTGTTCGGCAAGCTCGGGTTCCGGACCCAGAGCGGGCGACCCGACACGCTGCATGCCTTCGCGGAGGCGATGATGGGGCGCATCCGCGACGGCATAGGCCACGGCGCAGCCTTCAGCTGGCCCACGCGCGACGAGCTCCTCGATGAAGCCAGCGGCCTGCTCGAGGCCAGCCGTGCCGATCCAGTCGTCGGCATCCCGGCCGAGTTCGTGATGATCGCTCGCGTGCTCGGCGTGCTCGGCGGACTCTTCTCGCACCACCGCCCGCGCATCGACTGGTCACGCCACGCGCTGCCCTATCTGACGCTCGGCATGGCGTAGCGCCTACGACGTCCGCGCGTGGAGGAGCTCGATGTCCCACTATCAACGGCTCGAGCGCGGCAGGTTCGGGCGGCTCGTCGAACACCAGAAGCGACGCTATCTGCATCAGGTTCGTCGGCGCGTCAGGGGATTTGCTGCTCGGGGCGGGTTGCTCGAGCGGCAGCGGTAGCGGAAATGCCGCGGGCTCCGGCGGTAGCGGAAATGCCGCGGGCTCCGGCGGCAGCGGCGGTGCGACGGGCACCGAGCTGTGCGACAACGGCGTGGACGACGATCAGAACGGCTACAAGGACTGTGAAGACACGGCGTGCTTCGACGACGCCGGCTGCATCGCCAAAGAGCTGCCCTCGTCCCCGACCTACGCCGCGTGCGGCAAGCCGGTGACGTTCCCGGACGCCGACTCGATCCAGGTCTGCCAGCTCTACGACTCGACCGCCTTCCCCACGTTCTCCACCAAGTGCGGATTCGCGAAGTTCACCGGCACGATCACTTTCTATTGTCCGCCGGCACCCGCATCCGGACAGAAGGACTCGGTCGTCGTGCGCTGGAAGGCCAACGCCTACCTGCCCTTCGAGATGGTCAACGGCAAGCCCGTGAGCTGGGACAGCTACGGTGGTGAGTTCCAGTTCCTGAACGGCGGCGGCAGCAGCATCAACCCGCTGCACTACACCTTCGATCTCGTCGGCAACGACACCTCCGCCGACTTCATCGGATACGAACCGCTGGAGATGCCACCCGGAAGCAACGGCGGCACCCTGTACGAGTGGTTCACCCTGGACAGCTTCGGCACCCCCGCGGGGACCTACATCGGCGGCGGATTCTCGGTCGACATCGACATGGCGGCGTTGCGCAGCGGAACCTAGGCGCCCTGACGCCCCACCGCCCACGGCCCCCTCCCATCGCCGACCCAGCCCACGAAGCACAGCTGACCCTCCCGCTGTGACGCGATCGACCCGGGGTCAGGGCGGCGGGGGCCCGAGCAGACGAGCCTCCGCCCAGTGATTGAACCCGGGCTGCGACGCGCGTCGCACCAGCTCGCGGATCGGCCCCTTGCTCGCGAGAACGCGCAGCATGGCCACGTAGGTTCGATAGCTGCCTCGGGTTCGGCTCGCGAGCACCTCGCGGAGGGTGTCGGCAGGCGGCAGCACTGCGTCCGCGTACTGGCCGGCGACCAGACACGCGAAGCCTTCATAGAACCAGACGGGACCCATCTTGTCCTCGTCGCCGCCCAGCACGGCGATGTGGAACAGATGCGTCAACTCGTGGGTGACGAGTCGTTGGTAGTCGTCATGGCTCGCGTCGGGGTGCACGCGCCGATACTCGGCCCAGGTGACGACACGGAACTCCCGGCCGACCCCGACGCCGACGAAGGTCCGCGGGACCGCCTTGTCCTTCGGCCAGCCGGGTGAGGCACGCATCATCGCATCGAAGCTCACCTTCGAGCCGTAGACCACGGCGCGCGAGAAGAACTGGCGTGCATCGTGAACGCCGAGGTCGTTCGCCGCCGAGAAGGCGACGATCGTCCGAAGCGAGCGATCGAGGGTGGCCCGGAACGAGGCGTCCGGCTGCGTGTCCACGAAACGAACGTCGAGTCTTGTGGCTGCGCAGCCGGAGCACGCGGCGAGAAGCAGGACCGCGAGAGCGGCTGGCTTGGTCCGCGGCCGGCGGAGGGGAAGTGCGCGGTTCGGAGTCATGTGGCCGGAAGGTAGTTCCTGCCCCTGTTCTCGTCGAGCTCCGGACTAGGTGCTGGGCACGTTGCTGGAGGGCGATGGATCGCTCTCCGAGCTGGCGGGGCCAGATGGGCGCCGCCAGGCCAAGCGACGTCTCGCGGGGTGCCGTCGTAGGACAATCGTCAAGCCTCTGGCTGCTCGCGCGACCGTGGACGGGCAACGTCAGGGAGCTCCGGAACCTCGCTGAGCGAACGGCCCGGGCCAACCTGAGAGCCGGTCCCTTTCGGAGTCCCGAATGCGAGATCTTCGCGGCGCGCGCGGTCCTGCCTCGGGGAGCGCGGCCTCGGCGTGGCCCGCGCCGCCCTGCGCCTTGATGGAGCAGGCGACTCCTCCGGTGTGTTCCCGGCACTGCACCAGGGCCTTCACCAGCTTCGACTTGCACGCCAGGAGCGCACCCGGCACGACCAACACAAGGAGATCGTCGCGGCGATGCAGACGGCGTGGAAGAACCGCAAGCTCTAGCGTTCCTCACCTTTTCCAACCCGGAAGTGCGTGCGGCGGCGTACCCGGCGCGGAGGTGAGGATACGCGTCGTGGCGCCGGCGGCGAGGACGACGGCGGCGGCGACGGCGACGGCGAGCGGGCGCTCCCACCACGACCATTTCCTGTCGCCTACCCCAAGCTCGCGGGCGACGGCGCGCCTGAGCCGCGCACGCGCGGCAGCGGAGGGGCGCGGAGCGCTCTCGCCGGTCTCGACGGCGCGCTTGAGCTCGACGTAGGCGCGCACGCAATGAAGGCATTCGCACAGATGCGCCTCGACGCCGCGGCGTGCGTCGTCCGACAGGGCATCGAAGTGATAGGCGACGAGCTCATGCTCGATTTCTGCACATGTCATTGTCCGGCCTCATGTCCCAGGCGCTTGACCATCTCGTGGATGCGCCACTTCACGGTTCCAACGGGAATGTCGAGCACCGCCGCTACCTCGTCGTAGGACATGCCAGAGCCGCGCAGGCGGTACACCTCGGCGAGCTCGGCGGGTAGCCGGGCGAGAGCGCGTTCGAGCAACGCGGCGCGTTCGCGGTATTGGAGCTCTCCTTCCGGGTCGGGCGCCGGCACGGGAGCTACGCTGCGGACGCCTTCCATGGCGCGGCCCGCGCGCTTCTTCGATCGTATCAGGTTCAGGCACAGGTTCCTGGCGACTGCGAACAGCCAGGCGCGGAAGCTACGGACCCGCGCGGGAGCTTCTCGCTGGCGGAGCACCGTCATGAACGCCTCGTGCAGCAGATCCTCCGCTTCACCGGCATCGCGCGTGTGCGCGCGGATGAAGCCGAAGAGCGGGCGCTCGAAACGTTCGTACAGCCGATCGAAGGCGCCGAGATCGCCTGCGACCAGCTGTTCGAACAGTGCTTCGTCGGACTCCATCCTCAGGCCGCCGGAGCCCTCGCGCTGCGCAGCGCGCCGATCGCGAAGATGACGCTCGCCAGGACCACGAGCACAAGCGAAAGCACGATGTTGTGCAACGACTCTTCGATACCCAACGCGAAGACACCGAACTGCCTCGCCGGCGCAAGCTCGTAGATGTAGCGCGCCGACAGGATGATCCCGAGCGCCGTGCCGAGCAGCCCCAGCATGAAGGTCGTGACGCCGAGCACGACCGCGAGCCTCTGGTACCGGGTCTCCGGACGCATCGCGTACAGCGCGCTCGATACCACCAACAGAAACCCGGAACCCGAGATGGGGTACATCCCGAAACCACCCGCCGCAAAAAAGCCCGTCATCCTCGCCTCCTTCACCATGAAAGAAACCGCTCGTTGGCAAAGGTTGGAAGATTCCTGTCGCAAAGTCGTACAAGGCGCCGGCCCCGGCCTTGTTACTGGCTTTCTGTCGGCACGCCCTCCTCGCGGTCACATCCTCGGCGAGAGGCTTGCGGCTCTCCGTGCGACGTTCGGCCGACGTCGGCGGCAACCCCAGCTACGACGCGAGCCTGGGCGACGCGTGCGACCTCCGCTTCCAGCTCCTCGAAGGCGGACGGATCTCCGACAACATCTTGCCCGTCATGTGTCGCTGCCAGCTCGACGGCCGTTGGGCCGACGGAGAGGCGTCGGTCACGGGCGACTTCGCGGCACAGGAGCTGCGGATGCAGGGGAACTTGACGCTGGCAGACCCGGAGTACACGGGCGGCTGCACGCACTCCTTCGAGGCGTCGCGCCCGTAGGCGAAGACGTCGCTCGAGCTTGGGCCGCTGCCCTCGCCCTCTCGACCCCTCCCGCTACTTGAACTAGTGTACAGTACCGCTTCCGGGCACCCGACGATGACCAAGAGCCACCAGGACAGCTCCGCACCCGGCGATCGCGTCGTCGACACCGTCGCGCGCGACGAGGACGAGCGCTTCGATCGCCTGTTCCGTCCCGAGTCGCTTGCCGATTTCGTAGGGCAGCAGAAGCACAAGGACAACCTCGGCGTGTATGTGCAGGCGGCCCTGAAGCGCGGCGAGCCGCTGGACCACATCCTCTTTTGCGGTCCGCCAGGCCTCGGCAAGACCACGCTGGCGCACATCCTGGCCAAGGAGATGGGCGTGCAGCTCGTCATCAGCAGCGGGCCGGCCATCGAGCACAAGGGCGCGCTCACCGGGCTGCTCACGAGGCTCGAGCGCGGCGACGTGCTGTTCATCGACGAGATTCATCGCCTGAGCGCGCCGGTGGAAGAAGCGCTGTATCCAGCCATCGAGGATTTCCGCATCGACGTGATGATGGGCGACGGCGCCTACGCCGAGAGCATCCCGCTCGACATCAAGCCGTTCACGTTGATCGGCGCGACGACGCGCACGGGGCTCTTGACCAAGCCGCTGCACGAGCGCTTCGGAATGACCCTGCGCCTGGACTTCTACCCGGCCGCGGATCTGAAGCAGATCATCCTGCGCAGCGCGCGGCTGCTCGGTATCGAGTGCGCCGAGAAGGGAGCGCACGAGCTCGCACTGCGCTCGCGCGGCACACCCCGGGTCGCCAACCGCCTGCTCAGGCGCGTGCGCGACTTCGCCGAGATCGAGGGAACCGGGCGCATCGACGCGGAGATCGTCCAGCTCACGTGCGAGCGGCTCGAAGTGGACGCGGCGGGGTTGGACGAGATGGATCGGCGCCTGCTGCTGGTGTTGATCGAGCACTACGACGGCGGGCCGGTGGGCGTCGAGACGATCGCCTCCGCGCTGGCCGAGCCGCGCGACACGATCGAGGACGTGTACGAGCCGTATCTGCTACAGCAGGGGCTGCTCGGCCGCACGCCGCGCGGCCGCATCGCCACACGCAAGGCCTACGAACATCTCGGCGTTCCGCCCGAGGAGCGCGGCTCGAAGCAGGGGCGGATGTTCTAGACGGCTCCGGCCGGCGTCACCGACGTGGCGGATTGCCACGCGCGCGGCCGCCGCTGCGTCGCGTCCGCGCGTGATCGGGCGGCCATCGCACTTTTTGCGTGGAAAGCCACCGGTATCCGCTGCCCCGTCCAGGCACACGGTTTGCACCGTCTGGTCGATGCATCGACTGCTCCCTGCACCACCCGCCCATTCCGCGCCCCGACCCGAGGCATCGAACTGCACGACCCCCGGAAGCCCTTCAATTCGTTGGATCCGACGCTATCTCCCGAAGCCGAACAGCAACACCTGGAGGCGACGACATGACTCACGAGGGGGCCGCTCTGGAACGCGTCCGCCACCGCATGCTCGCAGGACGGCACACAGCCGTGCTGGGGCGCGGAAGGGTCGATCCGCTGGTGGCGCCGGGCGTGCTCAAGGCGGATTGCGATCTTTCCGGTCCGCCGCTGGGACCGCTGCTCGAAGCGCGCTGGCAGGCCGAGCAGCTGCTCGACGAACGCGCGCCCATGCCTTCCCGGACCCACAGCCGCTCCGGCCTCAGGCAGCGGCTGCTCGGCGAGCAGCCCGAGCCAGGCGGTGACAGCCTGGTCGTCGCCGCGTTGAACCGCCTCGCGCGGCTGTCGAGCGGACCGGTGGCGCTGGTGCTGCGGTCGGTGGACTCGGCCGACCCGAGAACGCTGCGGCGACTCGAGACGATGATCCGCCGCCCCGGCTGGCTCAAGGCTCCGCTGGTCCTGGCGTTCCAGTCGCTCGAGCCCGAAGGAGCGGCGAAGGCGCTTCTCGACGCCGTGCGCGACGTCGAGGGGGAAGACGCCATCGTCAGCATCGGTGCAGAGGATCTGCTGGAACCCGAGGCGGAGGAAGTCACACCAGCACTCGCGCCGGACTTCCCCGCCCCGGAGGTGCTGCACGTGCTGCGCGCCGGCGCGCTGATCGGAAATGTCTTCGAAGCGGAGCTCGTAGCCGCCCTGCTCGCGCTCGATCCGATCGAGGTACTGGAGCTCCTGCAGGTGGCGCACGACGCGGGCGTGGCCATCGACGATCGCGGTGACGGGCGTTTCGTCCTGGCGGACAGCATCGCCGAGGCGCTGCGCCAAAGCCTGCTGCCGTCGCTCGCGGGCGCCTGGCACCGGCGCCTGGCGGAGCTGCTCGGCGAAGCGACGCCGCGCGGAACACAGGCCCGACGCCCCGGGCCCGAGGTGGAACCTCCGCCCACCGAGCGTGCGGTGCCCCATACGGCGCCGGCACGCGAGGCGGGCGCGCTCGAACAACTGCACGTCGTCGACAATCCGCTGGCCGCGGCCGAATCGGAAGCCCGCCGGCTGCCGGGCCGCCCCGACCGTGAAGCGCGTGCGGGCCGTCACGCCGAGGCCGCGGGCCAGCTCGAGCTGGCGGCCAAGCAGTATCTCGCCGCGGCAGAGCGCTCGGAGGATCTCGGCGTGTACGATCAGGCGCTCGACTTCGCCGAACGCGCGCTCGCACTGGTTGTGTCCCTGCCGAACAGCCCGGCGCACCGCCAGCTGCGCATCCGCGCGCTGGGCGAGCTCGGCCGCATGAAGTGGCACGCGGCGGGCCCGGGCGAGAGCTTCTCGCTCGACGTGGCACTCGAACAGCTCGAAAACGCACAGAAGCTGCTGGCCGTCGAGGATCCCATCGAGCTCCGGGCCGAGATCGGCTCGCTGATCGCGAGCGTCTGCTACGACATCGGCGGACGCGCCGCACTCGAGCGTGCGCTCAAGGAGCTCACCGAAGCGGGCCGCGCGCTGCTCGATGCGGGCAAGCCCGTGGAAGCAGCGCGGCTGCTCAACGACGAGGCAGCGGTGTGGGTGCGGCTCGGCGACCCGGTGCGGGCGAACCACCTGCTGTCGAAGTCGCGCGAGGTGTTCGGGCGCTTGGCCACCGAGAGCACCGTGGCGCAGCTGGAACTGGCCGAAACGGATCACCTGGTGGCGCGGCTGATGCTGCACGCACCGCCGCGACCAGGCAAGGAGCGCGAATCGCTCGAGCTCGGCACGCAGCACGCGCTCGCGGCGGAGGAGACGTATCGCGGGCTGGGCCGCTCGCGTGAGCTGGCCCGCGTCTGGGAAACGCTCGGTAGGTTGGAGCGCCTCGCCGGGAAATCCGAGCGGTCGTCCAGTCATCTAGTGGCGGCCATCGAGGCCGAGCAGCAGATCGGCGACGCCATCGGGCTGGCTCGCTCGACCGCAGCGCTGTCCGATCTGCTGTCCGACGTCGGACAGCCAGACCGCGCACTGGAGCTGCTGCGCGACTCGATCACGCTCAATTTCGAGAAAGGCTCGCCGGTAGGGCTCGCCTTCAACCGCCGTGCGCTCGCCGGGCTGGCAGCACGCGCGGGAGGCCACCCGCTCTCCGACAGCCTCGAACACGACATCGAACGGCTACGGAGCCAGCTAGAGCTGGCCGAGAGAGCCGTCGGGCACGTCGACGCCCCCGTCGAACGGGACGACCGCCCGACGGCAGATTTGAAAGGAGCCCACCCATGACTGGGACGAAACCACAGTACCGCGAACGGATCGACCACGGACTGGACGAGCTCGAGAAGCTACGCGGCGAGATCAAGCTCAAGCTCCACCTCGCCGAGATGGACGCGCAGAGCACCTGGCGCCGCCTGGAACCCAAGCTGGACGAGCTGGAGAGCACCGTCGAACGTCAGGGCAACGCCGTCGTCGAGACGACCGCCAACCTGACGGAGGATCTGCTCGAATCGTTCCGCCAGCTCCGCGACAAGATCGCAAGCCACCACGCGCCGCACTGAAGGCTATAACGCCTTCGCCGAACGCGGCGGGACGCTGTGACCGGCGACGCTGATGCTCTTGTCGGTCACATTGATCCCGACGCGTGATCCGTCGGGGAGACGCCAGAGCGTCGGGACGACGTTCGTGGTCGAACCTTGCGCGGAGATCTGGTCGCCGATGGCGCTCTGTAGATGGTCCGGCGCGCCTCTTGGCAGATAGTCGACCGGCACGGCGGGACTGCCGCCGAGGGCGAGAGCGACGCGGGCGGCATCGAGCCCAAAGCTCCTGCGCGAGGCGTCGAGCTTCGTCAGGTCGTCCGAGAGGAACAGCGCGCCGCCGCCGAACGCCATCACCCAGCCGCCCGCGTCCACCTCGTTCCTTGGCAGCGTGCGAAGCAGCACCGGGTCGGCGTCGCACAGCGTCGCGAGGCAGAGCGGCGCGCGCGCACCGATGCTGCGCGCCTCGTTCGCGACGAACGGCCACGACGGACCGAAGGTCTCGAGCGCGATATCACCCCCCGCACGCCACGAGTCGACGTACGGCAGACTGGCAAGCCCCGGCGAACCGACGGCCAGAAGGAGGGTCTTTTCGCCAGCGGCCTTGCGGATGATGTCGAGCGCCTGCGCGTACGCCTGCATTCCCGTCACGTCCTGGACGCGCTTTCCTTCCCAGGTTCCCGCGAACAGGTAGTCGATCTTGAGCAGGCTGTAGCCCCAGCCGACGATTTTCTGGATGGTGCTCGTCAGGTCCGCCGCCGCTTCGGGGTTGGTCACGTCGAGGACGTGCATCGGCGCCTTGCCGAGCGGCTTGTAGACGGCGCCGCCGACGAACCAGTCCGGGTGCGCGGTGTAGACGGCGCTCTTCTCCGAAGCGATCAGCGGAGCGAGCCACACACCCATGTTGAAGCCCTGCTGTCCCAGGTCGCTCGCGAGCCCGTCGAGCCCCGAAGGGAAGCGGCTGTTCGGGTCCCAGTCGCCCCAGGCCTGCTCCCAGCCGTCGTCCACCACGATGCGGAGCTGCGTGCCCTGTGGCAGCTGGGGCGCGAGGATTTTCTTCGCCAGCACCGCGTTGTCGCGCACGTCCTGCTCCGAGACGCCGTTCCACAGCTCGTACCACGAGTTCCAGCCGGCCTCGGCGGGCGGAGGCGACTTCATGCCCGTGCGCCGCGAGGGAATGGCCGCGGCGTAGGAAGAGAGCAGCTTCGGCAGATCGTCGCCGGTTTCCACGCGAAAGGGTTCGCCGTCGACGCTGCTTCCGGCTGCGACGGTGACGTGCTCGCCCGCGCCGCCGCTGGCGATGCGCAGGTGTGGCTTGTCGGAGTCGCGCCACACCTGTGCCCACGGCTTGAAACGCTTCGCCGACAGCGCACCAGCGAGAAGGTATCGTCCGCCGCCGCCCGCTACGCTGAAGGTCCAGCTCTGCTCGGTGCCGCCGCGCAGCACCTCGGCGTCGCCGCGCGTGGACAGCGCGGTCGCGAGCTCCTTGTCGGTCGGTGGCGCGCCGATGGCGAGCGCGCCGGACTGTGACCACGACTGGAAGCCGTTCGAGAGCCAGCTCCTCGCGCCCGCGAGCGTCAGCGGGCCTTCCGCGGAGAGGGCCTGGACGACGGTGCCCTTGGCGGCGGTGAAGCTCGTCTTCAAGACGGCGCCGGCGAGCGTCAGCGTGACGGAGCCCGCGGCCCCTGCTGGACACGTCGCCTTGCTTCCGTCGACCGTGCACTGTCCGTCGAGCCCCGCGCCGTGCCAGGCGTCGCCGTAGCGCACCCCGGGCAAGAGCACCGTGCGCGCACACCCCGAACCGATGGCGACACCGGGAGAAGGATCCGTCGGGCAGCTCCGGCCCACGGCAGGCTTCGAGCCCGAGCAGGCGGCTGTGGCGGAGACGACAAGAACCAGAGAGCCCCATCCCGAAACGGACATCGGCGCCCATCGTACCGCGCCCGCCGCCGCCGCACACCAGCGAGACTGGACTCCGCCCGTGCTGTCTGCGACGCTGTGGTCGGCTCGATGTATGTGTGTCCCGAATGCGGGAGCAGCTCGGCCGGGGCGGGCTCCTGTACGACCGACGGCTCGCGGCTCGTCGCCAGCAGCGACCCGCTCCTGGGCCAGATGGTCGGCAGCTACCGCGTGGCGCGACTGATAGGCCAAGGCGGCATGGGGCGCGTGTACAAGGGCGTCCAGCCGGCCATCGGCAGCCGCGTAGCGATCAAGATCCTGTCGCCAGAGTGCGCGGGAAATCCGGGGTTGGTTGATCGCTTCTTCGCCGAGGCGCGCGCGGTCAATGTGATCCGCCACGAGAGCATCGTGAACGTGCTCGACCTGGCGGCGCTGCCCGATGGGCAGCCGTACATCGTCATGGAGTACCTCGACGGCGAGCCGCTGTCGGCGCTGATCGAACGCTGCGGCGCGCTGCCGCTGGGCAGCGTAACGCGGCTGATGACGGAGGTGCTGGGCGCGCTAGCCGCGGCGCATCAGCACGGCATCATCCACCGCGATCTGAAGCCGGACAACGTGTTCGTGACGAGCGGCGGCCGCGCCAAGGTGCTCGACTTCGGCATCGCCAAGCTCAAGCCCGGCATCGCCGAAATCCACGACGCAACGCGCACCGGCTCGCTGCTCGGCACGCCGCACTACATGTCTCCGGAGCAGGCGGCCGGGCGGCACGTGGACGCGCGCAGCGATCTGTATTCGGCCGGCATCATCCTGTTCGAGACGGCGACCGGAACGCGCGCATTCGATTCCACGGTGCTGTACGAGCTGCTCCGCCAGCACATCGAACAGCCACCGCCGTCGCCGCGCTCGCTGCGCCCGGAGATCCCGCCGGCGTACGAGCTGTGCGTGATGCGCGCGCTGGAAAAGGATCCCTCGCGGCGCTTCCAATCGGCCCAGGAGTTCGCGAGCGCGCTCGGACAGGCCGCTCGCTTCCTGCCGGAAGAAAGCTGGGGGCCCCTGCCGGTGTCGCGCGGACCGCACGGCACGTCGCCCATGCGCAGTGTAGCGGCGGCGACGCCCGGCGCTTCCGCATTCCAGGCGGCGCAGGCGCCGCCGCGCATCGAGGTCCAGCCAACGGTCGGCGCGCCGCACGCGAGACTACCGTCGGGCGCGCCGACGCCTGCCGTGCCGTATGCGCCGGGCCATGCCCCACAGGCCGGGCCGAACTACCCGAGCGGCTATCCGGGCAGTGTGGCCGGCTACGCCAACACCATGGGCGGCGCACCACCACGTCGCGAGCGCTCTTTTCTGCCTCACTTCGTCATCGGCAGCATTGCGCTGGTCATGATCGCGGCAATGGGCACCTGTGTCGCCATCGTCAAGATCGGCTCGAGCGCCAAGACGAACGAACACCGCGCGGCGACACACCGCGGCCAGACAGTCGACACGCCGGCAACCGGGACATCGACCGCCGAGCACAACGGCGAGCTCGCCGATCCGGGTGCCGTACCCAGCGTGGATCCCGGAACGCCGTCCGGCGCCAAGGCGCGCTACTCGACAAAGCTCGACAACCCCAAGCGCTTCGACTTCTCGGCGTTCCTGCCGACCGCCCGCAAGATGGCGCGACGCCACTACCAGGATGCGGTGCTCGTGCGCCTCGACGCGACGAGCGTGCACCCCGACGGCATCGTCGATCTGACATTCGAGACCAGCAACGTGCTCTACCGCTTCCGCTCGCCGTCGGCGTCGAAGCGTCAACCAGAGCTGCCGACAAATCTGAAGTACATGGGGCCCTGTGTGGTCTACGTGTCCGTGCAGGCGAGCGGGGTCACCTCCTACGTCCCCGGCAAGATGGCGTGCAACGTGCCGCTCATCGGCATGCCCCGCTGCTCGGGCAGGCAGGTGTGGCGGCGCGCCGTGAAGCAGGGGGCCCCGGGCGGCAACGTGATCGGATCGCTCGGCTACTGGGCGGACGACCAGGGGCACGCGCGCTGGCTCGCCAGCGTGCCGCCGAGGTTCAGCAAGTGGATCCCGGACAGCTGCGCGCGCTAGTCCCGCGTTTCCATCGAAGCGATGGCTGCTTCGCACGCGCGGCTCCGCCGCGCAACGCGGGACTAGCACCGTCTGTTT
>Ga0114931_10000656_pt1 | contig 42938 bp, 35 predicted proteins | sample 2SBtaG_FD_89579 | JGI IMG/M metagenome (GOLD analysis project Ga0114931, IMG submission 89579) | Deep subsurface microbial communities from Kolumbo volcano to uncover new lineages of life (NeLLi) - 2SBTROV14_V59a metaG | ecosystem: Environmental > Aquatic > Marine > Volcanic | place: Kolumbo... | reverse complement strand
AACACTCCTCCCACGTTTTTTTATAGGCGGCGAGGTAGTCTGCTTTTGTTTTTTCGGTGATGTTCTTCTCGACAACGTTTTGTCCGCGCAGAGCGATCTGGCGTCGGAGCGTGTCGTTGCCAAGCACCTGCTCAAGTTTTTCCGCCATGCATGCCTCATCCCCCACTGGGCAGATCATCGCACTCTCGCCGTCTTCAAACCACCTTGTTATACCAACAGAGGTCGAGACGATCGGACAGGAAGACAACGCCGCTTCCACGAGCACCATGCCGTACCCTTCGTAGTTTGATGTATGAAGAAAAACATCCGCGCCGGCGTAGTAGGGAGCGATATCGTCATGACTCCCCTCAAGAACAACGTGTCCACGCAAACCGTCGCGATCGGCTTTCTTTTCAAGGATGTCGCGATCGCTCCCCTCGCCCACGATCACAAGCCCCGCCTTGGGGTACTCCGCAAGGACACGCTTGAATACACGAAGCGCAAGTGAAATGTTCTTTTCCGACTCAAGACGCGAAACCATAAGCACAATGCGATCAAATTGCGGAAACCGAGCGCGAACAGCCTCCCCGTCAGTATTCCGAAATTGTTCCCGATCGACAAATATCGGCAGAACCTGTATCGGCTTCTTGCATGATACCCCGGCAGTGGCAAGTGAATCGCTGATGTGTGCGCCAACAACCCGCACGCAATCGGCTTGCGGGATAAGCGAACGCGCCATACGCACTCGGATCTTATTGATCAGTGATCGGTGAATGAAATGCTGGTTGAAAATATCGGTGTGTATCTGGAGTTGCAATCGAGTGGTGGTGTGCTTGGTGAGACGTCGACCGACAAGACCGGTTTCAAAAGGATACTGCGCAGTGACAAGATCAATACGATCTTCTGCCATAATCTTTTTTCCCAGCCGAAGCGCATCGCTTATGTAACGCCACCTGCTTCTCGAATTTGTCGGGTGAGCAAAAGTATTCGGCGCAATCTCAATATCGGAAAATCCGGATGCACCCGTAGTAAACACGATAATATCAAGTCGCCGAGCGAGAGTGCCATATTCCGCCATCCGTGCGTGCACCACACTTTTTTCATCAAAGATCTTCCGGTCAGTTGATATCATAAGTACGTTCATATTTTTTTTGTTGACGCATGAAGGATTTCGACCGTTTCGTCTACCATCCGCTCGGTACTAAACTCAGAGACCTTCTCGTGCGCCTTTTTTGCAAGCAGAGCACCATCAATAGTGCCATCAAACAATTCGTGGAGAGCAGCCACAAGTGCGTCACTATCCCCCTGCTCGATCAATAAACCACTCACGTGGTCGATGATCAATTCCGGGTTCCCGCCGACGTTCGTGGTCACGATCGATACACCAAGTGCCATTACTTCAAGAAGTTGATGGGAGAGCCCTTCATAGGATGTGTTCAACACGAACACGCTCGATGCAATAATACGTTTATGAAGCTCTTTTTGCGGCAAACTGCCAAGCAACTCCACTGATCCACTAAGGTCATGTTTTTCAATAAGCGCTTCAAGCCGTGCCCGGTCAGGTCCATCTCCGGCGATCGTGAGATGCGCGTTCGGATAGTCGGCGCGGATGCGCGGCATAAGCTCAATAAGCTCCGCGAACCCCTTCCATGGAACCAGTCTCCCAGCGCTCATAATCGTTCTCCTTTGACCATGGGGAGATTGTAGATTTGAATGTACCCCCTCAAACGCATTATAGACAACGCTGATCTTCTCTTCTTCTATCCTCCAATTTGTTACGATCTTTTTGAGGTATCGACTCGGTACGATGATCGCACGAGCACCCTCGGCGACCATTCGTTCAATATCCTTGAGAAGCTGCACCGGACGCGGATAATGATCGCGCACCCCGGAAAACTCATCGAGAGGATCGACCACACCAAATCGCTGAACCCCCTGTTCCCATGCATAGTCGCCAACCACCTTGAGCACAAACGGTTTTCGCAGGAGTTTCGCCGCAAGCATCGCCGGGAGCCCAACGCTCACCGGATCTTGCGCAAAGATCACATCCACATGGGCACCGCGCCGAAGCGTTTTAAAAAAGTACGCGAAATGCCGCACGATCTTCGGCAGATGCCGCACCTCACCAAAGGAGAGCACCTCAGCCTCAATCCCCTTTTTAGGCAAGATCTCATGAAGCGTTTTTGCATACGTCGCCGGACCACCGATGTCCGGCGGATAGAGTCCTGTCGCAATGAGAACTTTCATGTGTATACTCATAACAACAGACTAATCATCATTTGGAACTCCGAGTTCCAAATCTAAGCCCCTTTCTTTAATAATATCATTGACTATGTCCACAGACCTGCTTTTATCAAACTTTTTCCATTTTGATACCTCAACCACACCGCGTGCTCCGTTTACATATTGTTCCCAACTGCTCCGCACACCCCATTTGGAACTCGGAGTTCCAAATTGATGGATAACATGATTCAGGTTCACGTATGCAATAATTCTCTCAAGTTTATCGCCATAGAGCAACGATGCCTTGAACGATCCTTGGAACAGCGGGCCGACCCGATCATATTTTTGATTAAAATATTTTGTGAAGCCGCCTGCGAAACTTTGCATGAACCTGCTAGTACCATTGTCCACAAGTTGCTTTAACACGAGATGGTAATGATTATTCAACAGGTTAAAAGCAATAATATCGACCAATTTTGGACTCGGAGTTCCAAGTCTTTTTTTAACCGCATCATACTCAAAAATACTGCCGACTGGTTTCGTCGTGTTAAAGATGGACAGGCTCCGCAAGAATCGAAGTTGGTCGCTCTCGTCAGAAACAATATTGCGCTTTTCCACGCCCCTATTGTACACATGGTAATAATCACCGTTTAGTAATGGTATCTTTCTTCTTGCCATTACCTTATTCTACCACTTGGAACTCGGAGTTCCAAGTGGTAGAAAGCTAGCTGGGGCTCGTTGGATTCTCACACCTATCTATGTTAGAGTTTTTGGTATGAACATCGTTATTGGAACCCCACTCTACCCACCGGAAATGTTCGGACCGGCACCGTATTCAAAAGAACTCGCAAGAAGACTCGCCGCAAGAGGGCATGAAGTGTCAGTGGTAACTTACGGACGCCTGCCAGAGAGCGTGCCAGGAGTAAAAACTATCGTCGTAAGTAAGCGCGAGGCACTCCCTACGCGGATCATACGCTACCTGCTTTCGCTCAAAAAGACGGTGAAAAATGACAGCATTCTCTACATTCAGAACGGACCATCGGTCGAGCTTCCCGCTCTGATTGTTTCTCTTATCAAGCGAAAAAAAATTATTATCGGGATATCGGACACCAACGCACATACCCTGGCACAAAAAAACAAAATACTGTCCATCATCGAGAGCGCCACGCGATCACGTACACAAGCAATACTGTCCGATATTCCTCCACATAAACCGGAGATCTTTCCTCTCGAAGATTATCCGAAACAGCAAATGGACGCGTACGAAACAGCATGGAAAAAACATCTTGCAGCGCTTGAAAATATCTTCAAAAAATATGGCAAATAAGAATGAACAGCAAGCTTGGGATGAGTACAAAAACCGAGAGCTCAAAAAAGCACGGCGCCTTGCCGAACATTTTGGGTACCACCTTGATGAGGCGCAAGTACACACAGGAGGAGAACGCTATCTTATGACAGGAATACAAGATGTCGGGGGAGGAGGAAAAAAACTTGTCCTTATTGGCACAAACATAAATGATGGGAAAAAAGTCGTTATAAAATACTCAAGCGACCAAAACGGAATCAAAGAAATTGAACAGGAGCGCAGAGCACGCGAAACAGTTGCAAAAATACCATTTTCATACATACCGCTTCTGGCTCCTGCAGAGATTGCTTTTCAAAAAAAAGACGGTGCTGTTTTTTTTGTAACAGAATATATCTCTGAAAAAACACCTCTTCTCAAACAACCAATACAAAAACAGTTTCGCATTGCGCTTGATGGATTAAAAATGCAAGAGGGTTCCCACGCAATAGCACACTCTCATACAAAACATATCGAGAAAACACTCGGTTTACTATCCGCCAATGACTACATAAGATCAATGGATAATTATATATATGAGATAGAAAGATTCGCTCCAGATAACAGAAGCCTCGTGTCAACACTCGCAGAGGCAATGCGCTTTTTTCATGAAAACAAAGAGGATGTCGATCGATATTGCGGCTTCCTTACTCATGCGGACTTTGCCCCTCATAACTTGCGCATCAAAGACGACCACGTTTACCTTCTTGACTTTGCGTCAGTGCATTTCGGCAACAAATATGAAAGTTGGGCACGATTATTAAATTATATGGTGCTCTATAACCAAGAAATTGAACAAGCGCTTACACAATACGTAAAGATAAACCGTAGCAAAGAGGAATACCTTAGCTTGAGACTCATGCGCGTGTACAAGCTGGTTTTTTTACTGCATTACTATGTTATTTCCCTTCATAAAACATCAGGTAATCTACAGCTACTGACTCGTGAACGCATATCTTTCTGGACACAAGTCCTCAATTCAGTACTGCAAGAAAAAGAAATACCGAGCAAGAAAGTTGACGATTTTAAAAAGAGAAGGGACTCCTTAAGAAGCAGCGCCGAGATAGCGCGACAAAAAGAACTTCATCAGTTGTTTTGATCTGTCTCAAGAAGCGATGTCACGGCATCGAGAATGGCACGATTGTTCGCCATGTAGACACGCTGAGGATCTTTTGAGAACGTAACCGGACCTCCGTTCGCACCGGCAACAACACCTCCCGCTTCAATAAGAATTCCAAGGGTCGGAGCGATATCGAGAGTTGAAAGTGTGCCATAGATATTTGCTTCAATTCTCCCTGATGCAACAAAACACGCATCAAGAGATGAAGAAGCAAAATTACTCGTTTTTCTTACATTCCCCAGCAGGCGTCGATACGACTCCCCTCCCCAATCTCGTACTTCCTTTTTTCTTCCTGCGTGAAAAAATACATGTGCTTTCGAAAGCTCCATAACCTCTGAAACATGTACCGGTTCGTCATTTAAAAACGCGCCAATTCCTTTCTGAAAACTGAAGAGCTCTCTGGTAACAGGATTATAAACACCACCAGCAGTCGGAATACCATTTTCGAGAACTCCGATACACACGGCAAAATGCGGAATTGCCCGTGAGAAATTCGCTGTGCCATCTATTGGATCGATAGTCCAAAGAGGGCTGCCGGTATTCTCCACTCCTCCCCCTTCTTCTGAGTAGATGTCATGTGAAGGGTATGCGTCCTTGATCGCACTGATAAGAAACTCATTCACCTTCTTGTCGACACTGGTCACCAGGTTACGCGGATCTCCATCCTTGGCCATAACCCCAAAGCGTTGCTTCCGTTCGCGCATGAGCAAGTCTCCTGCCTCGCGTATCGTTTGAATAATAAAATCGTATACCTCCATGGTCTTCATTTATATTAAATATATTAAAAAGATTTCCAATACCACACCATACTATTGAACTTTTAGCGCTCGATCAAATACTTCACTCTTCATGCGCCTTGCAATATTGTCCCAGTTATATTGCGTCGTTACCATGCGATAAGCACGATCGGTAACCTCCTTCACGATCTCCGGGTGCGCCACAATCTCCTGCACTACTTCTGCTATCTGTTCGGGGGAATCTTTATCAACAGCCCATCCTGTAGTCTTCTTATCCGGATCACGTTTTTTATCAAACAAAAAATCTGCAATGCCCCCTTCTTGTGTCGCAATGATCGGCAGACGAGAAACCATAGCGGAAGCAAAGGAGTTGCCAAAACCTTCCGACCTACTTGGCCTGCAGAATATCTCAGCGATGGCGCGCGACTTTGCCGTCATGGTACGATCTACATGCCCGGTGAAATACACTCGCTTATCAAGGTTCATATCCTGCACCATTTGTTTTAACATGCCCTCGTCTTCTCCCCCACCAACAACAAGAAGCTTCATATGCTCAGGCAAAAAAGAAAGGGCGCGGATGATATCGTCAACGGCATTTTTGCGCACCAATCGTGAAACGGTTACGATAAGAATATCACCGTCTTTTTTCCCCACCTCCTTCTTGTATGCGCTCAGTTCATCATTGGTGAATTTCTGCGCTGCTTGCGTGCTTGCTCCATTGGGTATGAAGACGATGTCCCCTTTATACCCCATCGCGCGCGCCCACGTGCTCAAGAAATTTGAGATTACCTGCACAATATCAGCTTTCGTGAACGCACTCTTAAAAAGCGGCCACAGTGGACGATACAAACGTTCCATGTACTCAGGCGGATCTCCTTCTTGCAAGGTAAGTATCCGGGGAACCTTTTTTGCGAACATACCAAATATCGCCTGAGGAACACCGCACGGGTGAGCCATCATCGCCCATGTCGCATCAAAATGATACTTTCTATGCAAAGAAAGCGCTTTTATCGGCGCCCATAAGAAAAACAAATGTTTGTTGTAGTGAAATGGAAATTTTTTCATATCAGGTATCCCGACAGAAGAACGAGAGAACCCGATACGATGCACGATAATATTTCCAACGCGCTCTGTGCGAGCCGTTTTTTTATCGTACCCGAGTGCCACCATATGAAACTCTATCTCGTGCGAATCAATGCGGTCGGTGATCTCCTTGATCGCCACTTCAGCGCCGCCAGTCGGCTCAGGGTAATATCCAAGCGAGAAAATAAGTACCTTCTTCATTGAACGCATGGTACCATACAATATATGGACAGAAAAGCTGTTATTTTTGATTTCGGTAGGGTTATTGGAAACTTCGATCACATGATAACGTGTAATAAACTTGCTCGTATAAGCGACCATACTTCAGAAGATATATACGAGTTGATCTTTCAAAGTGGCCTCGAAAAAGAGTACGATGAGGGTCTTCCTTTTGATCAGTTTTATGAGAAGGTCATACAAGTAATAAAACCCCATACAAAGATCTCCCAAGCAGATTTTGAAGATATATGGGGAAATATATTCTCAGAAAATGCCGAGATTGAGCACGTCCTTAAAAAAATACCTGCTCATATCAACATGTTCATACTTTCCAACACCAACAAAGTTCACTGGAAATGGATCGAGAGACTCCCGACAGTTTCACGCTTTTTTGGAAACACTGAACAACAGATCCTTTCATTTCGTGTCGGCAAACGAAAACCGGCACCGGAAATATACCAGGAAGGAATAGTGCGCACGGGAGTACCGGTTGATAAGATCGTGTACGTTGACGATGTATCTGAATTCGTAGAAACATTCGTTACCATGGGTGGACACGGCATTGTATACAACAGCGAAAATGATCCTCTTAAAAAGCTCGAGAGCGGGCTAAGGGAATTCCGCATACTTGGCTAGCAAAACAAATTATTCCAATTCTTCTTTCAGGAAAGTATCGATATAATCCTTTAGGTTGTATTGTTCAACCCATCCGAACTTCTTAATTTTCTCCGTATCGATCCTTGCGCCCGGTCGACTGGTTTTTCGACTTGGTTTCATGATGATCTCTCCCCCAAACATTTCGGCAACTTCACGTGTACCATATGCCGTATCTGACCCAATGCCATAACCATCTCCTTCTCCGTGCTCCCCGACAAGAACCAGCCCACCAACAATATCATATACGTGGGTATAGTTCCGCGTTTGAGTACCGGGAGAGTTAACGTTGAGTGGTTTCCCTTCACGCATCAATTGTTTAAATATCTCGATCACCGTACCATAGGTCCCATTCCTTTCTCTTGGACCATACGCGTTGTAAAAATAGGTGATTGCGAACGGTAATCCATACCATTGACCATAGTCGCCCACAAGATCAGTATTTGCCGCCTTCGCCCATGTATATGGCGAAAGATTCCTCCCCTCAATTCCATCCGCCCGAGTATACGCCATCTTAGTTGAAGATCCCGCGTACACAAGCTTGCATTTCTTCTTTCTCCAAAATTCTAAAACACCGAATGTACCATTCATATTCAAATCCCACACGATTTCCGGCTCTTCTATACTCTTCGCTACTCGTGAATACTCTCCGAGGTGATAGATAATATCCGGCGTTTCCGGGATATGTTTTTCTATATCTTTCGTATGCCCTTCGCGATACTCCACCCCCGGCACGTGATTATCCTTTGAACCGGAAAAATAATTATCAAGCGATATAACGCGATGACCGTCTTTTACAAGACGTTCACAAAGATGCGAACCGATAAAGCCAGCACCGCCTGTTACCACTATCGTTTTTTGTTTTTTATTGTGGTCACTCATACAAAGACTCTACCGCAATGGCGAAAAATTTCAACTACTCAAGGATCTCATATTCATCCGCCGCCGTCTCGACCGTTTCTTTCCTCCGCCCTATCGTGACCGCGGCGATCGAAACAAACGAGAGTCCCGCGACGGCAAACAGCCACTTTCCTATTCCACCGGCAGATGCCGCATCGTTGAGAGGGGCGATAACTTCAGCAAGGTTACCAGACGTGGTTGCGGTCGCATCCACCGCAGGCTTTGGTGCCGACCTTACCGCGTCTTGAGCAAGAGAACCAACATTTCTTGAAACAGAGACCACCGGGACGACCGGAGCTGATGACTTCACTGGTATGGCAGGAGGGGTCGACGCCGACGAAGCATGCGTATAAGTCTGCGCTATCTCGCCGTTCGGGTAGAGGAGTTCAAGCATATCACTCGCCCCGATAAGGAACCCAGTGTTCTCCGACGGAAGCATGATCGTGCTTTTCGGAAGAATGATCGTACCTTTTGGGATAGTAAAAAAACTATTCCCGTCGTGGATCCGCCACCAAGAAAGATCAATTTCATAGGAGGAGCCATTCTTGAGTTCGATGAACGAATCGGCGCCAGTGCCGGTTGAGGCGATTGACACATCAGCCGCGATGACATTGAGTCGCACTCGAGCCGCCGCCGTATACTTTCCCGATGACACATTGAGCACGACAACATAGGTTCCGGGGTAGCGATAATGATAGAGCACCTGTTCACCTTCTTTTGTGCCACCGTCACCAAATGTCCACGAGTAACGCGGTGCGATCATCGGCGTTCCGTCAAAACCAAACGCCTTCCCGACAAAGAGTGTGTCAGCGCCGACGACGATCGTTTTTGTATCGGCAACTGACCCAAGGTCGATCTTCGCGCTAATGTCTTTCTGCGTACCTCCGCTTGCCGTTCCGCTGGCAGACGCGCCGGAAGATGTGCCGGAAGAATTCGTGCTCGATGAGTCACTTTGATCTGCCGGAGGTTTGTACCCTTCTGTTGCATTCGTGGCACCCGGCGTCGGTAACGCCGCAATCCACTGCCCGTCAGACTTCTGAAGCGATGTACCATCTCCCCCACCACCGACGGCAGGATCATAGGACACGGTATCAACATCAACACCGTCCGGATTCCGCACCGACAACGTCTCACCGCTCTGTTTCAGCGAGAACGAGCTGTCAAATATCTTTCCCGAGAACCCGGGCCAGTCTGCGAGAAACATATCCGGCTTATCGGCAACAACCGCGTATGCACCCGCTTGAAGTATCGTGTCCCCACTTTCAGGATACGCCAAAAAGGTATGTTGCTTACCAGCCTCTATTTCTGCAAATCGCCAGTCAGTAAGGTTGACATCTTCCGATCCGTCATTATAAATCTCAACCCACTCGCGATCCGTGTCGCTTCCCTTCAGGTCGTACATGACCTCGGTGATCGAAACGCTTGCACGCGCAACATGCGCGCCAACCAGCAGAGTACACACTGCGACAATCCCGCATGCAAAGAAGTTCCTGCCGGTCGTAAATACTTTTCCTTGCATATGACTCCTACTCTTCAACGTGTAATATCTTATCGAGTTCTTCTTTTGGAATTTCTTTTGGATGTGGTTGCTCCTTCGGTTTGTCATTATGGGTCACTTCTCGTGTCGAGGCATCGTGCTTTACTCGCGTTGCATGCGATTGCGACTGTGTTTTTTCTTCTTTCTCCTTGAGCGCGAGAGAGAGAGCCGATCGTAATTCTGAGAGATTTTTACCGGATGGCCCTTTATCATTTTTGGTATTCTTCCGAACGCGCAGTGTCGGCTCCTTCTTAAGCTCATCGAGCGATAGAGCGCGCTTTGTCGTTCTTTGGCGCGCCGGAGAGTGCTCCGATGCTGCCGGTACGTATTCGTGGTGCTCAACGGGAACTTTACGAACGGGCTTTTTGTGTTCCTTCGGGGCTTGCTTTGTACGACCCGAGGAGTCGGAGGAGGCTGTTGGTCTTTTAACGGGTGGGGTTGTCGCCGGCTGATACCAGTCTTTGATCTCACTCTCAACCACCAAACGCGGTCGTGCAAATGTTTTTTGTGATTGCGCGATCACTTCATCACGGTAGGATTGCTCTCCGGTGTTGATCGGGGGGAGTGTTGTCGCCGAGAACGGGTGCGAAGAAACACCGTCGATCATAAGCTTAAGATAGACCTGTGCAAACCCGAGACTGACCATATCCTCCGCAGTGAAGACGGGAGCAAACTCTTTCTCAAGCACATCCGCATCATAGGCGCCAACCCGAAATGAGATCATGGTACCAACGTTGCCGAACACCGCCGCGCGCACCTCGTCGGACATCTGCTCAATGTACTGATGCGCCATCGTTAAGTTCAGTTTATATTTACGCGCCTCAGAGAGGATGTCAGCAAACGACTCGTTGGCAAATGACTGAAATTCATCAACGTAGAGATAAAAATTCGGGAGTTTCTGCAACTGGCTCTCGGGCACATCGGCTCGCGACATCGCCGAGAGGTAGATCTTGGTAATAAGCATAGAACCAAGCAAGTTCGCGTTCCCCTCACCAATGCGCCCTTTTGAAAGGTTGATGATGATGATCTTGCGGTCGTCCATAAGCTTCCTGATGTCAAAGCTCGAGGTCGACTGACCAACAATATTGCGTATGAGCGGGTTGGCAACAAATTGACCAACCTTGTTTTGGATCGCCGGTGTTGCCTCCTTGGTATAGCGATCAGTATATTTTGCGAACTCGTCAACCCAAAACGATTTTGCCGACGGGTCGGTAATATTATCAACAACTTTTTTCCGATAGTCATTGTCAGTGAGCATCCGGTTAATACCAAGTAAGGTCGAACCGGGATATTCAAGAAGCGCCAACAAAACGTTTCCCAAGATGTATTCCATTCTCGCCGACCATGCATCAACCCATATCTTTTTGAACGCGCTCATAAGCCCAGCAACGACCAGGTGGCGTTTATCATACCCGACATCTTCCATAATATTGAACGAGATCGGATTATCTGTGTCAAACGGCGCAAAATACAGCACATCATCAATGCGTTCCTCCGGAATGTAATCAAGAAAAAGATCGGCGGTCTTCCCGTGCGGATCAACGAACGCAAAACCGTTGCCATTGCGGATATCTTGGATCGCCATGTTTTCAAGAAGGGTTGACTTCCCCATACCGGTCTTCCCGATCACATACACATGACGGGTTCGATCCTTCGCCTTGATCCCAAACGGCGTCTTTTTGTTTCGCGCGTCGGTTTCGGCAAAATATGTGATTTGATCTTTATCGTGCATACTTCTTATTCCTTAGTATAACGCATGAGCAGAAAATAGAAAATGAAGGAATTCATGTTAATGCTGAGCATCTTCTGAAGATGTCGCCTCCTGAAGCGCGCCACGCGTGTACACATTTGATGGATTCCACAGCATCCATGAATCGAGCCCGGCATCATACACCCCCTGCATTTGAGCGCGAACTTCTGGTACGCCATAATCGCCCCCATAATTAAAATCCTGAAGCCATGGGCGAAGTTTTGACGGCGTCGAACTTGCCTTAATAAGACGCTCCACGGCAGTACTCATTGAGTAATTCACCACTTCGTACGGATAGTGGTTCGGGTTGTCATATCCGTGGAATGTTGGCGGATAGTGCGAGGGATAGACCATCGGAGCAATATAATCAAAGTACGGCTCGGCATATTCGAGTATCTGCCCAATGTTGAGATCATCGCTGTTGGTCGTCGTCATGCCAAAAAGATCGACTGAGAGCGGTATGTGAACATCACCCCGTTGTAATTGACCGGAAAGATACGTAAAGAAGTCGCGCAATATGTTCGCTTTACCCAGGATGGGATCAGCGTTGACGCGAGCCTCGCTGAATGGATAGTAAATGTCCTTCATGGGACCATCGGATGGAAAACGAACATAATCGAAGTTGAGTTCATCAAAACCGATCGCGTAAGACGCGCGAGCGAGCGTTACAATATAGTTCCAGAAAGGTTGTGCGCCGGCATCGATATAACTGATCCCCTTGTAGTCCTTCCATGGCGTAGTCGTGGCACTTGCTTTCCGTATGGCAAGCTCGGGATGCGCTTTCACATAATAGGGATCCTGGAAAACCGTAATACGCCCAATGACATACACATGCTTTTTATGTAGTTGCCCCAGGAACTCTTTGAGATCAGACGCGACGCATCCGGTGACACCGCTCTGTTTAAGAACCGGATCATCCGAACGAAAAACGATCGTCCCCGAGTAATCCTTGATATCGATCACCAGCGCATTGATCTCTGTTTTATCAGCAAGAGTAACAAAGCGCGAACGCAGACCGGGTGTCGCCGCAATACAACTCGTCATATAGAGCGCCCGCACCGGATCCGGTGTTTTCATATGAGTAACAATAAATGGAGGTGATTTCGGAGCCACCTTTACCGTTGTTGTCGCTGATGATGAGACTGATGTTGATGCCAATAGCGTAGTGCTGGCGTCATAGACAACCGGTGCGAACGATGGTGTTGAAAAATAAAAAGCCAAAAGAGAAAGGGAACCGACAACGAAGGCTCCCATGAACACAGATCTTTTATTCACCTTACTCATGGTCGCGAAGATATTTCTCGTCCAATTGTTTTTGTTCCAGCTCCTTTTTCTTCTTTTACAACATTACCAAGTGATGCATTGCTTGCCGAGGTTGTCGGACCCTCCTCACGCGTATCTTTCTTGCGTTCATCGAGTGAAGCATCATGATGATTCACTTCGAGTCGATAGGCGGTCACGAGCACGATAACAGCCGCGATGGTAATGAACCAATCTTCAAATTGCCGAGGAAGCCCAAGGAAGAACGGCGTGATTGCGATCAAAAAACTAAAGAGAATAATTGTTCCTCGTTTTGATATGTTCATACGATAAGGAGAATTATACCTTAAAATCGCCATACAGCAAGAAATTACACCACATTATTTCCTCCCGGCGATAATTACCACAAATTCACCGCGTACTTTTTCAGGATTTTGCACAAGAAAATCAATGAGCTCTCGCGCCGTTCCTGACGCGAACTCTTCATGGATCTTGGTGAGCTCACGAGCGAGCACGATCCGACGATCAGCTGCGTATTCAGCGAGCGAGGCAAGCGCTTTCTCGATCCGGTGTGGCGACTCATAAAACGCCACCGTTCGTTTCGACTGCGCAATCTCTTTGAAAAGTGTTTCTCGCCCCTTTTTATGCGGGAGAAAACCGAGAAAGAGAAATTCCGATGACGGCACCCCACTCGCTGAGAGCGCGGAAGCGAGCGCGGTCGCGCCAGGGACCGGGACAACACTGACGGCGTCGCCAAGCCGCTCCCGTACCTGTGATACTAAAAGCACTCCCGGATCAGAAATACATGGTGTCCCCGCGTCCGAGACGAGCGCGATATCTTTCCCTTCTTCAAGCATCGCAAAAATTTTCTCAACGTGCGAAGGTTTACTGTGAGCATCATAGTGCGATGTTGGTGTATCAATCTCGTATTTTACCAGTAATTTTTTCGTTACCCGCGTATCTTCACAGAGAACAAGATCAACCTCCCTGAGCACGCGAAGCGCTCGGATGGTAATATCCTCAAGATTCCCGATCGGCGTTGCAACGATATAGAGTTTTCCGTACGTATTTTCAAGCTCATCTTTCATATTTTATGATTATACCACAAAAACCAAAGACCGACCAGCGGTCGGTCTTTGGTTTCGTTCCTCTCCCCCTCTCTCGTCTACTTGGGGGTTGAACCCCCAAGTAGAGATTTTCGAGCATGCGCATTAATCCTTCACTTTGATCTCAATCTTTCCGTCGCCTTTCTCCTCTTCCGATTTCGGCATAGTAATCTTCAAGACGCCCTTTTCATACGATGCCTCCGCGCTTCCATCCTTGACGGTCGCGGGCAACCGTACCGCGCGGTCAAAAGAACCCTTACGGATCTCTTTCTTCCAATAATCCTTCTTTTTCTCTTCTTTTTCTTCTTCAGATGATCCACTCACCCGTAAGATGTTATCTTTTACCGAAACGTCAATCTTTTTCGGATCAACACCCGGCAGGTTCACTTCAGCGACGACATCCTTATCAGTTTCATACACGTCCATCGATGGGCCACTGGCGCCTTTCGGAACGATTGGTAGGAACCAGTCATCATTGCCGAAAAAGTCGTCCATCTCTCCAAATGGTTTCCATGGAATAAGTGACATAATGGTAAGTTATATTACGCTCATAAAAACATCGACCTTTTAGAGTACTCTAGGTGCACAAAAATCCCCAAAAGTACCGTTTGCGGATTATTATATCACCAGAGCTGGAGTTCTACAATAACAAAAAAATCTGTGGCCACTATTCCACCGCCACGCGAGCGAGTTTTTCGGTCCATCCTCCTTTTACCAGTTCGGCAATGATCGTTTCCTTGGAGAAACCACCACGCAACATAGTGCTAACGTACGTAGTAACTTCAGGTGGAATCGTTGGAGGGATAGAGAGCACGACACGCGCTGGCGAGGATGCAGAGCCGATTGACTGGGATTGCGTTGACTTTTTTTCAATGACCAGCGGTTCTTGAGGTTTCTTCGTCGCTGGCATCTTTTCTCCTTGCTCATCTTTTTGCCAGCGTTGATTAATAACTATATTTTCAAGCTCATCCATTTCCGACTCTTCTTTCCGCAGACGGCGCATCAAAAATACCACTACAATGATAAGGATAATACCGCCAAGAATACTCGAAAGAACGATCAACCACACCGTGCCACTTATACTCGCAATACTATTTTTGAATTCATCCCATTTCGAATCGATCGATTGTCCGCTTGCGATCATTGCCTCGCATGAGCTGATATACGAATCAACCAGATCCGCGTGAAGAAAATTCGGATCGATGTCGCTCTTTGCTTGACCAAATGATTCGATCGCCTTTTTGCAATGCCGTTCGTTTTTTAACGTAATACCACTCGTCATATCCGCTTGGTATTTGCCTCTTGTTGCCGTAACATCGTGCGAAGAAAGCAGTTCACGCGAAATATCTATTGGTATCGCAAAGCCGAAATTATCTCCGATCGACTGATCACCCGATTGAAAAGTAATCGTTCCAATCACGTGCCCACTTTTATCAAGCATTGGACTACCACTCGACCCTTCGGATATCTTCGCGCTGGTTTGGATCATTTTAAAATCCTTGTGACTGCTATCTTTGCCCCCACTCACCAAACCACTCGTAAACGAGGCATTTAATAAATTAGATTTATTTACATCAGCCGACGCGGGGAAACCGAACGTATAGATCGTATCGCCTTTTTCCGGACTCGCTTTTTCCGCAAGTGAAAGCGCCGGCAGATTCTTTTCGTTAATGTGAATGAGCGCGACATCTTTATCACTAAAGAGATAATCAGAGGGATACTCAACCACCGTCGCGGGAAATCCATCTTTTCGATAATCATCAAGGTTCGACCCGCTTGTAGAGGGATTAAGCACCGTGAGAGTACCAAGGGTATTCTTTAAGGTCACAAATTTTAACCAACCTTTCATCCGTTGCTCCGTCTTTGCATCATCTTCAGTAGCAATCATCTCCTCCATGTGTTTCAGTTCAGCATCGGATATTTCCCCCTTTATACCTTTGGTGGTAAAAACATTCAAGGAAATTTCTTTCAAGATCGAAGATAATATTGCATCGGATGATACAACATGAGCATTTGTGAGAATGTAGCCATTCGGAGAAACAATATAGCCAGTACCAGATATTGTTATATCAATAGGAAGCGTCTCTTTTTTCTTCCCCAACGAAACAAACTCGAGAGTTTTTACATCAATATCGAATGGCTCTACTTCCACGATACCCTTCAAATCATATAAAACACGCACTACCCCGGGTTCGGTGAGCGCGATGATGTCTTTCTCTGTCGGCGAACCGGGCATGGTGCCGTCCGTATCTTGCGCAAATAAAAAGGTTGGTGATAGTACCAACGTAAAGGCAAAAAAAGCCAAAAGTAAATTTTTGTAAAAGCTTCATACGGTTCTTCTTATGAGCATAAAGAAAGCACTATACCCTCTTTTATTTTAGTTGGTAAATCTATTGAACATTTTCTGCGCTAAAAGCAACGCTTCTTGAGTATTATTGAGAGGATGCCCGATTTGATGCGCGCGATACATGGTTGGCTCCATTGTATTGAGAACCGCCTTGCGTAAAGTAAGGTTCCACCATTGATGAGAATTCATTGTGTTAGCAAGAGGAGCAACACGCGCGGAAATACGCGCCATCGCCATTTCAGTCTTACTGGGAAATAACGTGTCGAAGCTATGTGCCGATACTGAGATAGCACCCGCAAAGAAGACAAAGACCGCCACAACAAGAAAGAAACTTTTTTTCATATGCACAAGTATTATCAATAACTCCAACTAATAATGGAATTATTGTACCACGAATCACCCATAGACAAAAGAGCGCTTGTTAAAAAGCGAAATGAAACGAGTAGAGAATATACAATAGATGATACGTATCAGTTTTGATTTTTACGTATTACAGAATATGTGCGCGATCCAGGACTCGAACCTGGGACCTCGTCATTATCAGTGACGCGCTCTAACCACCTGAGCTAATCGCGCATAGTCTCTTAACTACATGGGAAAATATAGCAAAAAACAGCACCCATCGCAAATGCACATGTAGTTCTGTTTCAGTTTGACTGAAACAGAACTACTCCCCTCCCCGGAACACCAACCCAGAGAAAAATTTAGCAAGGACCGTCCTTGCTAAAAAAAGAGGCCGAGCGCGTGATACGCACTCGGCCTCTGGTTGGTGTGGGTTGGCTCGCTATCGCGGACCAACCCACACGTGCTCATAGCGAGCGTCCGGATTCGCCGCGAGCCATTGCTCGCACGCATCCTGACCCTGCTCACCGTCCTCGGAAGTCCATATCCCGACACACTCGTTGTCGGGATATGTAAATTTGAGAACGGGGACGTCTCCGTATGCCCACGCGATCGCGTACACGATCGCGGCGAGCAGGAGGAAAAGCCCCACATCCCGCAGCCGGCTCTGCCGCCGATGGCGATCCGCGGCACGCGACTTCGGGATGTTCCGCCTCGCCACCTTCCGACGACGATTCAGATTCATAAATCCTCTCCTTTCACCGGCTCACGCCGGAAACCATTGTCGAAAAACCGGTAGGCCATCACGATCCAGCCGTAGGACCACACCGGTACACGAGGAAGGATTCTGATTGACAATCTCACACCATCAATCAGAACCAACACGATTGCCAACCACCACAGGGCGATGATCATCGCCCCAACGCCGGCGTACTTATCGCCGGGGATGATGTACCGGCGCATCACACCAAGCGTGATGAGCCCAAATCCACAGTACACCGCAATAATCGACATGAAAAGAATTACCTCTTCCATTTCTTCCTCCTTGGCCCGGTTGGGCCGGTTAGGGTTATTTTCTGCGTATATGTATACACTAAAATATTGAACTTGTCAATACCTCGTTATGGTCCAGCAGTTCGGCAACACCCCACCGAAACCCCTTCAAGGACTCCTTTTGGTGTTGGATCATGGGCTCCATACAAACAAAAAAAGCCCCGCTTAAGCATGGCTTTTTTGGTATTATCTTCTCTTTTGTTCCGTCCCAAGGCGCCTTTCTTCCCTCAAGGCGGGGGGTTCATGTTTAGGATCATAGAACCATCATCCCGCGACACTCTTGTGAAATGTCACGATCGACCGATTCAGGCTTCGTCAGAAGACAAAAACCGGGTTTCACTTGAAATAATCCACGACCAGCTTCCGCTAGCCGTGCCTTGTTACGACTTAGTCCCTGTCACCAATCTTACCTTAGGCCCCGCTTAAAGCGGGGACGTCGGGTACTCTCGGCTTCCTTGACTTGACGGGCAGTGAGTACAAGACTTGAGAACGTATTCACCGCAGTGTTGCTGACCTGCGATTACTAGCGATTCCAACTTCATGAGGTCGAGTTGCAGACCTCAATCCGAACTTGGGCCACTTTTGAAGGATTAGCTCAGACTTTCGTCGTCGCAACCCGTTGTAATGGCCATTGTATCATGTGTGCAGCCCAGAGCATCAAAGGGACATGCTGACCTGGCGTCATCCCCTCCTTCCTCCCAGCCCTAAATTCACGAAGTAAATTGAAGCGATATTTAAATATTTAAACTCGCATGCTTCGCGCGCTTAGGGCTGGGCAGTCTCGCCTGACACGTATAACAGACGACGGGGGTTGCGTTCGTTACCCCACTTAAGGGAACAATTCAAACCACGAACTGACGACGGCCATGCATCACCTGCTCTACCGTCCTTGTGAGAGGTCTCGAGTTTCCTCAAGATTTCGTCAGAGTTTCAAGCCCTGGTAAGGTTCTTCGCTTACCTACGAATTAAGCCACGTGATCCACCGCTTGTGCAAGTCCCCGTCTATTCCTTTGAGTTTTAGCCTTGCGGCCGTACTTCCCAGGCGGTCCGCTTAACGCGTTAGCTTCGCTTCTCAGAGGGTCGATACTCCGAAGAGCTAGCGGACATCGTTTAGGGCGTGGACTACTGGGGTATCTAATCCCATTCGCTACCCACGCTTTCGTGCCTCAGCGTCAGGAATGCGCCAGTGTACTGCCTTCGCATTTGGTGTTCCCCACGATATCAACGGATTTCACCCCTACACCGTGAGTTCCGTACACCTCTCACATCCTCGAGTCATGCCGTTTCTTTTGCGGATCTTCGGTTGAGCCGAAGGCTTTGACAAAAGACTAACATGACCGCCTACGCACCCTTTACGCCCAATGATTCCGGATAACGCTTGGGGCACTCGTATTACCGCTGCTGCTGGCACGAGTTTAGCAACCCCTTATTCATCGGGTAACGTCAATAAACTTCCTCCCCGATAAAAGATCTTTACATTCCTAAGAACTTCATCAACCACGCGGCGTCGCTCCGTCAGACTTTCGTCCATTGCGGAAGATTCTCGACTGCGGCCTCCCGTAGGAGTATGGCCCGTGTCGCAGTGCCATCGGTGGGGGTCAGGCTCTCACCTCCCCTAGACGTCATAGCCTTGGTAAGCCATTACCTTACCAACAAGCTGATATCCCGCAGGCCGTTCCCAAAGCGATAAATCTTTACCCGACTAGGTCGGGAACCATCGGGAATTATCCCATCTTTCGATGGGGTATGCCCGACTTTGGGGTACGTACCTACGTGTTACTACCTCGTCTGCCATGGGTCTAAACCCATTCGACTTGCATGCCTTATCCACGCCGCCAGCGTTCATCCTGAGCTAGGATCAAACTCTAATTAAAGAGAATCGTGATCAAACACGATTCTCTGGAACGGAACAAAAGAAAAGATAATTTGATTTGTGCTCTGGAATACTGGAATTGATTGTATGGTGACTTGCTTTTCAGTTGTCAAAGGACTCTTAGAGCCTGCTTGAAAGCTTTTGCCTGTAAGGGCAACGACTTTCAGAATTGCTCTAGACTAAGATACGCCTCCTTTAGGCGCCCTCCCATTATATACATAAAAGAGAAGCGGTCAAGGGCATCGTGCAAAAGACAACATTTTGTCAACCTACTGCTCAAAAACGAAGTAGATGAGGGACCAATACGCGATATAGAAAAGCGCAACAATGACGATATATTTCATCCACTTACTGGTAAATAGTTTCTTCCTTTCAGGAGAATCCTTCATTCATTTAATATACCACTTCTCGATAGTATCGAGAAGTTATTTCTTTTTTCTTTTCCCCCAACTCTCAGCTACCACCAAGAGTGGCGAAGCAATAAAGATCGATGAGTATGTTCCAAAGGCCATACCGAGGATCATCATCAACGCGAAATGCTGGGTCGAATCCGGTCCGAAGAAATACAACGTAAAGAGTACCAAAAGTGTCGTAAGCGAAGTATTCAGCGAGCGAACGAATGTTTGGTTCAAGCTCTTCCCGACAACCGTCTTGAAATCACGATCGATCTTCTTTCTCAGATTTTCCCGAATACGGTCGAATACAACAATCGTATCATTTACCGAGAGACCAAGGATCGCCAACGCAGCGACAATGAAAAGAGAGTCGATCTCATACCCAAGTGCCACAAAGATACCGGTTGGAATGACCACGTCGTGAACAAGCGCAATGACCGCGATCACCCCATACTTCCATGACGTAACAGGTTCGGAAACGTGCCGAAACACATAGGCAATAAAAAGGATAATTGCAAGAATAACGGTCATAATCGCAGCAAACGCTTTCGATCGAAGTTCTGCGCCAAGGGTTGGTCCGACCGAATTGAACCGAACCTCTTCAAGCTGATCTGCTCCGTCAAAAGTGAGACTCTCCTCAAGTGCGACGCGCTCGGTCTCTTGAAGATCTCGCGTCCGAATGATAAAACCGTTCTCTCCGGTCGGCTGGACCGGTGACGCCTCGATTGCAAGATCGCTCACTTTCTGATTCACCACCGTCGCATCAGGGCGACCATTGGGATAATTTACCTCAAGAAGCGACCCACCGGTAAAATCAATACCGAAATTGAACCCGATAATAAATATTGATACCAGCGCCGCCAAGGCAAATGCTCCTGAGATGGCAAAGAATATTTTTCTGTATTTGATAACAAACATAGGACGTTATTTCAAAAATCCGGTACCGAATAAAAACCGCAAGACTCGAGAATCGCGATTGGAGGCAATCGCAACCAGGAATGTTCGTGTAACAACAATCGCTGAAAACATACTGGCAAGAATACCAATCCCAAAGGTGAGTGCAAACCCTTCTATCAAGCTAGTGCCGAACCAAAAAAGAATAACCGCGGTGATAAGACTCGAAAGGTTCCCATCGCGAATAGAGAGCCACGCACGAGAAAAACCTGCCTTGATGGATTCAGTGCGACTATTCCCCTCTTTCAACTCCTCTTTCATGCGCTCAAAGATCAACACATTTGCATCAACCGCCATCCCAATAGAAAGAATGAACCCGGCAACCCCGGCAGCGGTAAGTGTAACCGGGATAAGTTTGAAGATCGCGAGTACAAGCGCAATATAAATACCAAGCGCAACCGCGGCAAAAAATCCGGGGAGTCGATACCACACAACAAGAAAGATCGCCACAAGTACAAGACCCCAGACACCCGCCATAACCCCCTTTGCAACCGCCTTGCCGCCAAGCGATGGACCGACGGTCTGTGTCGAGAGTAGTTCAAGCTTATCGATCGGAAGCGCGCCGGAATCCAAGAGATGCGCCTGTCTTTTTGCTTCAGATGCACCACCCTTCCCATTAAAACCACCCGAGATAACCGCTTGCCCATTGGCAATTTCTTGACGTACGACAGGTTCCGATACGGGTCTGCCATCAAGATAGATCGCGATGACCTTTCCAACATTTTCTTTCGTAATGGATGCGAACAGGTCAGCACCTTCTTTGTTAAACTTCAAAGCAATCATTGGTTCACGTGTCGTTGGGTCAAATTCAAGTTTTGCACTCTCAAGAAAACGCCCTGTCAAACCGGTGCTCTCATACGGACCGTCAATCAGCACCTGCGATGGCGTTACCTGCTCCCCCGCATCAATCTTTTTTTTGTACTCATCAAGCGCCTTTTGGTATGCCGCCGTAGCTTCTGCCGACCGCTCTTTTTTGAACTCAAGCACTGGCGTCGCGCCGATCATTTTGATCGCACTGTCCACATCGGTCACCCCGGGAAGTTCAACAATAAGTCGATAGGTATTTTTGTCGGCATCGCTTGAAAAGATCCCCGGTTGCTCAACTTGAACGATTGGCTCTGAAACACCAAAAAGGTTCACGCGTTGCTCGATAACATCTCGAAGCGCGCTCATTGAATCAGCAACCTCATTCTTTGGAATCGAGGAAACGTCAGCGCTATATACCAAATGAACACCGCCGGACAGATCAAGCCCTAACCGAAACGGAAACGCGCTTTCAGGGTTCACTTGAGATTGATAGTCAAAATATCCGACACCAATGCCGGCGAGGAGTATCAGAAGTGCAATGATCCTTGTTTTCCACATACAGGGCATTATAGGCGTTTTGTTCCATTTTGCAAACTCTGCGCATCAAATCACCTAAAATGGAACCAGTATAAGCACAAATATCCCGTGAAATGAAACAGCACTCTCTATTTAGATTTGACCTAAATAGATAAATAGATTAAACAGAGAGTTGTTTTTGGAGGATCGCCTGTACCTGCATCAACAGTGAGATCACCTGCATTTGTAGCTCTACGATCATTGTCTTGATCTTTTTGATAGCAACAGAGTCAACGTCCCCTGATGAAAGATCAATATTCGAATTTTCCTTTCTCTGTGGCGTAGAGCTTGCGTTCAAGTCCGGTGAAACTATCGATGGCATTGAGGAGCTGGCGAGAAGTGTTTGTGGTTCGTTCACAACCGGTACAACATCCGTGATATTCGGTTCTCTCTGCGTGTCGTCTGTGTCGGTCGATGGAGGTGCGACATAGTTTACCTCTGGCAATGATCCGCTAAATATGCCTCCACCACCACAAATTCGTGACACCGTGTGAATACTTGAGTTAGACACATTACCGGCAGTATCAGTAGTCTTTATATACCAATCATGTTGACCGCAATTGAAGTTATCGACACTCACTGAAACAGAATTCGTCGTCGATGCCATGGTATCTCCATATAACTCCCCATCAATATAGAGCTCGTACGAAGCGACATCGGGCGAGCCAGAACTCCACGAAAAATCAAGATTCCCACTATTTGGCACGATTGTATCATCGTCGGGACCTGAGAGTGTTGCGGCAGAGACGCTGGTGTCCTCTTCTATGGTAAACGTATGCGAGGAATAGCCGCCCGAGTAATTGAAGGTGAGCTGTCCGCCCCCGTCGGTCTGCGTGCTCACATAATTTACCCCATCAACACTGACCAGGTAATACGTGTCGGGTGCCAGGTCGCCGATCGTATGCACTGTGGTTGTCGCGTAATTTGAAGATTCCGTCCACGATTTTGCATACGTACCCGATGTTTGCCAATCGGTGATAGAAAGATCAAGATATTCAGCGTAATCACCGGTGCCAAAACCACCGACTGGCGTAACCGTAAGATCAGCGATATCAGCGGTTGAGGTCGCTGCGGTGTAGCGATATTTTCCATCAGCATAGATCCGAAGAGAACCGTCCGTGCTCGGCGAATCTGTTCCCATGACATACGGCGGTTGATATTCATAGGCGCCAATGTCCGGCGTGCCGTAAATAGGATTGCCAATAATGTCAGTGGTTAAGCCAACATCGATCCCCGTATCAATATCCGGGGAGAATTGTTGCAGAGTAAAATCGCCGTTTGCGGCATCAACAAACAGTGGCGACGTACTTGCTTGATTATTGGTTCCCTCGTAGGTTGGCCACGTAGCATCACCAGTCAGGTCCCAGTTGTTATGTGAAGCGGTAAAATTTGATATGGGATTGAAAAGGAGAAATGCAAAAGAGTAACTGTCATTGCCGGCAGAAATAACGTTTCTTAATAACGTGTTATCCGCAGTAACAACCGTATAGACTCCGTTCACGCCATTGCCATACGTAGTTATGTTAGAAACGTTCGGTGTAGTTGCGAGAATGTACACGCCATACTGTGCATTATCATAACTGGTACTATAGCGAACGGTTGGACTTGACCCGCTCACGTTTATCCCGGTAACACCACAACCTACAACATTGATATTTTCCGCGATTGAATTATTAGCAACGACAATGCCGGCAGTGTTCACGTAGCGTACGGAAAGATTTCGATAGGAAATATAGGAATCGGCGGCAAATCCATACGATCTCGCGCCCGCTTCAATGTGGAGTGTGTTGATATCTTCGCCGGTGGCAAGACGATAATAAAGCGTCCCACTTGCAAAATACCATTCTCCCGCGCCGAGTGTATCCTGCGATGCGCCTTTCGTCTTTCTATTTAGATTTGAGATACTCGGTCCCGCCGCAAATGTTGCCGGTGTTTCTGACACGGTTTTCTGATACGTATTTGCATTACCTCCGCCGTATGATGACCAACCGCCAGACTCGTCTTCACTCCCCCAAATCTCCGGCTCGCTGTTTTCATCAACTCCTTGAATGGTAATATACGCGCCTGATGCTCCCGAGTTCGTAAATGTAACCTGTTCCCGATAGGGTTGATTGGCATTTTTAACAACAGTGATCGTATCTCCCGCTTGCGCAATTCCCGCTGCCTTACTAATGGTCGCGTACGGTGCCGCTTGTGTTCCGGGGTTTGCGTCATCTCCAAGCACGTTGTCCACGTAAAAAGTATGACTTCCTGCATTGTATCCGGGAATGACATTGATGGTATATGTTGTCGAAGTCGCGATGTTATTGGCGATATCAATCGCTTTGATATACCACGTATGTGTACCGGCAGAGAGATCGGACGATGGCGTGGTTGATGTCGCGGTCAAGTTATCTACATTCAACACGCCATCAATGTACAGCTGATATTTACTTAATGCGTAATAACTCGCAGCATCCTCCCATACAAAAGTCGGATTTACGGAAGATACGATAGCATTATCCACGGGGCTTGTTAGCGAAAATGGTAACAGCGTTTTTACGATAACCGTTTTTGGATCACCGACCACTACTTGTTTCCATCCTATATAGTTTTCCCCCATACCAAAACTATCTGCAAGATTATACCCGGTAGTGTATCGATCAAAAAGTATGTCGGCGTACTCAATTGCGCTTGCATACGGCTCGTTAACATAACCCGAAACACCGGTAACCCCCTCGGCGATAAGGTCGGCAATAAGTGACTGCCCATACGTCGTACCAATAGTGAACGATCTTCCCGAACTTGACACGGCGGTTTCGGCAATAGCGCCGTTGACCCACGTGTTTCCCGGAATACCGTGATTCGTATCACAACAATCATTACTCCCCCAACTAAAATAACCAGCCACGTTCGTTTGCCCGGTAAGATACGTATCAGTTTCATCCAGCGTTACCGAATAGCCCTTTGCGCTGAGTAATGTCGCCGCCGTGCGCATGCCATCATTAATACCTTGATAGCCGGGACTATCACGGTGAGGATCCACATCGAGCACAAAAGTGCCACTATCCGTCGTCGTTGCATTATCAGACCGGTCAATAAGATCTTCAACATCTTGAATAGTATAACCGGTAAGACGAGTTACCAAATACATGTCGTACGCAGTTCGAGAAAAGCGCACTGATGCATTATGGTAAGGATTGGCGTGTGAACCAACATTACCTATATAACTGCTATTATCCCCAAGGATCAGCATGAGTTCTTGATCAACAGACGCAGTGTTTGGTGTACTGCCATCATTATTGATCGTAAGCGGTACCCCTTTGGTCGTAACAATATAATTCGTCGTACTGGCAAGATTATTGGCAAGTAAATAGTTCTCTACTGGCGTGCGAATATCGGTAGTGAACGTCGCGCGACTGATCTTTTCTGTCTCGGGTGTGTTGATATGGATCATCTGCAGATCAGGAATGGAACGCGCGGTTTGAAAATAATTTGCAATGGTAGTGGAGGTTGCTGACGCGTCGTTGACGATTACCACCACATCGTCATAATCAAAATACCCGGCACGAGCAACAAGGGTATTTCCACAAACACCAAAAAGAAAAAGCAACACAATGCCTATTCCTAAATACCTTACGTTTAAGATGCGCCATTTTCTATGCCTATTCATAATTTGTATTCTCTCTATACTCCCCTATTCGTAGGTTTGCAAATACTATACTAGCACATTTGGGTTGTTCGGAGGGTATTTATCTTCTTCCTTTTAAAAGAACGCGCACTGAGTAATACGAGCAAAAAGCGGCACTTACCCCAAGAAGGTATCCTACAAGGACGTCGATCGGCCAATGTACGCCGGCGGCAATGCGCCCGACTCCGATCAAAAACGCGGCGATCACGAGAAACACGCCGAGTTCTTTGTGGTAGAAATAAGTGGCAACGGCAAGAGCGGAAAAGAATGCCGCATGGGCGGAGGGAAACGAGTCCACACCCTCAAACCCAAATCCGACAAGCTGACGCGCGTCGGGAAGCGCGATGAACGGACGAGGAGAAGGAAAAAGATATTTTATAAGCGCGGCAACACTCCATGCCAAAAATCCCGCCACAAGTACCACAATGACATTTTTGAACCCTTGTCGCTTATGCACATGCGAGAATAAAAAGATAACAAGCCCGAACAAAATGATCAGCCCGAGCGTATCCGCGCAAAACACAATGAGCGCGTCACCTGCCGAACTCACACCGGCAAAACTGTTGAAATAGGAGAACAGTGCCCCATTGATCATTTGTACTTTATACAACATGCACGCCCCCTTTCTTTATCCTTGCCTGATAAATGCCTGCTCAATACTCGCTTCATCCCATCCTTTGTTTCGTAATTCATTTGCGATAGATTCATCACTTGCGCCCGACGATCTTGATTGCCGCACATACTGGATCAGAGAATCAATATTTTTGCCTTCATTACCAGAGGTATCTGCAGTATCCTGTGTTTCCCCCACCTTCGAAGAAACAATATTGTCAGTAGAATCTTTTTTCTTTTTCAACACGACGAGCACCCCCGCGACAATAATAATAACCAGAACGATGCCCGCAGAGCCAAAAATAATATATGTCATCAAGCTTCCACTCTTGTCTTCCACCTTTATGTTCCCAATCGAGCTTTCAGATTCACTTATGAGGGGGTTTTTTATCGCGACCTTGGTATCAAGACCTTCCTTTGTAAATTTAACAGCGACTGAAACCCCTTTGAATTTGTTCCAATCGGAGAGAATTTGTTGCTTCTGTTCATCGGTGAAAAGATCCTTGAATTTAACCCTTTTTTCGATGGGGTGGTCGTCATCGTAGCCAACATAAATATCATAGGAATAGCGAGAATCTCCGAAATCTATCTTGTCATAATTATATCCTTGGTCGCCAAACAATACGCTGTCGTCATTAACCTGTATCTTTATGCCAAACAGATCGCTCGGCATGTTCACAAAGTATTTTTCCGCAATACCCTTTTTATTTTTCAACGTTTTTTTAAGGAACTGGTAGTCGGAAGCAAAACCATAGAATTTTTTCGCAACGCCTGAATACGCATATGGCGATTCGAGAGACCGATCAACCAATCCTTTTTTATAATCATCAAAAGCAGTCACATCTGTCGTCAAAAGCATATTCGACGCGACACCTGTGTAATCCAACGCTCTTTTCTGTATGTCGGTCAAATATGTCGAACCTTCGCCCTTCATGCCATCGATGAGTTTCTCAACCGCCGTCCTGCCAATCGAAACATACAAATAGTCATTGCGGTAGAAAAAATACACATCGAGGGAACCAAGAGGAATCACATTATACTCAACATCATTGTAGATTTTTTTGAGTGGCTCTTTTGATGAAAGTTTAAAGAAGCCGAAAATATCGCCCTTGGACTCGCGCGCAAAGGCAGAGTACACACTATTTATGAGCTCTTTCATCCTCTCTGTGTCGTTCAATTTCAACGCGAAGTACACATCAACATCATCGATATTGCTTATCTCGTATGGAATCGTATCCCCTACGCCAAATTGAAATTCATCTCCAACCATGCCAAAGAGATTGAAATCTTTGTCGAGACCAAGCTGTTTCCCAACCTCTTTATTAAATGCCTCGTTTACTTGCTTCTTCTTTTCTTCGTCGGAAAATTGTGCGCTTTTATTCTTTAGCGCTTGGTTTCTCGCGTCGTTAATCTCTGACGTTGTCACTCTGCTTGTCCCACATGATGGACCACTGATGTTACTGTCGATATAGCCCACGAAACCATCACTATCAACACAGTAAGAAAATCCCATGTCTTTCGATTCAACCGAGATGGCGTACTCCTTGTTCGTTGCGTAGCACCGCGCCTTATTAGGTGTTGATTCCTGAATGCCAGCTAGTTTCTTTGCAATACCGGCATCGGAAGAAAACATGCCAGCCGTACAAGAGGACGTCGACGGTCCGTAAGAATTCTTATTTCCATCATAATACAGCTCCGCTTCTACTCTTATCGTTGACATATCGGAAAGGATTTTTGCTTCTGTCGCTCGGGCTCGTGCGGAGTCAACCGAGGACAGCACCGGCAACGCGGTTTCCAGAAGGTACGCGTCAAAATCAAGATGCGACAAGAAGAGGAGCGGAACGCTTCTCGGCGGATTGGAAATACCGTCAAATACGCGCGATTTATCGCCAATCAACGCCTTCGTCATATTATAAGTACTCTCGTCAATAAGTGGCAGTATGATCGTATGGAAATAGAGCTGGTCGCTTGCGATGATCGCAATGCCGACAGGATCAAAGAATTCGCGCCAATACCTCTCGTATCCCTCCTTGAATTGCTCGTAGCGGCGCTTCTCCGCTTCGGTGACCTTCCCAACAGCAACATCATCAACAGAAGTAATATTCCATAACGTCCCCCACTCCCGGTGAGCGACCCTGCCTTCCTGATCAATACTATAATCACTCCCCAGGGCATTTATATATGCCTTATCGGCATAGCCATCGTCCACAAGTTGTTGTAAATTCTTCGGCCATGCTCCCGTTATGCTCCGATACGCAAAAACAGCATACTGAAGATTCTCAAGTTTTGAGAGAACCAAGTTTCTCCTTCCCGCGTTGATCCGGTATTCCGGACTCACCATCTTTAAAATGAACTTTTCGGAAAAATATACCAACCCTTCACGCCGATCGTCGAGCGTCGCCATCGCGTATTTCAGATCTTTCGCGTCTAGCATTGAAGGAGCATTACCACCACTTGCGTCTTTAATACGATTGAACAGATTCTCCGAGCTCGCGATCACATAATAATCGCCGACACTTCCATGCGTGCTTTTGCCACGATCAATATAGCTCTCGATCATGCTTCTCGCGTCGACTTTCAGTTTAACGATGATCGCATAATTGGTTCGCGGGATGAACGAAAGATCTTCGCTTACGAACGCAATCTCGTTAACTGCGGATTCAAACTTTTCAAGCTTTTTGATCCCCAACCGCTCCGCCACGGATTCTTTCATGCTCAAAACATCGCTGATGTTGAAAAAGTAATCCCCGAGCGAAAAAACTTCTTTCAATCCATTCTCGAGACGGTCAAGCGCGGAAACATCGCTGAAGTGCACCAAGAAATCGTCCTCCGGAACAAGACCGAAAAGAGCTGATTGCGCCGGCGGGTCGTATTCTTTTAGCATCTCATCCCACGGGTGAGATTTGATCTGGAGACCTTCCACATTTGAGATATCAACGGTTTTCTCTTCAGTACCAAGCCCTCCTCTCTCTGTTGTCGCGATACTGCCGAGTTGCAGTGACTCATCGACAGCTTTTTCACCGGTCAAAAATCCAAGTTCATCACGAAAATCATTCACACCATGAACAGACCGCAGGACACTGGAAACAGGAAGACCGTAGATGGAATCTAAAATGGTATACCCGTTCGGTTTTGGATAATAATAGCCACATCGATTCAAATCTTTATATCGCTGACCACACCTTGTTTGAACAGTCGATGCCATAACACCGTACTTTTTTTCCAAAAATTTTAACTTGGTGAATGCGATATGACTCCCTGTTTCCGCGACGTATTGATAAAGTCCATCAACGAGCTTCTGAACACTTGCTTTGCTCTCACTCTTCCCGACACTGCGCCAGATATCAACTTCTTTACTTGAAGTGGTTGTTTGAGCATGCAAAAAAGCCCATGAAGGAATGGCCATCAAGACCAATAAAACGACAAAGAGAAAATATTTTTTATTTTTCATCAAAAAGAAAGTTGCTTACTCCTTACCATTAAGGATAGCATGATACACATCGCTTCTATATACGAAGCATGGGGAAAACCTTTCGTTATTTTACGGTTGATCGAAACAATCATCACAAGAGTTACCCTCTCTCGATGCTTTCGACTTCGAAAATTTTCTTGTTCGACAACAACACCACGTTCCGAAAAAGTATTGCCACAGTGATCGGACCGATCCCGCCGGGAACCGGCGTAAAGAGGGCGCATTTCTCGGCGCAGGACGGATCAGCATCGCCAACGATCTTCCCGCCGACTTTGCTCGTCCCCGCGTCAAACAAAATCACCCCATCTTTCAAAAGTTCCGGCTGTAGGATCCCCGACTTCCCTGTTCCAGAAACAATAATATCGGCATCTTTCGTGAACATCGCGAGGTCGCGTACCGGCTTTTCGAGTGTCGTCACACGCGCTCCGCGATGCCGAAACCACATCTCCGCCGGCGCTCCGACAAGCCGCCCAGCTCCCAATATCAAAACATCTTTCTTGGCGATCTCGATAGTTTCGCGCCTGCATATCTCATCAATCGCGCCAACGACCGGTGCCATGATCACCGCATCACCACGACGCATTGCCGCCATAGCCTCTATTGAGAGCATATCCACATCTTTTTCCAGAGGGATACAACCGAGAACCAACCGAGTATCGATCGATTCGGGAAGCGGTAACTGCACAACAATGCCGGCATATTCAGGATGCGTAGCACAGTCACGTACCAACCCTTCCAATTCATCTTGTGAAGTGTCGGCGGGAAGTCGGTGTTCAACCACTTCGATACCAATGTCCGCTCCAAACCGTTTTTTGATCTCTACGAACTTTTCAATGACCGGATTCTCTCCGACGATAACGATCGCCATTTTTGGCACAACTTTGTTTTCTTTGAGCGTCCGACGCAGTAACTCCTTGAGATCATTTGCTATTTTTTTTCCATCAACGATCATACCTTTTTTGATTCTCGCAATACGTTGTTAATAGTACGCGCGATGCGTTTCATATCTTTTTCCTTTGCTCCTCGTGTCGTTTCCGCCGCCGTCCCCAAGCGAATACCCGATGGGTCTGCCGGAGTGCGAGTATCAAACGGAATGGTATTTTTATTGACAACAATTCCCGTTCGCTCAAGTCGCTTGCTCGCCTCCGCGCCACCAATACCCTCGCCCCCTTGCCATACATCAACCAAAAGAAGGTGCGTATCGGTTCCACCCGAAACAACTCGCCACCCATATTCGGAAAGTTCGTCGGCAAGTGCACGCGCGTTCGCCACAACCTGTCGCGCGTACTTTTTGAAAGGCGCGCTGTCTGCCTCCCTGAGCGCCACCGCCACCGCGGCGATCGTGTTCTCGTGCGGTCCACCCTGAAGCCCCGGAAAAACCGCCTTATCAATGAGGTCACCAAGCGCGCGCCTGTCTTTTTTTGCAAAAATAAGCGCGCTTCTCGGTCCGCGAAGTGTTTTGTGTGTTGTTGTTGTTACAATATCAGCGTACGGAAACGGCGATGGATGTACCCCGCCCGCAACAAGCCCCGCGATATGGGACATATCAACGGAGAGATACGCCCCGGCATCGTTGGCAATATTCCTGAACTTCTTGAAATCGATAGCACGCGGATACGCGGTAAACCCGGCAACAATAATATTCGGCTTTTCTTTTTTCGCCACTTTTGCCAAGTGATCATAATCGAGTCGTTCTGTTTTTTTGTCAACACAATACGGAACCTGCTTCCAGAGTTTTCCCGTCGCTGACACCGTGTGCCCGTGCGTAAGATGCCCACCACACGAAAGTTTCATCCCCATGATCTTTCCACCAAGCGGAACAAGCGCCAGATAGACCGCGAGGTTCGCCGGCGAACCGGAAAGCGGTTGCACGTTGACCGCCCACTTCTTCCCGTTCAGACCAAAAAGTTTGAGTGCGCGATCTTGGCATAAACGCTCAACCTTATCAACAACATCATTGCCTCCGTAATAGCGCTTGCCCGGATATCCTTCCGCGTATTTATTGGTCAGCTCCGACCCAAGCGCCACAAGCACGTCATCCGAAACATAATTTTCAGAAGCGATCAAATTGATCACTTTTTGTTGGCGCGTTCGTTCAGCATGTATAAGATTTTCTATTTTTTTATCTTTCATAAAACCATGCTTAGATCCCGCTTCGCATCAAAAGGATCTTGAGTGTCTTGAGCGCGATCTTCACATCAAGAAGGAACGAGCGGTTTTTGATGTAATAAAGATCATACGAGAGCTTAATTTTCGTTTCATCGTAACCAATATTAAACTTTGGTGGCTTTTCTTGATGGATCTGCGCCCACCCCGAAAGACCGGGTTTGATCAAGTGCCGAACGCTGTAATACGGTATTTTTTCTTCATAGAGCTTCACCATTCGAGGAAGTTCGGGACGTGGACCAACCAACGAAAGATTGCCACGAAGAACGTTCCAAAGCTGTGGCAATTCATCGATGCGAGTTTTTCGCAGAATCTTTCCGAATCGCGTGACAGAATTATTGGGACCCGTGGTCATCGTACGAAACTTTATGATGTTAAACGTCTTCCCTCCTTGACCAACCCGCTGTTGTTTTATAAAGATCGGAGCGCCGTCGCTGATCGCAATCCCGATCATCGCAAATGGATACACAACAAGTGACAGGATCCCAAGAATGATCGCCGCCGATATATCCATAGTGCGTTTGAGCAGATCATAGACAACATGCGATGATGAGGAGATATTCTCCAGAAACCAGTTGTAATTGATAAGCGAAAGTGGCACGCGGTCAAAAATGTCCTCGTACACGCGGTACTTATCAATAAATCGTATCTTTGAAAAAATGAGATTGTAGAGATGTGGAAGAATAGGGCGTACTTTTTCATTGCGAATATCGATCACGATCGTTGAAATATTTTCACTATACACTCGGTCAAGGATCTCTTCTTTGAAATCGATCGCTTCAACATCGTCAAGATCGAGTGACGAAATGAATTTGAGATTATAGCGCGGGTTATCGTTAACCTCGCGCTTGAGCTCCTTCATCTCATCTCCACTACCAACCAAGAACCCGAGCTGCCGCTTTCTCCACCCAAACAACGGGACCAAATAGATCCGCCACACAAGCACAAATACAAACGACAAGAAGAGATCAATAAAGAGATTCGTTTTTGGCGTAATGTTAAAATATGGAATAAAATAAAAGAACATGACCGCGATAATACTGTTTGCGATCTGAGTACGGAGAATAATAGGCGGGATCCTGCTTTTGAGAAAGAGTGTCTGTTTTTCATAAAGACCCGCGACAAAAAAGACAAACACCCAGATAACGAAAATGATCGAGAACGGATAGACGTGATCGAGAACAAGCCCCCTGCTTGGCAGAGCGGTATACCTGACAACAAGCGTAACCCAGAGCGCCACAAAAAAGAACGCCACGTCACCAAAAAACAATATAGCTGATTCTCTTTTGTTGAATACGTTCATATCGATGCGCTACTCAATACCGAAATATGGTATATATGGTATATAATGAATTCATTATATACCATTGAGCGTCAATAAGCGCAACATACCAGAGAGAGCAGTGACACCATCAATAACCATGCCCGAAAAAACCAAAAAGAAAATTCTCTACGTCATCACCAAATCAAACTTTGGTGAAGCATTGATGTGCACGGCACATCAATTGAGAAACCCACGGTTTCTCACGCTCGTCCCGCCGGGGGCGTGACTCACTGTTTTCCTCCACGGGAAACTCCCGTTTCCCGACCCCTTCCCACGCGCCACCCCCACACATCGACTTATGAAACCAATACAAAATAAAAAGAAAATTCTCTACGTCATCACCAAATCAAACTTTGGCGGCGCGCAACGCTATGTGTACGACATGGCGACACGTCTTCCCAAAAAAGATTGTACTGTTGCGGTCGCGTTTGGAGGCGACGGAATATTGAAAACAAAACTGGAAGACGCAAAGATCCGTTCCATATCAATACCAGCCCTCGGGAGAGACGTGCGCCCTCTTTCTGATATACGCGCTTTTTTTTCATTATTACGAATAATTGTTCGAGAGAAACCGGATATCCTTCATCTCAATAGCTCAAAGATCGGGATCATGGGCGGTATCGCGGGAAGAATGGCACGAGTACAAAAGATCATCTTCACCGCGCACGGATGGGCATTTACTGAAGATCGGGCATTTCTCTCGCGGATGATCATTAAACTGCTCCAATGGTTTACGATCATACTCACGCACACGACGATCGCGGTATCGCAGGAGACAGCCGATCAAATAAACGACATGCGACTGGCACGAAAAAAGATCCGGGTCATTTATAATGGAAGATCACCGATCCGATTCATGGCACGAGAAAAAGCGCGCGCGGAATTGCTCAGCGCGCAAAACCAAAAACTGGACAAAAAAACACTCTGGATAGGAACCATTGCTGAACTTCACCGAAATAAAGGGGTCCGGTACGCGATCAGGGCAATGGCGATGCTCGCAAAGGACAAACCAAACACCCCCTTCGTTTTTGTTATTATCGGCGAAGGTGAAGAACGGGCGCGTCTCGAGAAACTGATCAAAGAGGAGGATCTCACGGAAAAAGTTTTTTTGGTCGGATTTCAAGAGAACGCTCCGCAACTCATGAAAGCGTTCGATGTCTTCGTATTGCCGTCCATCAAAGAAGGGCTCCCCTACACGCTTGTCGAGGCGGGAATGGCGCGATTGCCGGTGGTTGCAAGTCAAGTCGGCGGTATCCCCGAGGTGATCGAGGATATGCGCTCCGGGATATTGGTACAACCAAAAAAGCCAAGTGAACTCGCAAGCGCCTTCATCTTCCTTACCGAAAAGAAAACACAGGCGAAAGATCTTGGAAAAACACTCTCCGAACGGGTCAAAAAGCAGTTTTCCCCACAGCACATGCTTGAAAACACTTTACATGCGTATTTTGGATAAGTTATAATGGGGGCATATGGAAAACGTTGAATTTACCGAAGAGAGCAATGACCTTGCGCAACCGGCTCACGCTCACGAAACACCAACTTTGGTACGCTGGGTGCTCAAAACCGGCATCGTGAAAGAGGAGAAGCAGGCGAACTATCTCCTGCTCGGTATCGCGGTAGTATTGCTCGCGATAACGGTGTTCGCGTATTCACGCCTCCTAACGCCTAACAACACTACAATACGAGGAAATAGCGGGCCAATGTACTATAAAAACATTCCCCCAGAAATTCTAGAGCAACTTCCCCCAGACGTACTATCAGCCTTACCAGAAAAATTTTACAAAGAAGATCTCCCGAAAGAAGTACTGAACAAGATCGATCCAAAATTGCAAAATTTTATTCCTTCGAGACCGTCACAAAACTAATATGCACTCATTACGCAAAAAAAGGGGGTTTACACTAATTGAACTGCTCGTAGTTATATCAATTATTGGGATACTTTCAAGTATCGTACTCGCTGCACTCAATACTGCACGCACAAAAGGACGCGACGCAAAACTTGTATCAGAAATAAAATCTATGCAGAACGCTTTAGCACTCTACTATTCCGACCACAATGAATACGCACCCCAGACACCAGTTGCTGTTTTTATGGGTGGGCTTGGATACTATACGAATGTCCGAGGTGTCGGAACAGAGCCTATACTGAAAAATGCATTAGCCCCCCATATGAAAGAGTTGCCGAACCCGGGTAACTTCCTAAATGCGGATAAAGGTGGCGTTAATTCGTCGAGGATCATGTATCGCCTTTTGACACACAACACAATCCCCGGATGTTCAGACACGGCTAAAAACTGCTATGCGATCGTGACATGGCCGGAAACAACCAATAGCTGGGGTAACGCAAATGAAGCAACTTATTTTTTAAGTACTGGAGAAGTAATCCACGGCTACGATAATACTCTTTGGTAATTGGCGGATACATTGCTCTGTCTTGCCAATATCCACCACGGAGTAGCCCCGGATACGATTCACCGTTTACCACCCGCCAAGAGGTGGTGATTTTCTTGTGCTAGTAAGAAACGAAAGTGGAAAACTCTCCTCTTACACCCACTCTTGTTTTTACCAACTCGCGCCCCAACGGATCGATCACGCTTGATATACCGGTATTCATCGCTCTCACAAGGTACTTTCCGCTTTCAACAGCACGCAATATCGCCATGATGTGATCCTGCTCGGCGACAAGCGGGCTGTCAAAAACACCGTCAGTCCCAATATTAATGATAAACCCATCTTGAATAGTATCTCGTTTTTTCAGCAATTCAGGGAAAATAACCTCGGAACAAATAAGCGGAATCACCGGCACACCGTGAATAAGCGCATGCTGATTTTCACCACCGGGCTTGATCTTGGTATCAGAGAAGAGTGATTCCGAGAACGGCATAAGGTAAATCTTGTCGTAGATTCCGGCGATCTCCCCTTTTTCAAGAATAATCATTGATTCATATTTTCCAAAAGTATCTATCGTTGGCATATCGATCACAAACGAAGAACGCGGGTGTTCAAGGGAAAGATTGCGGAGTTGATCGTAAAAATTTTTAATAGCAGGATCGTTATCATACCCAACTGGCAAATTCGTTGTTCGGTCAATAATTAAAGAGAGAAATGCTCCGGTCGGCGAAACGATCAGGTCAGGATTTTCGGCAAATGCCTCTTTTATCAGTGCAAGATGTGCTGCTCTATCAAATTGCATAGAGACAGGTTGGATCACCGTAGTTCGTAAACTCCCTTCTCTCGGTTGACTATTTCTATGGTTTCCCAAGAATACCCCTGTAATATACGCCCCGCTTAAGATAACGATCAAAAGCAGAAAAAAACGATTCCAAAGAATAATCCTAGAAAAAGACACCTTATCGTGAACCAACCAACCCTTCTTCTTTACAAACAAAGAAGTATCCCTAACGAAAAAATAACCAAGAAAGTTCACAAGAACAATAAGAAAACTAAGCCCATATACGCCAAATACCCCAGCAAGTTGTAATATACTAATTTCGTTGTGAAGGCTATACCCTAAGTGCCCCCACGTAAAACCGAGAAGAATTTTCGCACGGAAAAACTCAAATAACACCCAAAGAACAGCAAATAAGATTGCATGCACCATTTTTTTACTCCCAAAACGTCGATACAAAAAACAAAAAGATCCGAAGATCGTTCCTGTCAATACCGTTGCAAAATAGAGCACCCAAAATAACAAAAGGATCTTGTTTTCATGCACTGACCCAGTAACATTGAACCACCCCCACGCATTCAACGAAAGAAGCGGATAGGTAATTCTCGCAAAGTATATAAAACCAGTAAAAAAACCACCCTGGAAAGATTGCCGTGGAGTAACGTGGTTATTCTTTATATAAAAAAGAAGTGGAACAAGTGCAATCCATGAAAGTAGCGATAGATTAAGAGGAGGTAAAGTAAGTATCAACAATACACCGGAAACAACCGGCAAAAAATGCACAAAATCACCGATGTGAAAGTGAAAATTGTAACGATAGAACCAATTATTTTTCATAGAATCATTTATATTTACATGCTAAAAAGTGCACTCTGTGTAAGTCAGACTTAACTTACATGCCGAAAAATTCATGCGCGGTGTCGTCTTTGTGTACCGCACGGTTATAGCGACGCATACCCATCAGCATCCCGAGCGCGGCAAATTCGGTGATCAGATGTGAACCGCCATAGGAGAGAAATGGCAGAGGCGTCCCCGTAACCGGCAAAAGACCAATATTCATCCCCACGTTGACAATAATGTGGCTCATGAACATGATCGCGACCCCCATGCCGAATAGTATCTCAAAATTCGAGACGCCAAGCAATGCCGCAGCAAGGATCCGCCAGAGGATGATACCAAAGAGCACGAACATGATGAGGACCCCGACAAATCCCCACTCCTCGGCAAACGCGGCAAAAATAAAGTCTGTTTGATATTCGGGGAGAAACCGGAGACGTGACTGAGTCCCGTACCCTACCCCCTTTCCAAGTACCTCCCCTGACCCGACCGCGATCATTGATTGATATGCGTTATAACCGGCACCCCGAATATCGGTGAGCGGGTGCAGAAACGTGAGAATGCGATCTTTTTGATAATCTTTGAATGCAAACGACCACAGAAGACCGACTGAAACCGCCCCTAAAAGCGCCACGAGAATGAGGTGCTTTTTTGATATGCCTGACACCATCACCATACCAAGCCAGATCAGGAATATGATCACCGCTGAACCAAAGTCCGGCTGGAGAAGCACCAAAACAAATGGCACGAATGCGTAGAATCCGGATATGAGAATATGTTTGACACGAGCAATCTCAATATGCCGTCGTGAAAAATACTTGGCAAGGATAAGCACAACCAGTATTTTTACCGGATCAGACGGCTGAAGAGAAAAAGCGCCGAAACTAAGCCAGCTACGAGCACCTTTGATCGCATGGCTCAAAATAAGCATTCCCAGAAGGAGTGCCACCGCAAGCGCAAAGAGCGTTACCAATACATTCGTTCGTTTCAAAAAACGGAAATCGATGATGCTAAAAAGAAAAAAGACAACAAACGCAAGAACGATCCAAATAAGTTGTTTGTCAAAAAAATGGTTCTCGCCGGTAAACGAATTCATGGTCACGAGCCCGGCGCACAGGAGCGGTATCGTCGCGGAAAGAAGCACCCAATCAACCGAAAAGAGTCGCAAGTGTCGCATCGGTCTAACCAAAGACGCACCGAATATTTTTGTTCTACCAAAAAATGACGGCTTCATGAATACTATTGGTTTGGTGAAGAAACACTTTTTGCGTGGAGAGAGATATCGGTGATATAGACACCCTCCTTACAAACCGACGAAGCGATCTGTTGATAGATATTTTTCAGTTCTTCCGAAGACGCCGCTTTGTAATAATATTTCGGGGAGGTTGCGACTCTCGTTTTAAGAAACTCATCGTTTACCTCTCCTCCAAGTCCAATCGCGTAGATCGAAATGTCACTTTTGTGACGAATATCAGAGATAACTTTTGTGGCATATTTCTCCGGGTATAATTCATCAGCCGGATCAGCCGGATTGGTCGGCGCTGAAGCCCTACCATCGGTCAAAACAATGATCGCCTCTTTCGGTTTTCTGCCCGGATCACCTAAACCGCTCGCGGCAAACGTATCATACGCACTCTTAACCGCATCGCCAAGGTCGGTATATTGTGTTCCCCCTGAAAGAATATGGATGGAACTGATTGCTTGCTTCACCGCCTCATGGTCAAAGGTCAGTACCTGATCAACCGGGATTGAAGGGGTCGTCGCAAACGAAACAAGGCCAATTCGATCCTCTTTCTGCATACCATCAGTGAACGCCAATGCGGCGTCTTTCGCGTTTGATATCGGCTGTGGCGGGTCTCCTCCGTCTGATCTCATACTACCTGATCGATCAAAAACAAGCATGGCATCAACCGGAACGGTGCACTCCTCGGTTGGAGGAGGGATAAATGGTTTCTGCCACGAAAAACTAACCTCATCCGACATCTCACCTTCAAGCGTATCATCGTACGTTGCCGAAGCGCCAACGATCTTATTCGTCGTGTCATATACCAACGCGACAATATCGATCCCACTGACTGCGTAAAGCGACTGATTCGCGATGGTCGCGGAGAGTCGTGGCGCCTCATTGGTATTCACCAGTTTTTTATCTTTGATCATTACCGGAACATCTTGCTCTAAGCCGGTCATCCAACGCGCCTTGTCGCCAAAAGCAAACGTTGTTGAGGCAACAGTCTTCCCCGGAGGAACCGTAATGTCCGATTCAAATATCGTAAACTTATCCCGCGGATGTAGGTATGTCGACCCCCTACGCTCCCCGAGCGTAGCACCCTCTGCATCAAAGAGCGTGAACGTGTAGCCAATATTTTTTGTCTCCGCATGAAAGTTCGGGTTCTCAACCGTTGCAATAACATCGTAGGTTCCCGCAGCGGTCTGGAATGATCGTACCAAAAGAACTTTTGGATCTTGCACTTGAACCTTGCACAAAAGCGGACACGTGCCACCACAATCGACACCAACCTCATTTTGGTTCTGTAGCCCATCGTAGCACGTCGGTGGAACATTGAGGGCCTTGTACACCGGATATGCCGCAAGTAGGAGAAAGAGGGCGACAATAGAAAGAATGATCGTAAGTTGTCTTTTTGATGACCAGAACATACCGCTTTGTATTGAGGTATATAATACCAAATAATACACCCTTCTGCTATTGGCACGCAAAAAGCACCGAACCAAAATAGGATCAGTGCGTTTTTTGTGGCCCGATAACCACTGGAGAAATTGCACACTTTATTCTGGCGGCTAGCTACTCTTCCCTTACGAGTACCATCGCCTCTAGAGAGCTTAACTTCTGTGTTCGGAATGAGAACAGGTGTGACCTCTCCGATGAACCACCAGAATACAATGAACAATTTCGGTAAGTGCAAAACTTAATATTGCAGTCTTTGAACTTCCTAACGGGAATCGATGAATTAGTACTCCTCGACTAAACACATTGCTGCGCTTACATCTAGAGCCTATCAACCTAGTCATCTCCTAGGGATCTCAAATGAAATCTAATCTTGAAGTTGGCTTCCCTCTTAGATGCTTTCAGAGGTTATCCATTCCCAACATAGCTACTCGGCAGTGCCGCTGGCGCGACAACCGATACACCAGAGGTCAGTCCACTCCGGTCCTCTCGTACTAGGAGCAGATCTTCTCAAATTTCAACGCCTGCAGTAGATAGGAGACCAACCTGTCTCACGCAATTGTTGCTTCGCAATAACGCAGATGGTCACGGAATCCGCCTCTTGGCGGACGCGGATCTACGCGAATACGAAACGCCGTTATTACTAACGGGATCGGACTGTAACTCCATCCCTAAAACTTTTGCGAGCAAAAGTTCGGGCAAACGATCTCTTCGAGATCGTTTTAGCCTGGATGATCGACATTCAGTCTCTACGGGTGCATTGCCAAAACAATGCTTCCCTCGGTATTACCCGACACATTTGTGGGTTCTACCGATATCAGTCGATTTGCCACATATCATTCCTGATATGCGCCGCCGTGATAAGGTTGATTCTATTCCCGACATTTCAGCCGGGATCCACAATTTTGATCGAATCAAAATCGGGACTTATTTCATAAACGAAAAGACTCTCTCTCGATTGTGTCAATTAAGAGCGGGTTCAAACGGTTCAAAAAACAATGTTATTGCTTCCTGAACGGTTTGAACCCAGCTCGCGTAACTTTTTAATTGGCGAACAGCCAAACCCTTGGGACCTTCTTCAGCCCCAGGATAAGTTGAGCCGACATCGAGGTGCCGAACTCCGCCGTCGATATGAACTCTTGGGCGGAACTAGCCTGTTATCCCCAGGGTAGCTTTTATCCGTTAATCTCCGGCCGCATCTAAAGCGGACCGTCGGTTCACTATGTTCTGCTTTCGCACCTGCTTGGCACGTACGCCTTGCAGTCAAGCCAGCTTATGCCATTACACTATCGGCACGGTTTCCATTCGCGCCTAGCTGACCTTAATAAACTCCTCCGTTACTCTTTAGGAGGAAAGCGCCCCACTTAAACTACCCACCAAGTACTGTCTCTGTACGTTTTTGCCGTACAAGTTAGAATATGTCTTTTTGAAGAATGGTATTTCACTGACGACTCCATTCCACCCGAAAGCGGAACTTCAAAGTCTCCCATCTATGCTACGCGACAAAAAAACATATTCAATACCAAGTTGCAGTAAAGCTCCTGGGGTCTTTTCGTCTAACTGCAGGTAACCGGCATCTTCACCGGTATTGTATTTTCACCGAGCTGTTCCCCGAGACAGTTCCCCAGTCATTACGCCATTCGTGCACGTCTGAACTTACCAGACAAGGAATTTCGCTACCTTAGGACCGTTATAGTTACGGCCGACATTCACCAGGGCTTATATCAGCCAGCATACATTCCGAAAAACATACACCACCGATATTTAACCTTCTGGCATTGGTCAGGCGTCACCCCCTATACATCCTCTTGCGAGTTCGCAGGGAGCTGTGTTTTAGATAAACAGTTGACAGGGATACTTTCGCTGCGCCCCTCACATGAATTAGCGCTACAAGCACATCGCTTGCATGGTGTACGCATACCCCAGATCGCCGAAACGACCCAGAATACCGTTCTCACGTTGAGCATAATCGCTCAACAACGCTAGTTCATGTGAGGGGAAGCCTTATTCCAAAGTTACGGCTGCTTTTTTGCCGAGTTCCTTGGGGAATACTCACTCGTTCGCCTTGGTCTTCTCGACCTGACTACCTGTGTCGGTTTGCGGTACGGTTTCTCTACGTTTAGAGCTTAGAGGTTTTTCTCGGAAGCTTGCTTTGCCATATCTCCTTTGCCGAAGCGCAAGATCTTCGCTCTCCTGAGATTTGTCATCAAAGACAGGTTCCCGGATTTTCCTAAGAACCATCCTCAGAGCACGAACGCAAATCCGATAATGCGCACAGCATACTAAGCTTCGTCACCCCATCGCAACGCAGAGAAGTCATGGAATATTAACCATGTGTCCATTAGCTACGGCTTTCGCCATCGCCTTAGGCCCGACTAACCCTTAGCTGATCATCATCGCCAAGGAAACCTTAGTCTTTCGGCGTGCGGGGATTTCACCCGCATTGCGGTTACTTTTGCCAACATTCTTACTTCCACACGCTCCAGCATGGGTTACCCCTTTGCCTTCAACGCAGAGGGGAACACTCTCCTACCGCTCCCAATCTACGAATAGATTGAAAGCCCTCAGTTTCGGTATCACACTTAGCCCCGATTATCTGCGGCGCAAGATCTCTTAATGAGTGAGCTGTTACGCTTTCTTTAAAGGATGGCTGCTTCAAAGCCAACCTCCTCATTGTCTGAGAAATTTCACCTCCTTAAGTGCACTTAGTGTGAATTTAGGGACCTTAACTTGGGATCTGGGCTGTTT